>OMLO01002409.1_pt1 | contig 15081 bp, 7 predicted proteins | sample 1674811 | NCBI WGS metagenome assembly OMLO01 (sample SAMN06265003, study PRJEB25207) | coral metagenome | isolation source: Coral host | place: Mexico:La Bocana,Puerto Morelos, Mexico | collected 2008-11-13 | reverse complement strand
CTAACCTACTCCGAATGTCCTGTTCGGCGCCACCCAAGTTGTTAACAATGGCCCCTAGATAGACAAAGCTGTCAGTGTCCTCTACATCAGTGCCATTTATCTTTATAGGATCTTGTCTCCTAGCATTGAGTCTAAGCACCTTCGTTTTGTTGATGTTTATCTTCAGACCCGTACCTTCACTGTTTCTCCCCAGTCTTTCTAACTTCGTTTGTGCTTGCGTCCATGTGCTGGAAATGAGCGCAATGTCATCGGCATAGTCGAGGTCTTCAAGCTGTCTCATCATCTTCCATCGAATCCCTGTATTACCCTGCTCTGTAGTCCTACACATAATCCAATCCACCAGGGACAAATATTGCAGTAAAAATATGGCTTCATTTTAGTGAAAGACTGGTATTGTATTGCCAGTTTATTGCCATGTACAGACGCCATGTTTTTTCTCGAGGAGACTTGGGATTCACGAATCTCGAATAAGTAAAAGCTTAAATCACGTTTCACGGGAAAATCATAGATTCTCAAAAAATAGGAGACACTCGTATTGAAATAAATTTAATAGGAAATTAGTGCTATATTTAGATATGTCCCTATGTTCTTGCCTGTCACGGCGATTGGTTGGTCGGGGTCGTTAATCAACGATCTACCAGTTTCCAACTAAGCATTGTTTGGAATTTGTAGCAATTTAACCCAGAGGGATCTGACTTCCTTTATTATCCAGTCCTTAGTGGTGACTGTGAGAACTATTTAGGATCAGACAAGAAGAAGTCCTTTCCAGCAATATCTACGACATCTTCAGTTGCTAAGGCAACCATTTTGCAATTAGAACATTTAATCTGTTCGGTTGACGACGTTACAGGGAGTGCCCCCTAACCTCTAAGAAATTAGCTGCATTGACCACAGACTGCGGCTCTTCCTTTCAAAGACCAGGCAAAATGAAAATACCACTGATCGCAACTTTTCTTTTGATCTCTGCTATTTATCTCGGTAAGTGCGGGAGTACAAAACATTCACGTTATATATAAAGAGACGAGGCTAGGTAACAGATACAGCGGAGCCAGATAAAGTAGCTTGGCACGATGAAAATGTGCACGATGTTGTCATCATTGGATTTTTGGTTGCTAAACTTTACCTGAGACATTGCTCAGTTTTTTATCATTGAGTAGTTAAGTATTGATTATCTGCAGGGCTTGAAAAAAACATACCCTGAAGTTAAATTGTTATATTGCAAGACACAGTTATAGTATTTATCCGTTTATTTAGTTATTTATTCAGATTTAACGCTTCCCGTGCCATAATTTATTAATACAGTTTATGAAATAAACTTTATAGCAAAAAAAAGGAAGAAAGAATAGTTAAAAATTCGGGCCTAGAGTACCCATGCGAGGCGCTACCCAGTACGGTACGTGCCTTGCACTTATAACTTGATACAGGAAATCTGTAAAACTGACAGGAATACTCTCTTCGATATAGGTTCGTATATCAGTTTTCAAATAAAATTTTTCGTTTACGATGTTAGATCGATGATTTTTATTTTCTCTACCTCAAATTTGAAATCAAATAGCGTTAATTGTTCCAACCCGCCAGGAGTGGATTTAGTCGCATGCCAGGCCGACTGTGAGGTAAATTACAAGCCGACTTGGCACCAATCCTACCCACAAAGAATGAATGGAGTTAAAGTATCATCTTCGCTTTACTCCGGAGAATAAATGATTTGTCAGAGACTGAAGAATTGCGAAGAATTTTTCTTTTATCTGCTAAGTATTAGAAGGCAGCTAAAATAATGATTTTTAAAATATTAAGAAGGTGAAAAATAATACTAAATTAAAAAGATGACTTAATCAAGGGTCGGTGGATTAAGCAAATATGCAAACATCGCCATTGCTTTGAATATATGTTGCTCGTTTTAAAGATTTATTTGTACATTGTTGCGGGTACCTTCAGTTGCCAACAACGCTCTCACCTTCCTACGCGAACGACTATTTTTTTTAAAAAATCTCAATGACATTGCAAAGAAAACGAATTTTGAAATATGGACCACGACGTTCGCTCAGAGATTAGCCTCCACTAATATTTAGTTTAAACATCAGTTCAAGTAGAGAAAACAGTTTTGAAAGTCTCAGTTCAGGAAAACCGCTCTGAAGAAGAAAAACTACATAAAGTGGAATACAGTGGATATTAAAAATTTCAATTAAGTTTTGTTCTATTTAGCATAAGTTTCAGAAAAAAAGGAATCAATCAATATGTTTCCAGTACGCTTCAAGTCAGTAACATCTATTCATTCGTTTGCAGCGTCGAGCTTGGAATGCAATTCATGTTCCAGCGCGAAGTCATGGGAAGATTGTAATGCGATAAAATTCGAGTGCCGTCCGACTGCCGACCAGTGCATCAAATTCCACTACAAAGCTCGCATAGGACAGCTGTTACTCAAAGGCTGCGCTGAACAGCTCTCATGCGATATCGCCAAAAATCCCATCTGCAACGAAGGCGTGGGATCTGACGTCACCTGCGATATCTGGTGCTGTGACGACAAAGACAGCTGCAACGTGGGCTCAGTCTTACACATCAGCGGTTTCATATTTTTGTCATGCGCCTTAGCGTCGTTGTTGGTTCTTGTTTTTGTATAGGGAGGGCGTGTAATAGTGTTTTAATAGTTTGCTGTTTTGAAGCGAAGTTGACTTGGACGTGAAATTAACTGTATACTTGCTGGTGCTTGTAGAATAAGCGATTATATAATTTTCTAGCATAGCCACAGTTAGAGAGGATGAAAGAGGATATTTTCAGCGTCATGTCGTCATATCTTACTTACTTACTTACTTCCCATCATGCTGGTGTAACACATAAAGCAGCCGTAATGATCTTAATATCAAAGAATAAATGAGGCACTTGACCCCAAGGGACTTCAGCCGTGAGCTTCCAGCTACCTTGGGAGATCTCGGTGCTAAGAAACAAAACTACTTCTAAAAAGAATTTTTTCCTCAAGTAGAATTGAAACTGGATAAAACTGATCATTCCAAATGCGTGTTATTTTTTTAATAACGAAAAATCTATCTCAGTTTAGATTATATTATTTAAAGCAAGAAGAACGAAAACTCTTTGATGCCAATGCTACGTTAGCCTGTCTACAGACACCCCCCCCCCTATGTCAAAGAAAAAAATCCAGCCGGAGTGTTTGTCGGAATGTACACACAAATGTAATGTTTCTTTCTTTGCTTAAAATTCTTCAACTAGTCTGCGTCGATGAGTCGTACGACTCTCTTACGGGTGTTCGCTGAGTTTGCGTTATTTTAAGGGTAAGAATCAAAGAGCTTCACCTGTTTCTGTCAGTCGTCGTGCAAAGACAATATATACTTGTGTCGCAGTCTTGAACTGAAAGTTATAGTGAATATTTCTCGACATAGCAACAAGGTCCGGATTGGGCGTCTCTTTCTCTGTCCTTCATTTTTTTCTTTTGAATATGAAGATGTGAATTAAAATTTTATTTTTATTTTTTTAAATTTATTATTCCTAAGAAAGCAGCTAACAGCACATCAAGGATTCGGCGAGAAATTCACTTCGGGTTGGAAAGGAACGAGTATCGATTCAGTCATTCCATTTCGAAAGTTTCTTACCGGGATGTGAAATGCGCCCATGTAGATAATAATTTCAACTACATAGTCACAAAACAACGCTTCAAATTTCTTTCTCAAAAAAAAATTGTCGTCAAGCGATATGATATGTTTTTTATTCCATTTTTATAAACGCAAAAGAAGTGAAAACGTTTACGACTATCCGATACTTTATGATCCAAGTACAACAGCTTAAATCGGCTTTACATAACACTAAACTGAAAATAGTAAAATTAACAACTTTGGGGGTCAGTTGCCCCTGGCAAGAGATATAGAGAAAGTTGCTAAAGATCATAATGACAGAGTGTTTGAATGTCCTTTGTGAAGGAGCCAAAAGAAGTGAACAATCGGGTCTCTGATAAAATCGTTATCAATTATCTGCTAACTCGAAATCATAAATATGAGCGATCTTAAATCTTTCAGTTTGAAGTTTTCTGAATTTTTTAACTGCAGAAATTTTTCGTGCGTTTATTGGCTAATTGTCATTGCAATAAGAGGGCAGAGACTTAATAATTTATACGACTTCTCCCTTTTTTTAATTGACGTCAGTTTTTCATGCCTCTGCCCTGTTATTCACCATAAATATTGGCAAAGTAAATTGTAACGAGCTTGTCAGGTCAGTCAAGCAGAAAATATATTTTCATGTATGAACATTTTAAAAATTCAAACTGTCATTTTTCGTTCAAATGATCGCGTCCAAAACAACGCACTGCTCTTCGCCTTTCCTGATTGGTTGTTAAATTCAAGGATGTGACGTAACTGAAGGGTTTTCATGCAGTGTCAAGTTTAGTCCGTTACATTGATCAGTCACCTCAGGAGGTATCTTGCTGTACACACGCATTGAAGGGGCTCTTAAATTTGCAAATCTCGGAAAATACATATCAAGATGAAGCTGTGGCTTGTCACTGGAGCTTATATTCTGTACCTTTCTCTTCCACTTGGTAAGTGAACTTATAAAACTGACCGTGGCACATTCTATGTATAATATTATAGGAAAACGCTCCGTTTATTTTTGGCATGGCCCCCATGAAATAACAGAGCAGCTCGCTTGGCACTACATTTAAACAATATTCTCGACTCAGGACTGGGTCTCTAAAACTACTTATCCACTTTGTTTCATCGCGAAGCTTCAGTTCAAGCAATCTAAACCAAGCGCCCCCGCCCACGTTTCATTTTTTCCGTTACAAACAGCATTGTGGGAAGTGCACAGTTGACCAAACATTCTACATTTTAATTAATAGTTTGAAATTGTTTAATTTACGAGATTTTTTCAAAGAAACGTGGCTGAACCATGAAGCAATTACCGCAGGCCGATTCAAAGAGCCGTTAACTTGACATGTTTAACTACAAACGTCACAATTCATGCGAATCCTTCAATAAAGTAAACAAAACTTTTGGTCACGAAACAGTGCATCGGTTGCATCAGTTTTCTGAAAAAAATAAAACTTTACCATAGTCTTACCGTTTTCCTTTTGGTACTTCAGAAGATTGAGGGCAACGCCGGTAACTCCGGTACCTTAAAATTTCCAAACTAGCCCGCTGCATCCAACCAAAACGCCCAAACGCAAAACGAGACAAACGGTTTGAAAAATTTAAATAGACATCAGTTTTTGCACATGAAGCCGTTACTTCGTATTTTTGGTCGCGTTAAAACATCACCTCGATTTCCACGAGTCACGAAATCACATCCAAATCCTGCACCTCTTGGTCAATTGAAGGAAAGTTGTAACCTTTACTTAGTGTTGAGATAACCTGATTGAGTAGGGCCATAACGTTTTCATTTTACTCAAGTAAAGACATGGAGCCAACGCTGAGGGAATTCAAAAGCCGTTAACAGTTAATCTCAAACAAATCATTTGGTCATGAAACCGCTCTTCGCATTTCTTTGCAAAAAAATTATCGTCCCCCTTTAGTTTATTTTGGGCTAGTCTTACACGTTTCATCTGGGTTAACATTTTGGAAGTTTGAGGGAAAGACAAGATAAAAGTTTCCTAAAACTTTACGCCGGCGCGCGGTGCATCCAACCACAACGGCTGAGAACAAAACAGACAAAACGGTTGTTATGCTTGAATAAAATTTAAATCAATCAATTTTAAACATATATAAGCCGTTGCATCCCAAAGTTTTACATCTAGCGATAAAGGATGGACAAATTAACTCGTCAGTTTCAACCTAAACGGTAAAAATGCCTCTGCAAAAAAAAAAAATAAATAAATATCCAAATATCAGTTCCGGTTGGATGCACTGCAAACAGCGTTTTAAAAAATATTTGCATCAACTGTTGGTGAATGTTATTAGCTTGTCTGCGCAGTAATATATCGGCTTTTTCAAAATTGGAAAGCTCACACCACTAGCTGGAAGCATTTCAAAATAATGTGTTAGTCTGAATTCTCTCATTTTGTTCAGTTTCATACAATATTGTCTCACTATTTTTCGACATTTCTCTCTTCTGACATCTAACATTAGCCACCTTATAGCGTTCAGTCCCGACCATACGGTCAGCCTTTCTTCATCTGATGCAATCGCAATTATCTACAATTTGCTGATCAGATCCACAAGGATCCGTTACCTTTTCCTTGTCCGCCTAGTCCTTCAAGATATCTACATGAAACTTGTGGTCCCAATTTTGTGGGAAGCTCGAAGGTGACCCTCCCGCTAATTTCCTGCTAGAATTTTCTTGACTTTTATTCGACACTCAAATTGTCTATCCTTTTTTACTGACAGCTTTGGCCCTTGTATGCCAGGAGTGTTCGAATTTTCCGGGAAGCTCAGGATCTAGTCCGTGTGACAGTGAGCCTGTAAGCAGCACTGCCTGCGGTCCGTACCATGATAGATGTATGACGGTGAGGTTGTCATATCCATTTGCTGGCTCCTTCGAGATCAGGAACTGCTCCGCTAGCCTTTCATGTGACCCGAACAACGAATTATATCGTAAGTGAAGATTACATCAATGTGAAGGTTATAAAGTAAATTTGGGTTCATAAGTCTTCCCCTTCTTTGCCGAAATTTCCCCCTCCCCTCCCACGAAAAAACCGTACATGGAACCACCCCTTTCCCTGCCAAACTAGATTTTTTCAAGAAGGTCCGAATGGGCGTGTCTGGGGTTTGCTGGAATGACAATTCTCATACAATACTTCGGCCAATTAATTTCTCAGTAGTCATTTAAGTTTTCAGCCTACTTTTTAAGTTATCAATAAATTTTTCAACTCTTAGACCTCAGTTATAACAGTTAAAGTTTTAACCAGTTCTCATCTGTCAAGATCCCGTCCCGATCCTCATTCACGCCTGTGGGAACAAAGAAAAAGAGACAATGCAATTCTTTCATAACAAAACTCGGTATTTGTATGGAATTTTTCTCATGATCAGTTGCAAATTTGACCACAAGCGAGTTTTCGAACGCAAAATTCAATTAAGTTAAACCTAATCTTTCCAAATATTAACCTCACCCACCACGAAATGTGGCGCACTCTCGTGAAATGATCTGATAATTATCTGAGTTTCTTTGAAACAGTTGCAAAGCATATTGATAAGTCTGATAATGACGTTTTCTTTCCAGTGTGTGACTTTGCCGGCACGTCTGACTGTTCTCTGGACTGCTGTGAGGGTGACATGTGTAATAGAGTTCCTGGAGATGCTTACTATCGCCGTTCAGCATTTCTTAACAGGCTGTTTCTAGAACGGAAACGTGTATAATAATAAAGGATCTTATTAATTGATATGGACAGAATATTGCCATAATCGGTTTATTGCGGTTTTCAATAACATTCGAACTATGAAATTCAAACCTCAACTAACGGTTTACGTTTTTCGCTGCCGTCAATCATCTAAGCGGACCTCTTGGGAAACAGAAGCTCACTTCAGCTGGGTCGAAAGGTCACGTCTTTTGGTCGTGATTGGTAGATTTCGATCCATTTTGTTAGTTTCTGTGTTTCAAGGTTCGTTGGAGGTCGCCATAATTATGATTGACGGCAGCGAAAAACCCAATCATCAGTTGAGCTTTGAACTTCAGAGTTCGCATGTTATTGAAAACCGCAATAAACATGGTATCCGAGAGCGCCGTAAATGTACGTTTTTAAAGATGTCTCGAGCTCTGACGTCGACTTAGCCTACTAAGTCAGTTAATTAATTTGTAGATGGAATTAGCTTTTATTAATGATTACCTTTTTCGCCAACTGAACACTTTGCAATGATTAAAAACCACTTAAAGTTGAGTATTTTTTGCATGGCGCTATGATTCTCTTTTGCGGCCCTACCCTGGTCTTAATTTCCTTTCTTCTTTCTGTTTCTCAAGCAACTCCTGTTTAACACTTCACGGCACAAATGTGGTTTGGAAATAGAAAAAGAGAGAACCCGTGGAACTAGGGTATTTCAGTCCCCAGTCTCCTGGGGGATGAACTCAGTTATCACCTCAGCCTGCGAGCAAGCTTTCTTGTGGGGCGAGGGGTGAGGGCGCAAGCACTTTTGTGGGATGAGGGGTGAGGCTGCAAGCTTTCCTTCTTCTCATTTCTTTCCACCTCCTAAGAGAGCTTGTTTGTAGGCTAAAATCATGCTATGACGACCAAAAGATCTCTAACCGCAGTGGGGATTTCAATTTTGCACACTCAACGTAATAAATAAAAATACACATTTGATGCCGATGGTTGTAGACCGTTATCTGTTGTAGTTCCTCTCATCGACCAAGGGACGCTAAGACCATGGAATGTCACTGAAAACTAGGTCCGCAATATGTATCTGCTTGTGCCGAGTGTAAGACCTGTTCAATTTAAGCAGCACAAGGGGGGGGGGGGGGGGGGGGGGTGTTTGTTGGGTGCAGGATATTTTGGACAGAGCGCTCATTTCAGTTTGCTTTTGGTCAGTTAGTTATTTTATCTGCAACATTTCAACTGCCTAAACAAATCATTATGAACCAGGAGCCCATGGCCTGAGAGTGACAGAGGAGCGAGAGGGAAGGGATAGGGATGGAAGTTGTAAGGAAGGGGGGCTGTTGGAGATAGGTCGAAAGGAAGATAGGATTGGAATGTTTGTTGGTTGGGAATTTTTCATGCCGTGGAAATAAATGTATCCATTTGCTGACAAAATCTAAGGAAGCTCTCAGACTTCCATTACAGGGTCGGCCGATTTTGCTTAATCAATCGTATGATTACAGACTGAATTCTGATCCACTCAGTTCAATTAAATGTTATGAAATAGTTAACGAGAACAGCCACACCATAATGGTTTACCTGTCGTATCTGATAGCTCAAAACTGTTGGATAATTCTAAAATAAACACGCTGACTTTGTGGGTGCAGTATTAAATCCCCCAGTTTGAATCCCTGGCCTGAAGTAAATTGTAACGGTCTTGGCAGTTCAGTCAAGCAGAAAATATATTTTCATGTATGAACATTTTAAAAATCCAAACTGTCATTTTTCGTTCAAATGATCGCGTCCAAAACAACGCACTGCTCTTTGCCTTTCCTGATTGGTTGTTGAATTCAAGGATGTGACGTAACTGAAGGGTTTTCATGCAGTGCCAAGTTTCGTCCGTTACATTGATCAGTCACCTCTGGAGGTATCTTGCTGTACACACGCATTGTAGTGGCTCTTAAATTTGCAAATCTCGGAAAATACATGTCAAAATGAAGCTGTGGCTTGTCACTGGAGCTTGTATTCTTTACCTTTCTCTTCCACTTGGTAAGTGAACTTATAAAACTGACCTGGCATCATATTATAGGAAGACGTTCCTGTTATTTTTGGCATGATCCCATGGAATAACAGAGCTGCTCGCTTTTCACTACAATTCAAAAAGATTCTCGACTGACTGGGTCCCTAAAACTCCTTATTCGCTTTGTTTAGATCGCGAAGCTTTTTTCCGTTCATTCATTGTGGGAAGTTCACTGTTGACCAAACATTCTGTATGTGAGCCGCAAATATCCAGTTGAAATAACAAGCGAATCGCACCATATCTGGCGGGGGATGGAAAATTGTGAATTCTTCCTACTAACTCTTTTAATTAATAGTTTGAAATTGTTTAATTAAACGGACTGACCCATGAAGCCCAAGATCCAAGAGCCGTTAACAATTATTTTAATTTGACTTTTATAGGTTAAACTGGCAGCGTCACAATTCATGCGAATCCTTCAATAAAGTAAACAAAACTTTTGGTCACGAAACAGTGCATCGGTTTTCTAAAAAAATGAAATTTATAGTCTCCCCTTAATTAGCTTTACATTTACTATAATTTTACCGTTTTCCTTTTGGTAAAATGTTCAGAAGATTGAGGATAACGTAACTTCAGTACCCTAAAATTTCCAAACTAGCCCGCTGCATCCAACCAAAACGACTGCAAAACGAGACAAACGGTTTATTTGTTATTAGGTGAAAAATTTAAATAGCCATTTTTGCACCGAAACCGTTGCTTGGTATTTTGATAAGCCTGAAGCTCATCATGAGTAAAACTCGACAGTTCTAACCTGAAATGGTTCTGCGTTAGTTTCCTTGTTCAAAGAGTTTCTTTTTCAAACAAGCGCTAGAAAAATATCCTCCTGTTGAGTGAGAAATGTCTTCAATATGCTTTGCAAACTGCATCAGTTTTAAATATTGGCTTTTCTTTCGCGATCTCGATCAACTTTTTTTGTCTCTTACGGTCTATTGCACATTCAAGGCTCGCCTCGCGGACACTCCGATATAACGGACGCCTCGCTGTTAAGGACAAAAGCTAGCTCTGATTGGATGTTATTGAGTCAAATAAATGGCAAATCCTTTTTAAAAGTAGCTCAGTAACGGTATTTTTCGGTTAATTTTGGTCACGTACAAATTCACCTCAAAATTGAAGGAAACCTGAAGATCGTAGTTTACTATACAAAGATACACCAAACAGATAAAAAAACCTAAGGGAACAAGAATGGCTAACGATGGTGAAGATTGACACCAATCCTTCGTAGGAAAAAAAAATGGCGACTGGTACATTTACGCATAATTATAAGCGCACTAAAATCTTTACAACGTTAAAGCAAACGTATGGAAGATTTATTAAATCTTTAAACCTAGGCTACACAATTTACTTAGTACAGGGACGAATATTGTAAAAGTTTGGCTTTCTTTGTGCCTTATAGGCTGTGTTCGGTTCACAAGGTATTGTGGTAAAATGTACAACCGCCATCTTGTTTCCTATGGTGGATTACAAACGACGAATTTAAAAGATATAGGCTAACCTATTCTGAATCAAGTTTCGGAAACTGTGACGTCGTTCGTTTCAACCTTATACTATTCTATACGGTCGAGCCTTCGTTCTTTTATTTGACCTACTCTTAACTACGTACGCAGATTTTATGAGGCTTTTTGTCAAGCACTCTTAACACGACTCTCTGGGTCAGGCGATTTTGCGAGCACATCCTTCCTTAGAACTTGCGAAGCTGCATATTTTCAAGATTAATTAACCGTCCTTATTTTTGTACTGTCCTTAACTTTAATTTCATTTTGCAGCTTTGGGCCTTAAATGTGAAGCTGGGTGCAAGGTCAACTCGACTGTACCTGACGCAGACAAGGCTTGCGATGGATTGACGGGTGGTATCATCACGTGCGGTCAGTTCTATGATAGATGTATGACCAACAAACTCAAGATACCCGGTCCATTTCGTGGCTTATCCACCGACATGGAGATAAAGAACTGCTCTAGTAGCTTTTTATGTGAACCGAGTAGCGATTACTACCGTAAGTAAAATCTGTGTGAAGACTATACAGTTCATTGTCTTTAGAGTGTGACCACTCGAACCAGGCCACCAAGAAGAGAACTAACCAATCAAAAAGTAAACTGGGAACAATTGACTGATTGGTAGCTTGTCGTGACGGCGTGTAATAGTCTGCGTTATAGGAACTCTTAGAAATTCAGTCCTTGACGGCGAATTGTCAAGAGACTAAGACTACGAACCTTTATTTCCTTCCATATTTACTTCCTTCTGGAATGCCTTTGAGGAACAACCATTATCCAGCTAATATCTTTTTCTTATGTAAACCGAAACGCTAAAGAACTTTATTGTTCGAACTGACCTTAGTATGCTACACAGGGTAAGACCCAAGTGTTTCAGTGATTTACTGGTGTCCATTATGATGTTTAGACGTTTTTGGAATGTGCCTACAGAAAAATCCTTGGAATGTATAAATCTACTTATTTTTAAGCCATCCACTTCATGTAAGTATAAATTAACTGATTGTCTTCAAAAGAGTAATATCGTACCTTGATGCTCTTCTTTACAGTGTGCAAGCTTATGAACCGTATTGGAGAGGCGTCCTCTTGTTCTCTTCAATGCTGTGAGGGTGACATGTGTAATGGGGCTGTTCACCTCCCCAGCTTTGTTCGCAGGCTGCTCTCAAGATTCAACTGAAACACCTGATGGATTAAAAGTTTACGGCGAAATCCAAAAATAATTTAAGGTGTTTTCAGTGATGGACTCCTGATGTTTTCTAGATTTTTTAAAGTTATAGAAATAACTAATTGCCTGAAAAAGCATTGAAAACAATTTTCGAGAAAATACATTTCAAAGCTCAGAGCAATCGTGCCGAAACACAAGAAAAGTGTTTCAAAGGAACTTCATTGTTTTTTAGGTCATTGTTGTTGTTTGAAATGATTTTTTTGTAGAGGATATTCAACACAGTCGTATAGAAGTTTGTGAAATGATGTCAATAATCCCGGTACAAAAGTTTGTTTACTTGTGTCTCGCACTTCTCAAACTATAGGCATGTCTGGCTGTTTTTTGCAAAAGCCAGGATTGTACAAGATATATCAATAAAGACAACTCAAAAGCCGATTCAGCCGTTCGCGTAATTGTCTCGTTCCCACAGTGATCCTTTTTTAGTTTGATGACAGGTGACCGAAAAATCGGCCCAGCGGTTTTCTATGTTGGCATACTTCCTGATCTCTTTGTTTGTAAGAGCCCCGTATTGAAGTCAGTAGAGTGTTGTCGCAGGATGTCACAGCAGCGTTTTGGTGTCCCGAAACAATGAATGTTGGTGTACCAAAGTTGAATGATTCTTTTCTTTTCTTATGTAAACACTGCCTTTTGTTCCAATAAATCTGCATAGAGGCTGGTCACGCCAGTGAAAACGCTGTACAGTAGCATAACCAATCTTGCGAGAATTAAGTGTTTTGACAAAGTTAAAGGAACCAGGTCACGTAAGTTTTGGTAATTTCAGCACTGATCAGATGGTAATAAAATTAACTAAAATATCATACTGTGGCGGCGCACAATTATAGGAGAACTCAAACAAAACGCAGGAAAGGCAAGAAGGGACATAAATGGATAAGAATAGGCTCGAGTGCATTTCGCTACTGCTTTAAAACGGGTTTATGCATAAATGCCATCAGAGCAAAGATATCACTACTTGAAGAATTGAGGTTATATTGACAAAAATAGCATTCATTAACAGGTAATTAACTTTCTAACATGGTGCTTTTTGAGTAGCTCAGAGGCAAGACTGTGTGCAACAGTGGAATGATCCAGTTGTGTGTATGATGTTGAAATTGAATACAATATTCTTAGAACTGAACATGCATAACCTAATCGCTGCATACATGTGTATGAAGCCCATTTAGCTCCTCCTGCAATTGTGATCTAATAAATAGAGTCCACGGTATTGGTTAGTGACTGTAATAGGCTTTGAACTCAAATTACAATGCACTTATATGATACTCAACAAAATATCTCGCTTCTGTGTTACGTTTGTTACGATAGCTCAATGTTTTGAGCGAGGCTTGTAACAATACAGTTGATTTATTTTGTGGCGAATAAAGTGGTTGAAACGCGACAGAAACAGTGAAAAGGAAACGACGATTTGGAGTGGACGGCGCTGCTGCTGTGCATGAGTTTCGCGTGATCCATGGTACAAAATACGCTTGTTGCCCGTGATAAGATTACGTTCTTTGCATTCCATACATTCTTAGTGGAAGAAGCAAAAATCGAACCTTGGCCAAACAATATAACTGCCGCGCATGCGTTTGTAATAGTAACGTTGCGGGCTCTTCTGGGTCGCTCGCAATAAGTTATTGCTCGAGTTTTTGCTAACTAAACAGTTCTTTGTTTATCTAGAACAAGTAATAATTTCAATGTGTCGAAACCCTTTCTTAAGAACGTTTCGTTTTGATGGCAAAACGTAATGACAGATGTTTCTGTTACTTTACCGCTGCCATTCATGACCTGTCATGTGAGTGTCACTCCGGGCGAACCTCACTGAAACTGAGCTTGTCACTTACAGCAGTCCTCTGCCTTTCCTGATTGGTTGTTGAATATGACAAGTGCGACATCAGTAATCGTATGTTTTATTGGTTCCACCCTAAATATCACGCCACCTACACCTACTTGTTGGAGACTGGGAGTATTGCTGTGTCGGTTCGCTGTTGTCTCTGAATCGGTGAAAATACACATCTTACCAGGATGAAACTGTGGCTAGTTGCCTGTATTCTGTACCTTTCTCTTCCAGCCGGTAAGTGCACAAAATCTTCGTTCAGTCTCCGCAGCCGAACGGCAATTCTCTAGATTTGACGGTGCCCCGTGGAATATCACAAAGTGATGCACACCGCACCCATAATTTGCCCGGACGGAAATGCTCGATGGCATTGTCGCTTTTATATATGTGCTACATGTCCGCTTCTGTATATAGTAGATAGGACATTAAGGAATGCATTTAGAACCGTCCTGGTCTCAAATAGGTCATAATTTTTGCTATCGATTGGAATTATGAACGGTTTAATTGCAGTCGACGTGAACCGACGCGCGCATTCCGGGGTTGCTAACCTGAGAATAAAGGCAGTCGTTCGATCTTTTCTATTTAAGTGGCAATATAGGAAAGGCAAAGAAGCGCCGGGACGCTCCCTAAGAAAGTCTTGAGTCTTTCATTAGTATTGATTGATCGAGCATCGAAAGTTATACTCAGACGCTTGCTTTAATGCACACAGTTATTGATTACCTAATGTCGTTCGAGGTTTAACTGCACGTTTCAGGTGCTTTCGACGTTAGGTTTTCGTGTTTGGGTGCTTGGTTTTCGAAACAACTCGGTTTGATTAAGATACGCACATGTGTGGACAGTCAGTCTAATAAATGGGTGCCCAGAAAATGACGGCGCTGATGAAATCTCTTTCCTCTGTTTGGCAAAGCAGACACATGTCGGGCCGATTAAAAACAGTTACGCCGTTTATTCTTTATAAAAAATTTGTATTTTCGACCGAAGCTGAATGTATTCTTATTTTCCTGCCGAATTTAGGCTGAAAATGTTCTTGTGAAATATTCTTACATAAGAGTCAATGACAAATCTGCTTTCTAACCTATTTAGTGTCTGGATGCTATTTGAGTAATTTTAGAGCCGCCAGGTATCAGAGAATCGAACATACGTCTAGCGTTGTTAACCGCGCGGCCATGGGCCGAGCGCGGTTCTTAATCTACCCTTGGTTTATTATTTTTAACCGCGCGGCCATGGGCCGAGCGCGGTTCTTAATCTACCCTTGGTTTATT
>OMLO01002408.1_pt1 | contig 15082 bp, 9 predicted proteins | sample 1674811 | NCBI WGS metagenome assembly OMLO01 (sample SAMN06265003, study PRJEB25207) | coral metagenome | isolation source: Coral host | place: Mexico:La Bocana,Puerto Morelos, Mexico | collected 2008-11-13 | reverse complement strand
ACACACACACACACACACACACACACACACACACACACACACACACACCTATGGTAAGTCACTTATCTGCCAGTTCTACCGCAAGTGGATGGCATCTCGTTAACCCATTCAATCCCAAAGCGCCCTATAGGGCTAATAAATGATCTGGGCATTTGTCCAGCTTGTGAAGTCATCACCTTTTACCCAGAAAGGCGACATCTATTCTCAAATTGGGAAGCAGAACAAGACCTTTCCAACGATACCTAACCCAGCGTAATCGGATTCATGGAGCTTGAAACATACACCAAAACGGTCCAAAATTTTCTTAGAAAAGTCAGAGCAAAATTCCCCTTTCCACCCTTTGCTTGTCCATGGTAAGTAGTTCTTGCCTCTTTTACTCTTTCTCGGAAATTCTTCTACCCGAAAGAAGCCTGGTAGAAGGCGAAAAACTGCAGCAAAAAGAAACGAGGAAAGTAAAATGTAAAGCGAAAAAATAAGTAAATAAAAACCGAAAAGCCTAAAGTGGTTGGACGGTTTGTTGTCTCAAAATTTTTATTTGTGCGCATGCACCTGCAAAAAAGTTGTTAAACATGATCTTTGTGAAAAGCAAGAACGCATTTTTCATTCCAAGGGCCGTTTGAGTGATTTGGGGCTATTTTAGCTCATAATAGATCTTAGAGCGTCAAAAACGTCTGAAAATGCCTTTTTCTTGGAAAAACTCCAGGTATGAAAAGGTTAAACGGATACTTTCGGGAAATTACCAGGGCGCCCATATTACAATTGCGGCATAGACTACAGTTAATGACCTCACATTTCTCTTGAGTTCACCTTTGAAAGCTATTGAAGTTTTAAAGGTTGACTATATTCTAGCTCAAGATAACTAGAGTGTTTCCTTTCTCAGGCACGGCTGGTGATTCTCTCAGGTATCATCGTGGTCGTGCGTTTACCACCAAGGATCGCGATAATGACCAGTGGTCTTCCAACTGTGCCTCCTCTTATAAAGGTGCTTGGTGGCACGGATCTTGCTACAATTCGAACCTGAATGGTCTGTACCTCAGTGGCAAGTCCAGCACAAGCGGAATGGCATGGATGACATGGCAATCATATGTGTCTGTCAAGAGGTCCGAGATGAAGATTCGTCCTAAGAGCTTCTAAGACTAAGTATCAGCCGGCACTCAGTGTTTTGCTGAGGTCAAATGGTCACTTATTTTGTCATAGTTATTATGAAGCAAGAGTTATTTCTTCTTTGTTTTTGGTCGATCGTTTGGTCTTGTCCCGCACCTTCACCGTGCAAACGACACAGTACTTGTGATTTTCTGGGGCTTTCGCTTTGGTCTTGGGTTTTGGCGGACTCCATACAACGTTTACGAGCTTGTACCGAAAGATTATCTAGGAAAACTAGAAAAAAATGTTGTTTGATGTATTAACATTATGTACATGTATCAAAGTCAAAATTTGCATTAAAGGTCATTAAAGGTTCTTTGCATTGGTCACTATTATGGCTGGTATATTAGATGTACTATTTTTGTATACGATCTGTAAAGTAGATAAAAGGTTGTTTAGTTGAGAAGTTATAAGTTGGCGTTTTTGGTACACCGTGTAGGAGGGGGAAATACTCAAGCTATCGGATCACAGAATATTCTTTTTAAGAAGCCGTCTTGTACGTGTAGCCTTAAAGAAAAAATAACGAGAATAAGTGTTCCAACGAAGTAGCTGAGGCGGATCTAGTAGTGTACGAAAGAATAGATAACTTGGAAAGTGTTCTCTTAGACTCCTTGTTAGCAGATTAGTTCCCTTAAGTTATCAACATTCAATATTCCAATAGTGATACAAAAACATGATCTGGAGAACAAGTTAAGACTATAAATATTAACATAAACAAGATATGCGGACCATGTCTGCGATTTCCATCCCACTGCGTAGGGAGAACTACTTCTCAGGTTTCCTGTGCCTAATAATTTCCCAGATCATCGAAATATCAATTCATATAGACCTTTCCACCCGCGCGAGAAGGTCAAGAAGTAAAAAGGAATAAATTGTAAATAAATTTAATTTAAAACAATTGGTGGTGGTCACTAGATCATATATCAAACGTGGCTTCTTCGCTAAAGAATTAGCGTAGTGACTGATTTGTTTATGTTTTCAAAGATGTATACGCACTAGGGAAAGGCTTTAGACTTAGGGTTAGGGTTAGGGTTAGCAATTACAACTGCAATAACACTCCTTGCTATGTCCATGAAGTGCGTTTATATTAAAGGCGTACTCCATGCGGTGTATAGTGAAACTCTTATTACGCTTGTGGTAGAGCGGTCTCCAATTGAGTGGCCTAAGACTAAAACCAAATCAATAACTTACCAATTAGACTACTCAGCCAATCTCAAACCGTAGTAAAACCAAAACCGAAAAAATATCTTGATTGCTTTCGATACTCGATGTGAAACCACGTAATGAAACCGCGAGTAAAACAAATTAAGATTTTGATAATCAAAATAAACGAGCAGTGTTTCCTATAGTAAAAGGAAAGCATTTTTTTAAATATAATAGAACTCGAAATAATCTTTGGAAGCCCTCCCTTAAGACTCGTGTTCCCGCAGCACAGCGTGCCTGTTTCAATACAGTACATAAACGATTTGACCCTGTGTAGTGTATTCACGGATTTAACCAAGGATGATTCGAATTTAGACAACAACAGTAAACAACACCGTTGCAAGAGTCGAACACGTTTTGTAATCATCAGCGTCTAACACACATTCTCCGATATGTAACACAGAGGGGTGGGAAGGGTAGAGCATTCACAAACACTACATTCCTCCGTTCTGTGAATTACTTGTCAGGTTGAAGGAAAACATAAACAAAACAGAATAAACCTGACCAATTCTATATGCATTCAAATGTCTCAGAATGTCTTATGAATGTCCTAACAGCCCTTGAACACAAATTCTATAGAATGCCATCTCCCATTCAAAAGACATTCTCGTACACTTTTCAGCTCTGGGTCATGTTCAGATGCTCTCTCAATTTTACGAGAAGTCAAGGCAACAGGCGTTGATTCTTAAGTTATCCACTTCACATATTCTTCTGTCTCGTTCTCGTCTCTTGACTGTGGCACTGGACGCAGGAGACGTGACAATGAATCTGCAATGTTCTTGGGCCGTGGGATGCACCTCACTGTAAATCTATAGGGCTGCATCCTGAAGAGCCATCTTGCGATCCTAGCGCAGGTGTTCGATGTGGCAGAAAATACATTCCAGAGGTTTGCAGTCAGTTATTAATTCAAAGTCAGCACCGTACAAATACATGTCAAATCTTTCGCAGGACCACATTATCGCTAAAGCTCGTTTCTCGGTCTGACAATATCGGCGTTCTGTATCTGACCGGCCTTGGCTTGCATAGATAATAACGCGTAGCTCTTCTCCTTGCTGTTATACTAATCAACTGCGATCACATAGTTGGAGCATTCTTGTCAAAATATCCAAGTGTCTCTGCACTGGACAGTCATTTCTTTAACTCGCCAAATAATTGCTATTGCTCTGGCTACCACACAAAAGATTCTCCATTCTTTGGAAGCTGGCGGAGAGGTGCGGATACTATCTACACACAAACGGATGTTACCTGGAGGCTTGGCACTACTACCACTGGTGATACTTACGAATTTGGTCCACTCACTTTCTCGATAATGGCAAGTTTGACCAATTTGTTTACTTTATCACTCAAATTATCACGTAGGTGGTAAGGAACTCTCCTGGTGGGTTGGGCTACGGGTTGCACCTCTGGATCAATTGGAATCTTTAGCTGAAAATCTTTTAGTTTGCCAATACCTTCACAGCATCCGGGAAATTTTTCCAAAACACTGGATGCAACTTTCGCTCAATCAGTCGATGCCTCTAGAGAGTTAACTCGAACTGGAGATTCCAGCCTTGCAACTCCTAAAGCAATGGCCGTTTCTCGCCCTAGAAGGGCCTGTCCCTTATTTTCAATAACAAAAAATTCAACCCCACTTAGCACTCTCCCTCCAACAGAGACTTCAGCAATAAATATGTTAGCAATTTGTAGTGGCTGATTACTACCACATGAATACAACTTCTTGGAAGCCTTGCTCGACACACATTTAACCTTATTGGCTTTCAAATATTCCCACACATTACGAACAATGACATTGCAACTAGCACCAGAATCAATAATCATTGTTACAGGCAAACCTCCTATTTTCACAAAAATTTTGTCATCACTTGAAACATTTGACTCATCTGATATGCCAAATGCACACTCATAACCATCACTCTGCTGTTCTTTGTCTTCTACTCGCCTTCTTCTTTTGCCTGCTTCCTCTCTGTTTAACATACTGCCCCACCAAATGTACTGTCCCATTACATTTCCTGCATTGTTTCCTTCCTGCTGGGCATCGGTGATCCTTAGCTTTGTGTCCCACATTTCCAGAACAAAAACACTTAACATTTCTTGTTCTCGAATCTTCTTTGTGATCCACCTTTCCACCCACACTATTAACCTCGTTACTCGCATCGCTTGCTCCTTCGATCGAACGGGCCTGTTTCTCAGATTCTTCCATAGCACGGGCAATTTCTCTCAATCGTTGCAGAGTTAGGGCTTGACCCTTCTGAAGTAACTTATTAATTACTTGATCACGAATTTGCTCCTCCACAGCGTTTGCATCTCCGAATCCACATGTTTTGGCTTTCTGTCTCAATCTGGTCATGAACTGTTCAACGGTTTCGTTGTGCAGTTGACTAGTTTCCCGGAAACAAAGCCTTTTGTATGGAACATTTGCTTGGGGTTTGAAATATTTATTCAAGGTCGCCGTCGCTATCCGATAGTTATCCGACACCCCTTCCTCTTCTAACGTAAAATAGATGTCTTGAACATCTAATCCAGCGGTGTACAGCAGTAGCGCCTTCTTCTGACTCTGCCCGCTGCAAACGACTCAAAAGCTCGCAACAATCTTTCTCAGCGTGCGGAGAAACCAGCAGTTTCTAGCATTCAAATGGCTTCAAAACCGGTGTATCGCTTAAATGTACATTTGACATCTCAAACAGATCTACTAACGACCGTCCTCATCGCCAAAATGTAGAGTATTCACGGATTTAAGGTGGCTAGATAGTCAAGGAAATATGTAAGAATCTGAAGATTTTGTTCAACACCTGAGAGGCAAGGGGGGGGAAGTATTTTAAACACCCCTTTCTGAGCAAAAGTCATGATGAGGGACTCGGTACAGCATGCATATATTTTGTCACATGGCAGCTGCTCACTGCTCGTTTCCATTCTTTTTTGTGATCGGAAGAATCGTTTGCCATATTACCTCAAAGATGGACAAAACTATAGCTAAGTTGCTGTGTTTTGGTTCATTTGCTGGTGCCTGAGCTCATCATGAAGGGCAGAGACGGCTTAAACCTTGCCAATTCCAAAGAACTGTTTATTAACACTGTGGATGTGACAAACTTCGACCAGATGCTAGATTCCAGCTACTGGTAGTTTGTAGTTCATGGACAAGGGGCCATAGAGCAAATGAGCCTTGTCTCAGCAGGCTTCAACTTTCAAATATGAAAGTTTCAATCAACGATGGAAGTGACTGGAAATCTTTTAGGGTATTATTGAAGCCTGGTCAGAGACTTATGAAAAAACATGAAATTGGTTGGAGGTAGGTCTTTCCCGCTCAAACAAAACTCATACTTCCCAGGATGCACTGCGGTCAGATTCCTGCTCGTTGGCTTTTTGGTTGAGGTTTCTGACAAAAAAGAGCTACTTTGGCTCTTGTTTGACTTTTTTGGCCAAACTTTGCATGCGAGTTGGAAGCAGAAGAATTCTTTTGTAATGTTTTCTCTGTGATTAAACGACGGAGTTAATGGAAGACGTGTTCAGACTGTTTGCTTGTGAGAAACGATTTGCATGAAATTCTTGCATTGTTTTGGAGTTGGTACATTATTTATCTGCAACCTCCATTCTCTAACTTTTCTGAGAAAAAGCACAGTGCTGCCATCTACTTTCCTCCATTGCTCCAAGACAAAACAAATACTTCTGCACTAGAAATTCTTACAGAAATGATAAAACCTAACCCTAGGAATTTTTTCTCAACTCTATGCAGTTTTCAATGTTCACACTTGCATGGAAAAGGTAAATGGGAACATTTCTATTTTACCATGCTTTTAACTTTTCCAGCTTTCTGGGGCTCAGACGGAAGGTTGACAGACATATTCTATGCAATGAACTAAAATAATGCTGATCTGGTGAATTCTTTTACTGCAGCAGGCGAAACACTGCTGCTGGGTATTGGCCAAAAAGGCCTGGTTTTGCAAATTTCAACTTTTCAGATTTTGTTCTCTGCAAATAATCAATGCTAGCGAATCATTTTAGTTCATTGCATAGACCATTGTAAACATAATTTGTAAAAAAAATTTTTCTTACCTAAGTGACTTGGTGTTTTTACTCAGTTATTGTTATAAGAAAAGCACCCTGTGAGACACCATACCAAGGCTTGTGCTGTTACCAAGGAAACAAGAGACCCAAACATCATTGTGTTTGTCATCATTCGTGGCAACCGTGAGTGTGATGATGATGATATTTTCTAATTAAGTTTGATTTTCAATTAAACGGTCTTCTTGACTATCGAGCCCCCTTAAGGATTCCAAGGATGATTCGGATTTGACCAACAACAGTAAACAACACCATTGCAAGAGTCGAACACGTTTTGTAATCATCAGCATCCAGCACGCATGCTCCGATATATAACACAGGGGGGGGGGTGGGGATGGTAGAGCATTCACAAACACTACACTCTGAGACTATGATAAATGATCATGTAGTTTCTTTAGGATGAACTTGTTACCGTTATAGTTAAGAAAAACTGTCTGCTTTTGTGTTTATATCGATGTTTTCTCTGAGAGCTTTGGTGTCCGTACTAACCGGGTTCTACTGTATTTGATTGGTGTAGTCTTGTAGACACGCTCTTAATATAGAATTAGACTCGGCAAAAACTCTTGCTTGAAAGTTTACAAAATACGTAATTTAATCAATTTTTGAGTCCTCTGTAGCCATTTGCAAGCTATAACTTTAATCAACAAATAACAAATTTTACAACCATCATGTAAAACTTTTCTTTCAATGCAAGCTCTTCTGTTGGTTCTTTTTTGTTGAGGCATTTGCACACTCAAATCCGACGACGAAGCCAATGACAACTGACGATGGCACAATGAAAGGTCCTCAGTGTAATGTGAATAACAACAAAAACCCTTCTACACCGATGAAAGCTGCAAGAACATTCCAATTCGATCGGCCACGGATTTGGCATTCGTATGACTCTTATGTGCTACTCTCGTTAAACAAAGTTAATTTATTCATTTAATTTATTTATTTATTTAATTTACTTTTAGCGAAGCAAAGAAAACCCGATTTTCTTGTGGTTATCATGACTAGCGGTATTGCCGGTTTTCATGTGACGTAGCTATAATCCAAACTTAAAAACTGCCTCTCCTTCTGAGGTTTTAGTTTCATCAGATTGTAGACCCTATAGGAACTTGGCGTTTTACAACGTTTTAGCTCGACAGGGTTCTTCGTTTTGTAATAGGTCCACGCTTTTGCGTTGCGTGACTAGAATGGCTGCCCGAGAAGGCTGGTCGCGTGGGTCAAACAATGAGTAATCGCTTTGGTCTTTGCAAACTGAACAATTCTTACACTAGGCGACTGACAAGCCATTATCGATCGAGGACAGGTGAGCCTTAAAAATTCTTGAAGACACTACCACCTTATTGACGGGCGTTACGAAGTTGGCCTCTTGTGGAAGAACGACGAGTCGCAGCTACCAAATAACCGCACCCTGCCAGAAAGGCGAGCAGAGATGCTCAGACGGCGCTTCACTAGAGCTGGTAACGAGGAAATTGCGGCAAAATACTGAGCAGTTATGACTGAGTACATCTCTAAGGGGTATGCTCGCAAACTTACCCCTGAAGAAGCAGCTAAGGAGAGTTCGTGAACCTGGTATCTATCTCATCATCCAGTGACCAACCCCAATAGACCTGGAAAGCTTCCTATTGTCTTCGACGCCGCAAGAACATCCCAAAACAAGAACCTTCTCCAAGGCCCAGATATGACCAATAGCCTTGTTGGAGCGCTACTGCACTTTCGTGAAGGAAGAGTTGGGCTGGCTGCTGACGTGGAAGAGATGTTCCACCAAGTGCGAGTACGAAAGGAAGATCAAGAAACTCTACGCTTTCTGTGGTGGTCAGATAACTACACGCATCCTCCAGATGTCTATGTCATGGAAGTACACATCTTTGGTGCTACGTCATCTCCCTGTGTCGCAAACTATGATCAATTGTATAATTATATTACCGTCAATAAAAAGTCAAAAAAGTCAAAAAAGATCGCCTCCGGCGTAAGCGCCATTAAACGCATAAGGGATTTTGTTCCACGTGAGATACTTCTCACCGTTTACAATTCATTAATTCAGCCTCATGTCGATTATTGTAGTGTACTGTGGGGATGCTGCTCAAAGGGACTCTCTCAGAAACTACAAAAGCTACATGACCGTGCTGCCCGTATCATAACCTTCCCCAATTATGATAGAAATACTGATGAACTCTTACATAGCTTATATTGGCACAAAACTTGAGCATCAAAGGGCCGTGAGTAAAATCGATTATGATGCATAATGCTGTGAACAACCAGACTCCGAATTATTTGAGTTCTCGGTTTTTCTTGCGTAATGAAGCCTTGACTTACAATCCCGGGAATACCGAAGGAAAGCTATTCTTACCACAGCCGCGCACTAATTATTGTAAACGAAATTTTAGCTACAGCGGGGCTGTGTTATGGAATAGCTTACCGAATTTAATAGAACTATCCAGCACACTTGACGAATTTAAGAACAAATTGAAAAATCACACCGTCGGATCATCTAGCACATTTGGAATACACGGTATCCTTGTAAAGCAGGTTTTTGTTTGTTTGTTCTTACTAGTAGTTAGCCTCTCTTAGTTAGTTTAGTTAGTGTTTTTACCCTTGTGTCTTTTATTCTGTACCTGAATAGATTTTCCCGTGTTTAAATAAATTATTATCTACCTACCTACCTACTATGTCCTAAGAAGAACTGCCAGTGACAAGGCAAAGGGCTTTGCCCCGAAGTCTCTGCAATTGTCGAAAGGAACTTTTACGTCGACGACGCTTCGCCGTCATTCAGCGATGGAGACTCGGCAATCAAGGCAGCATCTAACTTAGTTGAAATTTTGGGACGTGGTGGATTCCGTCTAACTAAGTTTATGTCCAACAGTAAGGATGTCAGGTCTGCAATACCTGTTGAAAGGAAAGCGTTGCCAGATCTCAGTCTTCACCTGGATGAATTACCGGTGGAAAGGGTTCTTGGAGTCCGTTGGTTTGTTCAAACCGATGAGCTAGGCTTTGAAACCAAGAACTTAAATCGCCCTGAGACGAAGCGTGGAATCCTGGCTTCTGTCTGCTCACTGTATGACCCTTTTGGTTTTCCCGCGCCTGTAGCCCTCACTGCAAGAGCTCTCATACAGGATATCTAGAAGAAAAAGCTAGATTGGGACCAACCATTGCAAGAGCACTTCCTAAACCGATGGAGATCCTGGATCTCTCAGCTGTCATCTCTGTCTGAGCTACGTATCCCACGCAGCTACTGTCCTCCTGAAGTGGATGCAGCTAAGTGCAAATTGCAGCTACACGTTTTCTCTGACGCCTCGGAGATCGGATATGGCGCATCAGCATTCCTGAGGATTGAGGATCCAGATGGTCCTGCCCATTGTTCATTTATTATGGGAAAGACCCGAAATGCTCCAGTGAAATTCACAAGCATATCAAAGCTTGGATTACAAGAGCAGTCCTTGCTACACGCCTAAACAGGATGCTGAGGGTGGAGTTAGACCTGTGCATTCAGGATACCAAGTACTGGACCGACAGCCAGATAGTTCTCCACTATCTTGAAACGAGGAGCGTCGATTATAAACTTATGTTGCCAACCGGGTGGAAGAAATCAGAGGAAACAGATGAATGAATCATGTGCCAGGTTATTTGAACTCAGTAGACGATGTCTTGTGGGGATTAAACCCCTCAGAGCTGAGCTTAAACTACTGCTGGCTAAGAGGACCTGAATTCCTTGGGCAGCCAGAATCTCTTTGGTCCAGTGCAGATCTGAAGGAAGTCCCAGACCCTAGAAGCCCTAGAATTGAAGAAAGAAGCTCACACCAATCATGCCGCTATAAACACCATCTTCCACTCTTCAAAGGCAAATGCTGTCCAACAGAGTTTGGCGATTGTAACAGCCAAGGAGGTTATAGATCGGATACTCAGCAGCTGCTCTAATTGAAACTGGCTTAGGCGTCGAGTAGCATGGTTGATCCGCCTTATTCACTTTCTTCATGACAGGAAGACCGTCCGGAGGGGTCACTTGATCTTAGAAATTACGATGCCGCCGCCACGGCGATTGTGAGAATTATCCAGCGATCATCCTATCCTCAAGAGGTCAAAGACGTAAAGACCAGAGATAAAATGAAGTCATAACCGAGAAGCTGTGGATTCCCCAGATCAGAGTGCTGACCCGTTCTATCCTTGGAAGATGTATCCTCTGCAAGAGGTTAAATGCCAAGCCAGCCAATGATTCAGCAAATGGCACATCTCCCGAGAAGTCGCATGGTGGCTTGCAAACCTTCCTTTTCGTACTCGGATATGGATCTTTTTGGGCCTCTGCATGTGGAGCAAAGCGAAACGTCGGTGCTGCCTATTTACCTGCATGAATACTCGCGCCGTTCACCTCGGGTTGGTTCAGTTAATGGGCACGGATGAGTGCATAATGTGTCCACGAAGATTCATTAACCGTCGTGGTGAAGTGACTAAGATAAGATGCGACTGCGGGTTGAACTTTGTTAGAGCGGGACGAGAGTTGAGAGAAGGGCTTGAAGAGTGGAACCAGTAGCAGGTTTATAGTGAGCTGCTTCAGCGAGTGTGTAAGTGGATCCTCCAGCCACCTACCGCCTCAAGTATGTCAGGAGTTTGGGAGCGCCTCGCGCCCAGTGCCATGTATTACATAAGGTCATCAACATTTGGTCACGTGATTACAGTGAATTTGCTATTTCGCACGTGCTTACAGATTAAAGCGTACCTTGTTCATCAAAGCGTGTTCGATATCCTGCACAGAATGTAAGTCGTATCGTCTGTGGTATTTCCTCATTAGTTGTTCTTTATGTTTATTTGTCATATATTTTATTCTTTCTCAGTTTTCACCGTTCATACGAATCAAAAATAGCCTTCGATGCCACGAGCTTGTAATGTTTATACGAGTGAAAATTAAAACTTACAAAACGTCAATTTAACGCGTCGGATTATTGTGCGGATACAAAACTACACGACAGGCATCAACCCAGTGCAATTTCCAGTAGACTCTCAAGAAGATTACGTGGATCTTAGTTGATCGAGTTAGCTCTCAAACTAGCGAATGGTGATGATGTAGTGGAGGCCACAAGGCCAACGAACAATTTGGCCCACACTTTGTTCAAACAGATCAGTGTGAGACTCAAGGGCACGTTCTCAGACCGACACCTTCTTCACCTCCTCAGACCGTCACCTATCACTAGAAAGCACTCCTGGAAACATTGCTCAACTACAACAGAAATGAAGGAGAAACCGTGCTGAAACCTCAAGGCTAGTACAATTCCCTAGACTTTCCAACGCAATTGACTGTGAACAACACAAACACGGAAGGCGACGGACACGAACCTTTCGAAGCATTGTCCTCCAACCAACAAGCTGCAGTGAAGCCTTCAATGGTAATGTAGCTCGTGACTTGTTCCGTTTTTAGAAGTTTGGAGTGAGTAACATCAGGCAACTGGTAAGAGGTGAAGAGACCCTGGAACTAGTGCACAACGACGGTACCCAAGATCTGAGAGGGTATTATCGGTTCTTACAAGCCACAGGATGTTTGTCAAAAATCAAAGAAACAAGGTCAGAATCGAAGACGGGGGTCATGGCAAGAATTGCACACTGTCTTTATTTGACAACGCAGCCAACGGATGCTTGGACAGTCCTGTGTTGAACCTCGAACAGTCAGCAGAGTTACAGATTGTACTGAACTTCCGTGTAGCACCACGTGACAACATTACTATCATCTTGTACGGGGAGTTTGAAAACCTGTCTGTCTGAACCAAGAACCAGCTAGCACAGCCAATCCGATGATAAAAATTAAGACAATATGGGAACTATGTCTGTTCCAAGCAGGACCCTTTGGCTCACTTTGGGGGACATTTGTTTTTTGACAGAGAGAGACTGGAGCTGAAAGAGGTGCTATGGCAACAATACTAAGGGTGTCATTTTGTTCCTTTTGTGATGCAAATTTGTGGTGCCAAGTTTCAAGAACACTGTTTCAGTATTTCCAGGGATATTTTTTATTCAGTATTTTAACATTCAATAGTTGCAAATCTTAAGGCGTCATCACTGATCTACTTTGCGTAATACAAAAATTTAAATATTTCTGAAACGAAAAAAAAGAAATTTCGAAAAGAAAAACGCCATTCTTCTGTATTTCGTAAGGCCTTTCAAATAAACAGAAAATATTTTTCATGTCATATACACTTTAATGCAGTTACCAGAAGCTAGTTTGAGTACTACTTCACTAAGTACTTACCACAGGCCATGGCAGCCTTTTCGTATATTTTGCTCAGATAGGCTACACTTTCAGGGCCCAATTTTCCGAATCTCGACCGAGCATCTGGCTCTTTTCATAGCATTTCTTGCGGAAAACGTATGTTGTTTCAACAGTTTTAACCTACATTTCAGCATTAAGCTTTCTCCATCGCTTGACCTTACAAAAATTGATATGATTCAACTAGCACTGCGGGGTTATAGTAAACACTCGACTCCCAATCTCATTGCCTCTACTTGAAACAAATCATCTCTACTTGTGACCACACACAGTCATCAGTGTACAGTAGGAAAATGATACATGTATACTATGTCTTTCTTTGCAGTCCCTAGGGTTGGTGAAATCACATGTAGAACAACTCAACCCCGGGGAATGTAATTTTTCTCAACCAATTTATTTTCATGAAAAATAAGGAGGGCGTTGTCAATGCAATCAAGGTCACTTTAAGGAATTATAAGCATAGCGACCCTGCTGTTCTAGTAGATATTTTCTATATCGAGAGAAACCAGTGTGTCATATTTCTACAGCGCTTGCGTATTCAGGGCTCAGGGGTACCTCTCTGTGTCCCCTGTTTTGTTTCTCGCACTTATTTCACAAAGGCATTATCGGATGCACTTCGTTATTGCGACCTCAGTGTATCAGGTTATAAGTCCCATAGTTTTCGCATTGGAGCAGCATCGTGGGCAGCAGCCAGGGGGGATGTTGGATGCACAGATTAGAGCTTCCGGCAGATTGAAAGCCAATGCCTTCTTGCCTTACATTAGGACTCCTTCTTTAGGGTCGAGTCATGGCAACCAGTGGGTCTCCAGCTGACCAGGGGCCTCCAGTTGAGCCATAAGTTTGCCTTATAAGCATATCAGTTGGCAGCTGCTTTCACATTGACCTTTTAAGCAGAGACCAACCGTTTCGATGTTATGGTTTGCTTCCATGCTTAACCCTTTCACTCATGGGATGTCCACGCAAATTCTCTTTACTATCGTTCATACTAATGTAGTGATGTTTGGTCTAAAAAGTTTGATTGCTTCAACCAATATCCCCTAGTCGATCATTTTCTGGATTCGTTCAGCATTATGCTTAGCGATGTATTGATTTTTAAGAAGACATTAGGTATTGAGCACTACCAGCAGTGTATGGGTTCAAGTGTTACTGAGGTGTTTCATTTTCACGACGATCGCTTTGTTATTGTTTTAATGTTTTATAATGTTTTGCACTCGGTGAGCAGGGGCCAACCGGCTGCGGCTTAATTTGGTAAGGGTTTCGTTGCGTTCATATTGTTCATTGCCTTGGCTTCGAGTACGGCTGCCCTTGCTCTTTAGCTCGTAAAGGGTTTTAACGGGTTTGCCCTGACCTTTGCTGGAAGAAAATCAGGGTCTCAGATCTCATGTAATTTGGTTTAGTTTTAACGAAAGAAACGACCATGAAGGTCGCTAGAATATGGCAAATCATGGTCTCAATTTTTCTAGTTAAACTCCAGCAAACACAGTTCAGCCAAGGCAATGTGCTAAAGTAAGGATAGATGAAGCGAGCAAAAGGCAGAAATATATTTAGATGCTCACATTTTTATTTTTAATTTCCCTTTTTATATTTATATTTTTAATTTGCATAAATTTGCTTACTTAGTGAATCGAAAACTATAACTTGAATACGAAAAATATGGTGTTCATGCTTATATATTACTCAGGTTGGCAGGGATAAACCGAGTTAAATGGAGATCACTTACCGCTGCTCCTCAGTCCTTAATGGTTTGAGCCCGCGGTATTTAACACGGTGGCTTCTCTTTAAATTGGCGCGTTTTTTGCTATAATTTATGCCAAGAGTCATTCCGCTAAAATTACATTCCGCATAATTATGCCATTCCGCAAGCAATGCCACATGCCCTGCCACAAACTCATTCCTCCTTTTACCTTACCGGTTGATAATGCTACGAGTATATGTTTATTTTAATTTAGCAAAGACAATTTGAGAAAAAAAAGATTACTTTTTCTATTCCGTAATGCAATACGCAGACGCTTGATTAAGCTACCGTCTCAAAAGCATTTATAAAGCTGTTAACATAGACGAGATCTGAACATAATGAAGTCGTAAGGAGTTTTTTAGTGACGGTACCTTTAACAATATTGGTCTTTTGTCGATTTCAACAAAATGGTAACTGGGTAGTTTTGAGACAACAATAACACCATTTCCTTTATTACCTTTTATGTATATTTAAAGCCTTGGTTTATCTCTTAAATTAGAAGAACTCGATAAAGACTTATTAAATTATATTATTTTCATCAGAAAGTTAACACCTGTTGGTGACATTCGGCACGTTAATTGGAGAAGTGGAGATATTCCATTATTGTGAAATTCACTCCTAAAATGGAAGTAAATTTGGAAATACAGTTAACGATAAAAATTAGCGAAAAAACTGAGCAACGACGTTTCGGTGTCATCCTGGCACCA
>OMLO01002407.1_pt1 | contig 15083 bp, 10 predicted proteins | sample 1674811 | NCBI WGS metagenome assembly OMLO01 (sample SAMN06265003, study PRJEB25207) | coral metagenome | isolation source: Coral host | place: Mexico:La Bocana,Puerto Morelos, Mexico | collected 2008-11-13 | reverse complement strand
AATACTACACAAAATGTGCCAAGAAATAGATCTTGAATTCAAAATTCATTATTTGCAGGTGAAAAACCAGCCCTTAAAGTCGATGGCTGGAATTTGAACCCAGGGACAATTTCAGTGAGGTTTCAAATACCGTCTACACTGTCAGTCTTTGACATCAGGTCTGCCACGCCCAAGGGAGGAACTACAAGTGAAGAGTCACTATTAGCATCTGTCTCTAAAGTCCTGCTTGCATTATTAGTATGTCCACCTTCATCTGCTGGGAGAGGTTTGTCCTTTTTGGAATCAATGCCCAAAATTTTTTCAATTGAGTTCTGGAATTGTTCCAATTCCGAAGCAATTTCTGGTTTGTTCAGCTCCTCCAGCTGTTGTTTTGCTCTTTTCCTGGCCTGTGTGAATGACGGAGGATCCTGCTCTTCCTCAAGATCAATGGTTTGAAATTCATCAATAGTCAACTGACTAGAGGGTGTGTCACGGAAGTCACCCAACCTCTTTCTTATAGTAGTATCACTGATGCGAACGGTTTTGACAACTTCACGCACAGTTCTGCTAAATCCATGTAATCTTGCAGCAACTAAAAGAGCTGATAAGGAACAAAGGAAGAGTGATGCAGTCCAATGAAACCTCTTATTATTAGGAGTTTACATAGGAAATGAACTAGACAAGGTGACCATTATAAAAGAGGATTAGTAAGGGGAAACAGTAACAAGTAGTAACAATGCTAGAAAGCAGAACTAGTAAAGTGAATGATTAAATATACTAATGAAAAAGGAAGTTATGATGAAAAAATGCATTGTCATATTATTACAAAATGGACTAGCAAGTAATTGTTCAATATAATTTTTGTACGTGGAATCAGAACTCTGTAATAGTGATTTCTCGCATAAGTAAATGGAGACAGCATGGTGTAAACATGTTTTAAAATACACTTATCACACTTTAACTTACACTTTAATTGACATCTTGAGTACTGACCTGCTCCACAAAGGCCTGAAGGTCGTCTGCCATGATGAATCCAGTCTCTCTTCATTCTGGACACAAGTCGCAAGGCTGTCATAGCAACATCATGCTCCTTCTCACCAAATTCCAACTTATGGGCAAAACGATGGATGTAAAGGCATGGATCTGCAGTGCAGTAGTATCAATAATTGTAATCTTTTCTCTGTAGGTTATCTAGTGCTAAAAAACTTTGAATTCCAGCTTGCCCTTGGGACAAGGAGCTCTCAAACTTTGCTTTCCCTGGGCAAAAACAGTTTGCTCTTTTAATGATATAATTGACAGAGACCTTGCTGATCTCTTGTCCATCAGGCAAGTGAGAATGAAAAGCTACTTGCCCAGAGAGAAAATTGACATCCCGGACGACCGAACAACACTTTTTGCAACCCTGTTATCATGGCGCATATTCAAGAGCACTGTTATCAATACATTGAGATTAATAGACTCCAAGTTGTCTCCATTGAAAATAAGTAAAAGTGCAAAGCAATCAGTGTTTTCAAGTTATTTCCTTATGGCCTTACCAAGAGCAGGCAGGTTAATGTAAAGTTCTTGAGCAAGCTTCAGGTACGCTCTACCAAGGGTGAAAACATCAATCTATCAAACAATGGAAGCTTAATTAATAAGGATTGCTCAAAATAAAGAAGACCATGTAGGCCTGACCAGCATCATTTTATTGTATAATTCTTTTTTAGGAAATCCAAATAAGCTTTTAGAATAGCTAGATCTTTATGATAAGCTTTAATTTGATACAGGATTTAGTGTAGTTATAGTGATGCAATTGCAAAATATAACTTATACATCCATTGGACTGGAGACACCACTGAAAGTACACTATAACCTTAAGTAATTACAACAATTGACCAAGGAAGACTTAAATTCATAGGCAAGAAGAATATAGGAGGTCAAAAGCTTATCACTGAACTTGAATTACCCACAGGGGCAGGTAAGGGTGGGTGAAACAACATATGATTTATTGCATACTTGCATTCTAGGAAATTATGGATTAGGTTTTCTTACGTAAAATATCCAGAATTGAATAAAAAACTGCTCAGCTCAGAGTCTAAAAAGATGGTGAAAACCATAATTGATTAATTTATTCACTTTCAGTTCCATTCACTTCAAAAGCAAGTAGTACCTGTAAAACATCACTGAAATCCAGTAACATGTCTGTCATTGGTCAAGGTTGTTAAAATTTCGTTTCACATGACAAAAAAATCAATTTCAATTATAATAAGTGGAAATACAAGTTTACTTGATTTTTGATTGAATGGAAAGTGCTGGACTGTTTTACACATTTGGACATTGAAGCCAGTTAAAACTTATTTACAGTCGAGCACAAGAGGGTGATAATAGAATTAGCCAAAAAGTAATAGGTTGGTATCGGTTTTGAAAACAAAGCCAGAGGTGACTCAAAACTCAATGACAGCACTGAATTGTATAATAGTATTTCTTTAAATTCATTCTGGATACGTGGAGTTTTCTCTGTTCTACACACAAGGTACAGACATGCTGCCACAACATGGTTTGTTCGCCTGCCTCTAGTAAGATGCTTGTTCACTGCCAGCTTGTAGAAGTTGTAAGCAGTATCAATACAATGCTGATTCATCTGCAACTGGTGACCTACGCTGTTTATTCTTCTCTTCCCTAAAGACAAAGTCGAACAAACGTCTAGATTTTTAGACACAGTACAATGCCATCAATATCTGGCTGAAAATGTTTGAAGTTTAGATGCTATCTAAAATAATTTTAATCTGGGAGATTGCCAAATTTTCATGGGGGTACCTCGTGTCCATCCCCAAATCCAGGCTAAAAAAAATATTATGTTCTACTGATTCAACTACAAAAACAAATCAAATATCCCAAATTATCTCCAAATTGCTAGTTAAAAATAAGTGTAAAAATACATATTTTAGTTTATAAATTTGCTTTCTTCTGTACAGTGAGAGATTGGGTAACTCATACAAATTATACCAGGGGATCCCATTTATAATCCTTGAGAGCTGGCAAATATGTAGTCTGAATTTCTGCCACTCTCTCGGGTCTGGCCATGTTCCTTCCTGACAAGACAGAGCCCAGGTGAGCCGGTGTGGGCTCATTTCCTCAAACAGCAGCTGGTAATGAAGTCGAGCAAGGATGGTAATATGCACCATATAAGTACATCATTTATTGGAGAGGAGAATATTGAAAAAAATAACTTTTCATATCTATAATAATGGAATTTTTCTAAAGCCTTCTACTACGCCACCACTTAAGCTACCACTAGTACTCTATAATATGAATTTAACTTGTTCTTGAATTTCAGGGACTGGAACTTGTAATCTACAAAATGTTAGCAATCTTAAAGATTGACTCCCCCCTGGATTACTTTACTAATATTAATGAACGTTGGATCTCTCTAAAATGATTAGAAATGCAAGCTTGAAATACCATTTTCAAGGGTCACTGCTCTTGATTCTTGACCAAGTCCATGGCGAAATGCAGAACCCAAACCAACTCCTGCTTTGTTTCCTGACCAGCAAAAAAGTAAAAATACTTTGTTACGGTATCTTAAAAATATCCCGAGAGCTTTTCCTCCCATGGAGGACTTTTGGATTGAAACCCTTCCCTCTGAAAATATTTTGAAGGTTAACCTCATAATCTCATAAACTTCAGCTACAGTTCAGTCTCATGGGAATATTTCCAGTGACTCTCTGAGGAAAACTGGAGGCCTGGATCTCAATTTATAACATCTGTACAGTATGCACATACTTCAACCAAAGAATTAACCCAAAACCCTGCACATCAGGAGTTTCTATCAAACAAATCCTTTTAGCTTCGAGAATGGAGGGTAAAGCATGCATTTTGTCCACGCTGCAGTGCGTCTACAATAATAAATACAATTCTTCGACACGAATGGAGGTCACGTGACATACGTGGCATAATGGAGATGAACTTCGCTTACAGAGCCGTTTGCCGTTCTGATTGACCCGAGTTCAAATCCTGTGTCCTTCCCCTCATTACTTTCTACTCAAAATCTCCCCTTCATCGTATTAAATTATTTATTTTTATTTTTGTAACCCAAAAAGCACTTAAATATACCAAAAAGTGTTTATAGAGACGCCAGGAGATCCACATCAACGTGCCGTCGATAAAATATATAAGTTCACTTACACTTATAATTTTCCTCCGAATCTAAGTTTGAGAGAATAAAAGAACACGAATTGGTAAGCATATTTTTGAAAGGCAGTTTTCTTACCTTCGGCTGAGACGAACTGTCCAATAGCACTTGCACCTCCGATACTATTTTCTTGAAACTGAACCTCGGACACGATAATGTTGTCTTCAAGCACTGACCCACATTCCATACAAACGGCATCGCCACGAGCTTGATCAATGTCAATATTACTTCCACCACAATTTGAACAAACCTGTGACATGCTGCTGAAATTTTTCCTTCTCTGTTACGTAAAAAGAGAAAAAAAAACTGGTTAAATAGACTAGACAGGCACGAAGACGGTAAAGCGAAGATATATCGCGTGTACAGGGTGAAGTTTACTTGAACATGGGAGGGGAGGGTAACAGATTATCATAAAGACGGTACGTTTGATTGGATGTATCTAATCACGTGGTGCAAGAGACAAAACAGTGGGAAATTTGATGATCAAACGCAGCCGTGTAAAACGTAGCGAATGTTGTAGACCAATTTAAGGCAATTTAGCTGGTGTTTGGTCCTCTATATATCCTTTCTTTCCCTTACATAGACGATATAGTAGCTAAACTAAAAAAATTCCCAAAAGGGCCATAGGTCAGCTTATGCACGGGACACAAGAAAACACGTCTGAAGAAAGCACAGATCACTTAAGGTGGGGTTTGCTCAAATCATATTTCATTTTTTTTTTATTGTTATATAAACATGTTAAATCACAAGTTTTAACTTGTATCTACATCGGATGGATGTATCTGGCACTGTAAATTGGCTATAAATGCCAAGAACGCTATGCACTCTTGCACTATGTAATTACCCGCCTTTAAGGTGGTGTTTCACCTGAATTTGAGTGAAATTTTAAGAAGATTAAAGAAGGGATAGAACGGGAAGAAAATTATTTTGGAAACACCACCAGACAGTTGAACCCAACGCGCGAGCATCCCAGGCTGTCAGGGGACTGTTTGGGTGTCCATCTAATAACTTTTAACTTCAAATTCTAATTTTAAAATCACATTAAATCCTCGCCATTTTTAATTTCTCTAAATTTCACTAATCCATCGAGAAAAACTATTTCTTCCCAAATATCACCAAATATCACCCAAAAATTTACAAAACTACGCAAAACATAGATTCGTGAGATGAATGAACAGTTTTTCGATTGCTTGAAACGCGAACGAGATATTCGCATTAAACCCAAGTTACACGATGGAAAAACGGCCTTCAAGTAGAGCCACGTTCTTTCGTTTCGTTTAATTTTTCTTTGTTTAGTTTCCTACGTACCATGTATCCAGTCTGGTAGGATCGGCTGTTCTAATTTTATTTTTGTAAAGCCTTCGTGGCATGGGCTTCTAACTGCCTGGAGCTTGAGCCTTGGTTCCTACCCAGTTCCTGCACATTAGGCTTCATACCGTATTTTGTTTGTACGCAACCTCGCTATCTTCAAGGAAAAAGCCTTGGGAACGAGGTTGATTTGTACATGGCAGTTGACGATCCCCAGCCTAACTGGCAGCCTAACTGGCACAAAGCTTGAGAGCTTATATGGGGATGTAGGCCAAGATGTTCTGTGTATTATATAAAAGGTGAAAGTTTCTAAAGAAACTTTGGTGCTGCGTCGGTGGGGGTAACAAGGTAATTTGGTTATATCAACTAAGTTGAAAATGTAAATTGGCCACCGTAACGAGTTTTAAAAAAGCTGACGTTTCCAGCGTTAGCCCTTCGTCAGAGTATAGTCTAACGCAATGTCCGAATATAGTCCAACGCAATGTCCCAGTCCCCTCTACCATCTCCAAGGCTCAATATGTTGTTGTTTGGTATTTGGTTTTCTTACTTGCTATTGTGGTGCATGAACAAAACAAAGTGAAAAGGGGACCACTTTACCAAGAGACTATATTTCACTTATTCTTGAAAACTATTTGAAAAATGCTTCCACTCTTTTTTGCTGAAAAGCCCTTGTACAAACAAAATCAGCTGTCATTTTTTTTGGTGGAAAGAATTATTCTTTTTGGGCCATTTTATTGTTTTGGTTTGTTTGTAATATAACTTACATAAAGCTATAAAGAATGCTAAAAGGACTGTCTGATTACAAGAAAAAAAAGAATTGCCATTACCAGGAGCCTATCCTTAAATCTTCGGTCATCTACGCAACATCGACGATAAGTGCGAGAAGGACTGAAAAATTAAGAACGTTTTCAATAGCAGGACAAACGCATTACAAACTGAAGTGAATTTGTTAAGTTGACAATGAGAATTAGCCAATGAGCGCACGAGAGTTGCAGCAGTTGTTGTAAAACAAAATGTTCTCATGGTATTTCATTGGTGTCTATATAATACTCTCAGAAACTAGATACAAAAAAAAATGTGTTTGGATATCCTGATGAAACACAGTCTATCGTGTTTGGTATAGTACTTGAACTCTCCTTTACGAACTTCCCTATTGATGCATTCACCTCGTAGACAAGGCAACTCGAAATACCCATTGGCATAAGGAAATCTAAGTGAAATACAAATTCTGTCAATATACAATAGATTCTGATCAGTTGTTTTAAGTTCTAGAGGATTTTGGAATCAAAATGAAATTACATAATGATATCACTTGAAAACTATTATGCTTAGAATCGCATCCAGTTCATTTGTCGTGCTAGCAAGGTGTACGACATTAATAAGAAATAACTTTACCGCTTAGTTTTCAAGTGTTTGTTTTAAAGCCGATATCAAAGAATCAAGCGGCATCTTTTGACAATTTTTTCGTTCATTCATAACTCAAATTGTAATAATCGTATCATTGTTATAACTTTGTCCTTGAAAGCTGTAAACAGATACTGCAAGGTTAAAGGCTTCGGATGGACAGACGCCCAGACGGTTGTTTCAGGCTTTCTTAAAAATACATTTACTGAAAAGTTTTTCTGAAAAAAGCGCGAAATTGTAAACCAGCTGTGACAGTCTACCAATCAACCTTCTGTAATTTAGTTTAGTTAGTTAAGTAAGGCTATTTTCGTATTTATACTGTTCCAACAGATTAATTATGACATGTTGACTTTCTGTGGAGCTTAGCGTCTCCCGTGCGGAGTTGCTCAAAGGTTGCCTCATATGTTCTTCGACCGTTACTTAGCAGCGTGCATTTGCACACTTATCAACCACATATACAGGATATGTATAAAATTTCCTTTTTTTCAGAGGAGTAGAGAATCTTTATTTTCGTAAGAGGAGCAAAGTTAAAGAAAGCTGAAAAAATCAAGCCTGTTTTATTACTGTTACTACTTGCAGGATGAATGACTCGAAAAGGAACAAAAACCCTAATTAAAATATAACAACAAAAACCTTTTTAATTATTCCATTGAACCGACATACCACCCAATTCTCAGTACAGAAAAGTAGAAATAAACGGCCGTCAGTAAGGAGAATATAAAAACTGTAACATATCGGCCACCTATGAAGGCAGCTGCTGTCTTTGTTTATCATTCTAGTAACTACGGTCTTTAAGATCACAGAACATACAGGAGACACTTCTGATTAGAGTAGCTGCTTTTTAATAAACTCACAGCGGGAATGACGTCGCTTTTGCTGAAGCCCAGCAGTCATGTAACCGGTAAACGCTTGCCGGCGATTATTTAACAGTAGACGTTCTTCAGTTCTTGTCACAAACATACCCGCTTTCGCTGAAATCACATATCGCGACATCATCTGAGTTCACTTCGACTATGCCATGAGCCCTCTTAAATGGAAGGTGAAAGTTGTTTTGACATTTTCCCTTTATTTTTTAAGTCTGTTTTTGACAATCCTTTTTTTTTTCCAATTTCACCCTGGTTTGCTGAGATCGTTTTATATTTCTTTGCAGCTGGTGTTTCTATGGGTTGCTTGGCTCCAACTCCAGCGATTAGTCCAAAGTGAGTTAGTTTTGGTGATTAGTAAGTAGGCAGAAATGATGACCCGTGGCTCACGCTTCGTCGATGTTTCTGTTGACTCCAGTCCATTTCGAAATAATAAGGATATTCTATATTCAATAGTATATTTTCATTGTTACGTCGTTGGTAACTCCCATGATTGTTTTAAAGAAGTGGCACTGAAGAGAGACGCTTTCTTTTCCTCGCAGGTTTCGATGAATGTGCTCATGCGCAGTTTAACAATTGCGATCCCAATGCTGACTGTACTGATTTACCTGAAGGGTTTGCTTGTACATGCAAGGATGGCTTTGTTGGCAACGGAGAGCAGTGCACAGGTATTAGGTCTAGTTCCGTTCGGCTTTAAACGGAATGGAGCAGCGTGAAATTACCAAATTTTGCGTAGCCTGGAGAACGTGAACTACGAAGACAAGTTCTCTGAATTTGTTTCACGAGTTTAACACTAGCTATAAGCGCATGTTTAATCTTTACGTCGCCGTCGCGGGGGTTTAAACTCCCTAGTGATTACAGCCACGTCCTTAATTGACATGAATAATAGCGGAACACTTTATATTGATTAATGAAATCTTCTAATAGAAAAAGAGGAAATTTCCTTTGTCGATAACACTTTAAAACAAAGCAAAGAGCTAGCTTACTACCTCTTGAATCTAATCTACAACCGTAATGTAAAACCAATGATTTCAAAGCATGGCTGGTTTGCTGAAAAACTACAGTTTTGTTTCAATTCTGCGGATCCAAAAGCAAGAAGATATCATCTGTGGCGCCATCCAAGTGAACACAGCCCATATACGACTTCCCGTTTTCATCGTTTCCAGCTTTTGGCCTATTTACCTGAAAATAACAACAACAAACACGTATCTTATAAGTGCCCCATGGGAGAGAAAGGGCTTCCAGAAAGGTCGGTTAAAAGTCATCACACCCACATTCCCTGATTTAGTGAAACTTTCGGCGTCTTTCTCTCTAACTTCTACTGAGGCTTCTCTTGACAACGCTGGCCAAAAATTCTCATTACTTGGAACATGTGAGACTAACTGACGCCAAGCTAATGAAATTTTGGCTAATTGTATGATTTTTTATTTCACCGAAGATGTAGACGAGTGCGATACAGGAGAACACACCTGCAGCAACAATGAACCCTGTGTTAATAGCGAAGGGACCTACTCCTGTGACTGCGACCTTGGATTTCAATGGAATTCAAATAAGATGCGATGTCAAGGTAACACTGGAACTCTGCGGACTGAGAGAAAGATATTGTCATTCAGACGTATCAAAACAGAAGTTCGTTGCAGGGCTGGAAATAATTTTTTATCATGTCTAGTGGGCGTCATTACTTAATTCTATCATTTTAATTTCACGAAGAACACAACACTATTGAGTTTGATAAAAACGTTCGAACGGCAGATACATCTGCCATCTTCAGTTTGTAATTGCAAATTCCGTAATTTGCATGCAAGATAATCTGATGATTCTGATCAGTAGGCATACACGAGGCAATAACTGTACATAGTAAAGTATTGTTGGGCGTTTTTCAATGCGGGTGTTGACGTTCTTTTAGCGTTTTATCTGAGTCTGGAGAGGAATTAAAGCAAAACAAATCATATTTTTATTTTATTTTTTTTTGTTTAATATCACACATGTTACAAAAATAACAAGAATACAAATTATAAAATGACACAAAAGGAAGACATAAAGTACATCGAGTTACATGATTTAACTAATAAAGTCTAACTAACAAAAACTTTGACTAATCAAGAACAATTATACAACTTTCTCGACGCGGTATTGCTTTTGAATTCATTTATCTCAGGTACTATTTGATTAAGTTTCTGATTGTAAAGGTAATACTTAGCCAATAGCATACAATAATTTAATTTCTTTTTAGAGGGGGTCGTTGCTATTGACCAGTGGAATTTAGAGATTTACCAAAGAGAAGAAAACAAATCATGGTTAAGGTTAGGGTTAGGGTTAGGGTTAAAATACATATACTTGACAGTAGCGCGCAACTGACAAACATTTCATGCCGATAATATTGGAGAGGAACTATGAACTGAAGTCTAAAATTAAGACGAGCCACTTGATTTACAAGTAGTCATAGCTGTTGTTATGGCTCTGTTCGTCATATTGATGTCAATCAGTGCTGTTTTTCCTTTATCAGATATTGATGAGTGCAGTTCAAATACAGATGATTGCTCCCATTTAGCTACTTGCACGAACACTGATGGCTCGTACCTGTGTGAGTGCATAGTAGGATACACTGGAGATGGGGTCTTGTGTACAGGTAACAAGCATTGCGAAACAAACGCTTCCACACTCGTCTACGCTTCCATTTTTGTCTTATCATTGCCACCAGTACTAGTTTATCCATTTAAGAGCAACAGAGAAAAATAGGAATTCAGTTGCACTTTCTCTAAAGCGGCTTTGAATTGATGATATTTGTGACTAAGGGATTAATCGATCATTGTGGTTTACTCGCAAGATGTGGATGAGTGTAGCACGGGATCACACACGTGCAGCAGTGATGGAGCCTGTGTTAATACTGAAGGAACTTACTCTTGTGACTGTGGGCCTGGGTTAAAGTGGAAATCAAATAAAATGCGTTGTCAAGGTAACACCAGAAATAGACAAATAGACTGAGACAATTTAACTTTGAGATATGCGCTGTTGTTTGACAGACTCCGTTTTTATACTTTTGTAAAAATTTTAAAGTGTAGAACAATGTAATCCGATAAAAGCCATGTTGCGGTGGACATTTGATGTAGTTAGTATTGGTGCATTGGCCAGGGAAACCTAACCAAAGCACAGGCTACTTGCGATGGACCAGAATCCCCTATTTTTGGTGAAGGATAACGCCTAATTAAGCCTCCCTTCTCTCTAGTGCACTCCTGACGACCACTCTCTTTCGTGACGATAAAGCATTTTTTAGACGCGCTTGAGCTGTTTTCTGATAGGGAAATTTTTTTCTCGTTTATCAGATATTGACGAATGTAGCTCAGACGCTGATGATTGCTCCAGTTTGGCTACTTGTACGAACACTGATGGTTCGTACCTGTGCGAGTGCGTTGCAGGATACACTGGCGATGGTCTTTCATGCGTAGGTAACAGGCGTCAGTCGTGGAGAAATAGTGCTAGTTTTGATTAGTGACCAATGGTACCAGTTCTTCATAATAAACCAGATGAGACGGGAAACAGCACTTTTTCCAAAAAGGATTTCAATTTGTCAGAATTGTAAGGCGAAGTATAATTTGCTTTTCGTTTTTATTTCCCTCCAAGACGAAGATGAGTGTAGCACGGGATCACATACCTGCAGCAGTGATGAAGCCTGCGTTAATACTGAAGGAACATATTCTTGTGACTGTGGGCCTGGGTTAAAGTGGAACTCAAATAAAATGAGATGTCGAGGTAACTCGAAGCCGCGGAAAATAATTATAATTATTTTGAAATGTAAAATATGTATTAAGGGTTTAAGTCGCTTTGGCATCGTAGAACACATTCATAGCTGTAAATAATTTCGTTTACCATATTTGTTAGAACAGCGATAGTGGTAAGTTTTCAGCCCTTCCAAACAACCAAACACACGCAAAAAACACTTAATTTTTTTCTTAAAAATCCCTAATTTTTTTTAAATTCGTTTTGATTCCGGTTTATATTCTTTTCTCAGACATTGATGAGTGCAGTTTAGAAACAGATGACTGTTCGAATTTGACTAATTGCATCAACACTGATAGCTCATACCTTTGTCAGTGTATTGCAGGATTCACTGGCGACGGTGGTGCGTGTACAGGTAACAAACTCTATCATTACCAGGGAGGCGATTCAATAAAGCTAGTTTTCTTTGCTAGTGGTGCCAATTTCTCATTCAAAAGAGTAAAAATCAATTCAGTCTGAAAGATTTTAAAGTAGAACGGTCTTACTTGAGTGTCGAAAGTAATTTGCATGTGCTTAAAATGAAAAAAAAAATGAAGCCTTGGATCCTACTGGATCATAGCTGCCGGAGCTTATCGCCAGTTTCTGTAGCATGAAAATAAGTGGCTAGGAGTATTTCTACTCCCTCTGGACGGGATGCTAGTCCATCGCAGGTCATTTCCCCGCAATTTGTTAGGTTTCCCCAACAATTTGCCGGTACCCATTCGTAGTTCTGGGTGGAGAGAGGCACTGTGAGAGTTAAGTGTCTTGTCCAAGAACAGAACCCAGTGTCCTAAGCCAGGGCTCGAACCCGGATCGCTCGCTCCGGGGACGAGCGCACTAACCATGCTGCCACCGCACCTCCCACATGTACATTAATAACACGTCAAATTGTTTTGGCCGAGGGATAACTCACTAATAGAGGGCATCTACCCAAAAAGAAATAACAGAACCTACGAAAAATATAAAAATTTGTCTATTAGTGCGCCGCGCGATTTACTTGAAAAGCTCGCGCCCCATGTTGAACAATTAAGTAGAAGCTAGACTCAAGCTAATCTTAACTCTCTCGCAGATGTTCTTCCGCGCCTCGTGTCAGTCACATATATTTGATTCGAGTTTCGATTGGTTCACTGGATTGTCTGTGTCGTTTGTTATTGGCTGGAGCGTTTTCTTCTATTTTTACGACACTCGGTTCTTCAAGGTTGCCATTACAGCACTTTTCGATCGTGGGTCGAAAATGGTATTCACAACTGCTTTGGCTTTGCTTAACTATGCGCGTTTGACTGTCATATGCAAATATTCTTAAACTACACTTAAGTCTGTTTTTTTTGTATTAATTAATTGGGTCAATGCGCACAGGCTAAATACTTTTACTAGCTAGGAGTAAAACGCGTAATTCCTTGTTTTTGCTTCAACTACCTTGTTTAAATTGTGGCTAAAAAACAGCGGTAAATTTGTTTTCTTTCCAAGACGTGGACGAGTGTAACACGGGAGTGCATAACTGCCCCAGCAATGAAGCCTGTATTAATACAGAAGGGACTTACAGATGTGACTGTGGGTCTGGGCGAGAATGGGACGCAAACACAAAGCACTGTAAAGGTAAACAGAAACTGATCGTATTGCCATAACATTCGTTTTGTGTATTAATTTAAAACAATTCCTTGACAATCATTATACTACCGGCAGTTTACAAAAGAGGTTGTTAGTTGGGTTATTGAAAAAATGTAAATATATGTGAAGGAAAACATGTATTTTGCACTTTAACTCATTAATTTGTCCGACGTCTATCTTTAAGTAGAAAGACAAGCTTGTCTGGCGAGGCAGCATAACAGTTTCTGTCTCTTGCAATTCGCTCGACCGATTTCTATCATCTTTATTTTTGTCAGATGTTGATGAGTGCAGTTTAAAAGCAGATAATTGTTCCAGCTTGGCTGAGTGTACCAACACTGATGGCTCGTTTTTATGTGAATGTATTACTGGATTTACTGGCGACGGTATTTCGTGTACAGGTAAGAAACATCATTGAAAAAAAAAGAAAAACTATCTGGATATTCTTCTAAGATAGCAAACGTGCATAGTGCTAAATGCTTTGGTAGGTCATCGTGAAATCTGAAGAAGAGAACTTGTTTTTTCACCCTGGTGAAAAATAATTGCAGAAGATTTATACCAAAAGATTGCATGTGATTAACGTTAATGTCCACCCTCGCGGAGAGTCACGTAAGATTGGCAAAAGTGCTTCTGATTACGATACAAATTGGACTTCTTGTAACTAGAAATAGTGTTCACTATAGCTGCCTCCGCTTTTGATATCCTGTTTATTGGATGTGTATTGAATAAAAATATTGCGTATAAAACTGCTGAGAAATTAACGTTTGAAGCCTTTTATTGACCTTCAAATGCTGCAAGATGCTACTTAAAGATGGCGAAGCTCGAAAGGGGACGAAACAAACGCGAACTCGTAGATGCAAGACCTTCAAATGCTTCAAGATGCTGCTTGACGACGAAGGTGACGAAACGAAAACTCGCGGTTGCAAGTACCCGACACCACTGTGCGCACTTGCTAAAATATTACCCGAGACAACGGTGCGCGCCTAGTTTCGTCAAATCGAGAATGCTTCGCCCATTACAAACACATCTCTTACTTTTTCAACAAACATTCTTAGTCCTTGTATGTATACACCCGGGGACTCCTTGGGTGCCTCCTCGGGTTTTGGCCTCTGGGCCAAAACACTGCGGGGACAAAAAAAAAAAACAAAAAACAAAAAAACAATAATAATAACAATAATACAACGTAAATAGTTGATTATACTCTCTCTTTTCGATTTTTCCTGGCAACCAAGATGCTTCCCATATCAGAAAATACCAGTAGTGTAAGATGCTTTAATTTGTATTCTGGTTTTCCCTCTTAAGGACCTGGGGGACCATCCTGTGAAGTCACAACGGACGTATCCTTTCTGCTGAATGCCGTGGGCCCCGAAAACGTATTGGAATCACAAAAACTGTTCTTGCAACTAATAGCGACCAAGTTTCTCGTATCAGACAGACATCGCTTGGCTGTTAGTGTATATGGAGAGACTGTAGAACATCAGATCTCTTTGGATGCCTCAAAAGACAACAAACAATTCCTAGCCTTATTGGAATCTCTTAACCCCTTAAAGGGACCTGGTCGACTCGATCTGGCCATTAATGATGTGTTCAACACTTACTTTAATGCTGAGCGGGTCCCTGTGTCATCCAGTGCCAAAGTGATAGTACTAATTGTCAGCGATAACATAAATCGTTCGTCAACTTTGTGTCCTTCATATCTTCAACCTGCTTCGGTAGCAAGTGAACTAAAGGGCAGAGGCGTCAGGGTTATCATGGCGGCTGTGGGTGTGAATATTAGTGAAGACTTTCAACAATTTTTCGAGAGTAACGACGAGATTTGGTATATTCCAGATTATGAAAAGCTCGTTTCCGCGGCTGGGAATTTCTCAGTGGCCGTCTGTAAAACTTCAGGTAAACTGAAAAAAAGTTGACTTGCTGACCGTTTGCAAATCTCTTTTAGTATGTAGAAATAAACGTGAAACTTCCTGTTTGTTGCCATCTGTCGCATGAGGTGTATG
>OMLO01002406.1_pt1 | contig 15089 bp, 9 predicted proteins | sample 1674811 | NCBI WGS metagenome assembly OMLO01 (sample SAMN06265003, study PRJEB25207) | coral metagenome | isolation source: Coral host | place: Mexico:La Bocana,Puerto Morelos, Mexico | collected 2008-11-13 | reverse complement strand
TGTAACCCCAAGATTTCCAAAAAATCGGTGCATCATATATCCTCCTGCTGGAAAAAAGACAACATATCCCCCATCCCTTCCGCCGGTACTTTTTTGAGTCCATGATTTTCCAGATTTTCCGGCTTTCTCCAGGTGGGACATGTGATAGTTCCCTGGAGTTCTCCCTCCTTCCTCAAATTACTCCGCCTGAAATTCAAGAAGTTTCAAGACAGGGATTGTTGGAGAAAACAAACCTTCACAATCTTCACCGCTTGCACATGTCCCCTTCCTGCAACTCATTTCCGTTGCGTTCCCTTATGCGATGCAGTAGTGGATGAACCAACCCAACGCCCACTGCACATTCAGCCATGCAACTACATCAATCACATTTGTTCTTTCCTAATCTCATGTCAGAGAAAATATTATCTTCTTTCGGAATTACTTCTACTTCAACAACAACAGCCTCCTCCTTCAACCCGTTCAACAAAAAAAACATAAATTCCCAACACAACCACCAAAAAAAAAGTGCGACGTCAACTCAACCACAAGCAATCGACCATCAACTAACGGCCTTCACGGGTTCTCCCAAGCAATGCTCCAAACTGAACTTTTCGGATCCAGGAATCTGCCGTTCACGTGACTCATCAGCCCAGGCCCTGTCGAGACATGACCCTGGATCTGTTGGGATCTGTTGAGAAGTATGTTGAGCTATCACGAAACACATCTCCAGTATCATGAAAAATTGCTTCAAGGTTTCCATGAGGTGTTTATGACGCTACCGTTAATGTGTAATTATATACTTTGCACAAATAAGAGTCCGCACCATCATCATCCTCATCAACATTAGCATTGTGATACAAAAGAAATGCGGTGTCCAAAAAGATGCATATAAGTCGACTCAATCTACTTCATTTCAGGGCATAAGGCTTGGAATGGCATGGGGTATTGTGGTTTGGTACTAAGCAGCTCTGGTGTCTCTTCTTCAAAGCTGATAAATGCAAGTACGACGGCTCTTACTATCAGTCTCACATTTTGACTACTCATGATCACCAGTACTGAGCACCGTCTTAGAACTATGGCTGATTGTGGATGAACTTGATTGAGCTCCACCGCGCTAAAGCATCTCATATTTACGGGTAAGTTGCATCTATTCAATGATTTCTTATGCAAAAACAAAACGACCTTTGTTGGGTGATTTAATATACACGGATGCATGCTGACGGTGTGCAAAACCTGACCCTTAGAATACTACGAGTTATGAATAGTAATGACTAGACTAATATGACTACTAGATATTGCATTGCATCATGACAACACCATCCTATCCCTCTTTCATGCTGCATACTGCTATCATTTCCGTTGCCCCCCCGGTGCTTCACGGCGCTCTCCCGGAAGTCGGGGGTGAAGGCGCCCAAGTAAGCGATCAATCCACTGGCCACAATGACCTTACCACACGTGACGCGTCATGCTCACCTTGGGTGTGGTACCAACGGTACAGTAAGTCATGAACTATTTGATCTAGATGATTCATGGTACTTTGGGAAGTCATTGTTTTTGTTTGTTCTGGTTGTAAATATAAAATATAGTTGTAAGTAGTTGGAAGACAACTAGATTGGAGAGAACAAATATGTTTTTCCATCTTTTTCAGTTCCCTGCCCTTCCTACATTCCTGGTACAGAACCCCACCCAGGGTATCTTCGTTTTCTCATGAGTGGGAAAACGCTTCAAACATTACAACTAGTATCGTTTTCCGACTAGGTGACATGATTCTCATGATAATTAAGCTGATCACCATAACACCCATCAAATCAAAGTAACAACACATTAAACCAAAAAATCCCCGAAAGTATCAACGTACAGTAGCTCCATGTAACTCCTACTACAAACCCAAACAGTATAGTACCACATGAGTTGAATCTATTTCGTCACCTTCAATCGCTATAAAACACCAGGATGTTTGCGACTTCAAGCCATGGAAGTCGGTAAATCAGCATTGTGACTTGCTATATTTTGAACTCCTCAAATCCCGGGTTGACCCATGGAATCTTTTGTCCCCAAAATGGGTTTGTTTTGTGCGCGGGACCATCTAAACTAACCACAGAAAATCTAAACTTTTCATTGAAGGTCATTGAAGATACAATATTCATGGTGAACCCATGTTGCCAAGAGACATCACCAGTCAAGTTCACGTAGTCTGCCTTGGAAGGACTACCCTCATCGCTAGTCCGCTAGTAGTCTTGTTTTGCTTTTTAATGGGAAAAAACACTGTGTATTTGGCATTGCGAAATGAAGAGTGTCTGTCGATCACAAATCATCCAAACATATCATATCACAAAGAAACGTACTGTCAAACCATCCTTTTCTTTCAGAAGCAGATCGTTTTAAATTTGGATTGACAGGATCATCGTGTTCCTCGAACAAACAGTTTAATGAGTCGTGTTGTCCCCTCATAGACTTCAGAGCATACCCGTGGCCCGTGCATCTTAGAGTTCTGGGTTTTCACGGTCGAGTTTACAAAACTTTCTAAAGAATTCTAAAGATATGTTAACCCACTTCGTACTTGCACGACCCGTTCCCACAAATCATCTAGAAAATAAACATGTCATCAAAAAACACATAATGAAACAAAAACGGTGGGTCCTGCTAAAACACTGAGATAGTTGATATAGGGCTCCATTCAAACATGAATAGATTATTTTTTCCAGCAAAGCACATTGGCACCCAGTTCGTCTGCGCTCAAGTCTGTACGATTTTGTGCTTTAAAAGAACTCTCAATTTGTTTTCATCTTGATATACACCAACTCCGCATAGGCATTGACATCTTGTTCGTTCATCAACTTCTGAACGGACACCAAGGGGATCCTTTTCCACCAATCATCTTTTCCTTTGCATTGCTTCTTGCTCACTGAGAAGCATTTGATAGGCAAGTCCTTGTTCTCCTTGTTGTACTCGAAATAGTGCAGGAAAACCTTGCCAAAGGAGTTCTTTGCCAATTTCTGACAGTCTTCTGGTGTTGAAAAGCTTTGTGAATCACTTTCAGTGCAGTGCCCTCCTCCTGGATGCAAGAGGAAGAAACGAAAGCCTTCAGCCACATTCCATGCCTCGTTGCATTTCTCGACGAAAGTGGTCATGAATTTCTTCGGACATTTCTCCTTGAACTTGCCAAAGTTGCACGTGTCATCTTGGGAACTCACTTCCATCATCGAATTGGCCTCATCGAGAATTTTGGTGATTGGTTCCTCTTTGAAGTACCCAAGACGGAGGTACTCCTCACCAACATCCTTGTGTTCCTGCAAGAACTCCATGCTCACCTTGTCTCCTTCACGAGGCGTAGCTTCAGCTTTCTTTTTCTTGCCAAAGGGATTGAATTTGCTGATGAACCTCCAGGCTTTGGATTTCTTGGGAAACTGAAACTTGATGCCCCGTCTTGTCCACACCAAAGAAGAGTTTTGTCCAATGAGCACCTTGCCCACATCTGTCCCATTTTGTTCCTCAAGGTCATACTGGGAAGCTTCTTTGGCCAAGCGGCCGGAGAGAACAGAGTTGCACATCAACTCTCTGGAGGAGTTCTTCAATATACTCATCTCAGCGCAGCATTCCAGCTGCCACTCCACTTTCTCCTTTGGGGAGAAAAAAGGCCACAGCAAGCACCTGCGGCCGTTGTAGCCACAAGAGCGTGCACAGCACCCCAAAATTTCAGCCTCCACATGCTGGACCACATGCTCGGCACACGCCTGAGCGAATGGAGTGTTATTTTTAAATACATCCTTTTCAAGGTGCTTTGCCTCCTCCTTCATCATGTGCAAGAGATCTGTGCACTCATCTTTGCACACTTGTGCAAGAGCATCCTCCCACCGTTTTTTTTCGCCAGGAGCTGTCGCATTTTCCTTGACTGGTCTCATCCTGCCATAGCCTCGATCTCCATCCTCATCATGGCCATGCCGTGAAAGCTCCGAGGCTTCCTCTGCAAACGGAGCCTGTTTGGCTTCTTTTGGAGTGATGTTGCCGACGAGGGCGTGTTGGCAGATTTCGGGAGATGTCCAGAGCACGGCGTCCAAGGCGTCTTGCATGGTGTCGTACATGTACCCTCCTCCAGCTCTGTAGCTGTCCTCGGCCAAGGCCTCGCAGAAGCGTAGCGCGGACGCCGCGACCGGCATTTTCAGGCGGTCCAGGGCCTTGGCCTCGGTCATACAGCGGCAGCCGGGTTCGGCGTCGGAGAGGAGGAAGTAGCTGTAGCTTCCGTAGCATTCGTCCGTTTCTCTGGGGTGATCTTTTGGACAACGGCACCAACCTTCATCATCCACATAGCGTTCAGCACCAAATTCTTCACATGGGTGTGCACAGTGGCAGTTGGAGCCTTCTTCAATGGTCTCGTTGAGATTGAAACTGCGCCCAGACCTCCCCTCACAGTTTCTGGGAAAAGGGATTTCCTTTGGGCACTGGCAGGTGTTTGTCCACCACCACTTCTTCTTGGCACCAAATTGTGCACATGGGTCTTCACAGTGGCAGTTGGAGCCTTTTTTGGTCTTCTTCAGATTGAAGCTGCGCCCATACCTCCCCACACAGTTTCTGGGAAGGGGGCGATCCGTTGGGCACTGGCAAATGTTTGGCTGCTGCCGTGACTCCTTGGCACCAAATTCTGCACATGGGTCTTCTTCACAGTGGCAGTTGGAGCCGAATTCAATGGTCTTCTTCAGATCGAAGGTGCGGTCAGACCCCCCCTCACATTTTCTGGGAACGGGGCGCTCCTTTGGGCACTGGCAGGTGCCATACCAATAATAATAGCCTTCAGCTCCAAATTTTTCACATGAAGGTGGGTCTTTGCCCTGCGTGGGGCCTCGCATGCCATCTCCTTGCTTCGCCACAAAGGCCATCAGTACCATGGACAACAGCATGGACGTGGAGGACATGGCCATAATTAGGACACAAATCGAAGAAAGTTTTGCGCAAATGTAAATGAAGCTGAGATAGCTGAAGCGGCTGCAAAGAACACACCCTTTCATCATTGGATGCAGCAGTCAAGGTGAAGGCGATCACACGAGCAATCCCGCAAACTATGTCGAGTTTTGACAACAAAATCATGGAGACAAAAAACTTCCAACAAAAAACGCCATGCAACACATTGCAACACCAGTACATCCGTCACATCTGTCGATTCAACTTGGGAAACACAATGCTGGGTGCACCAACTGGGAGCGCTTCATCCGCATCTTGCCGTAGATTTTCTTCACCTGTCTCTTTTGTTCAACGGAGAAACTGCAACGCAAAAAAAACATGACCAAACAAATCTAAGAATGGTGCGCTCTAACATGGCAGAACCGCTTCATGGACAGCTGGGTATGCATGAAACTGGCAAAATTCCAAAATTGTTGCCTTCATGCAAGGCGACGTGACATCCTTTCCAATAGGAGCTTGCAAAACAGCCAATCAAACTAGACGCCTTCCCTGTCCCTCTTGATGTAGTAGAGAGAGAGAGAGAGAGATCTCCTGCGACCTCAATTCAAAAGCGTGATCACAGTGAAGAACTTTCACGTCAGCTTCAGCTTAAAGGGAATCGGAATCAAGAAAGAACGGGCCCATGAAGTATCGAAGAAAAGTTAAAGCCGATGACAACAACAGCAAACTACTAGCAAACTTGGGCCACCAAACATGAAGAGCTGCCCCGAACTCAGAGATGTTCCAGGATGACTTGCCTTGATCGACAAGGCGCTGCAAATATATCATAAGTTCTACAAGAAAATGAAACCGCCAGGGAAAAGTCTATGAATGTATCTCACGGAGTGTCTTCCCAACATGACATCCCACTACCAGGTAAATACGTCTTAGGTTTTACAGTAGCAAAGGATCAAACATCAAAAAGGCTCCTGCAAAACGAGCTGGATCTGACAACAACGCAAAAACGTCAATCATCATGTTCAATGTTTATTGTTTTTTTCTATACCCTTCCAAGCACCAGCACTCTGAGATCCTGTCGGTTTGCAAGACTTTGCAGTAAGCCGCACCTGTTGTGCAGGCTGCAAGTAAATGGGGAGATACTGCATGGGTGTGGCTCACAGCTATATATACTGGTTTCCAACTAGAATTTCAGAACTGAAACTTCACCGACTTGTTCCCAAACAACATCGAACATCTGCATATCTCTCGTTCAACGATTCCATATACAGACTCGGGCTCACGCAGACCTAAAGCTTGCAAAAGAAGAATTGAAATTGAATCCAATCATGAATTGAACATCTCTATTTGTTCAAAGAAGTGGGTTCGCTGCTGCAGGTTCTTGGGTTTGGGCATCCAACAAGCCCCCGTACATCGAAAAAAGGCAGAAATCGGCAGGGAAGCAGGAACTACCCGAAAAAGTGGAAGCAAATAAGAAGCAGAAACTCAGGTGTCCGGTGTCACCATATTTACACAAACATTCATACTGGCCCTGAAAGATGATATTCATGGGATGTAAAGGCAAACAACTCTGAAAGTAGAACGACGCATGAGGCACAATATTTGAACAAAAAACCGCCAATGTGGTTGAAATGTGAACCTCCACAGCCTTGTTGGCTTCATTCAGAAACTATTTGACAGTTCTTTCTGTCACTGCTTCCTGTGCTGGTAGTTTCAAGCCCTAACACACAACAGGCACTCTAATAGGTCTGGTTAATTGAAGCACGGACCTTTTTCTCTTTTTGAAGTTGGTTGCTCGGAAGGTTTACTCAGCGGAGTTCATATCTAAGGAGGGTCAAACAGAAGCGACTGTGTAATGACACGTTCTCCTTCTTAGATAAAACAACACCCCTTCCTTTAGCCTGAGCAACCACTCATTTAACAAACTAAAGCCTTACAAAAAACGTGCTTCTCAACCAGACCTTCTCGGCACGCGGTCCTCACCTCACCGAGATTGCATCTGAGAAGGCCTTGCAGTTAGGTGATACCAAAGCATCTGAAGAATGAGATGCGGAAAGAAACCGAAAGAAAAATCTCTGAATCAAGGATGTCCCATGGTGACTGTGCTCTGGCAGTGCAAGTCATTCGCAATCTCCTTTTTTTTTAATCCACGGGAATCGTGAGAGCTTGCAGCCATTCCGGGCGATCGCCCGGGGGGAACAGTTTCACTGTTCGGCCAATAGAAAAGAATGCTTGAAGATCAAATCTTTTGCGAGGATAATGTTGCCATTGCTGACATCGACCTCTGCTGAGGTTGTCCGCCCACACGTTGTCATGACCTGCGATGTGTGAGATACTTAACGACATGTGGTGCTGGAAAGCCCATTGCGATATCAACTGCAGGAATGTCGCAGTTGGCTCTTTGGTGCTCAACTGTCTGTTGATGCTGGACTCAGCCGATGTATTATCAGAACTTGCCGGGGTGCATAGCTCCATCTGGTCACAAAGTAGGCAGGAAGAAGCTGTCATCAATAGTGCTAATTGTGCCAATACCTCAAATGCCGAGATGTATTTTTGAGCATCTTTCTTCAAGTCAGGTCTGTAACTTCTGAGCTCTGACATGTTGAATTGTTCGCTGAACCAGACCACTTGGGATGAAGATATGATCCATCCTCCAATACCAAAAGATTCATTCTCTGCGAATGCATCTGCTGCTGCTCTGAGTATGGAGGGTCTGGGTTGGGCCAGAGGGTATATGTGAACCTGCCGTTGCATCAAACTGAGGAACCATCGAAGTTTCTTCTTGGCCTCGGTGCTGAGGCTCATTTGAGATTGACCTGGTCCAGCAATTCTCACCCATTGCAGTTTGGATGTTTTGGGTGTCACAGGTATTTCAAACTTGTCCTGAACCACGGTGTGTCCAACCTCGACCACTTTGCCCATCACTGGTAGTGCAAAGTGTGGGTGGGACTTCACGATAGTCCCTGAAGCATCCAGAGTATCTAAGAATAATGTCCACGAAGCTGCGGGGATAGAAAAAAGTGTTGCCGGAGGACAATACAAGTTCTTGTAGATTGGTGCTAAGTGCGGCCGAAGAAATTTGGCGACACTTGTGAACCAAATCAACATCCCCAGCACCTTTTCCAACATCTTGTGACTGACCGTTTTGGAGGACAGGATATCTCGGATAATCTCTTGGAGACGAATGACCTTGTCTTGTACCATCTGGACGTTGTAAAACTGAAGGTTGAACGCCCATCCAATCCATATGATTTCAGTGCCCATCTGTGCCTTGTTCCAACTAATGGGCGTGCCAAGCAACATCAGGAAAATGATGGTACTCCAAACGGCTTCATCGAATCTGGAATTGGGTGCCCACAGCATGAGGTCGCCAACATACAACCACGCTTTATGTGGGGCTCCTAGAAATTGATGGAGGAGTCTCAACAGCAGTGCTCCCAGTCGAGCCCACCAGAATGCTGAAAATCTTCCACCAAAATGGGCGACTTTGTATCCAAACAATCGTGATTGAAATTGGAAAAGTACCAAGCCTCTGTTACTTTCCAACAGTCGGATTTGCTCATGGGCTGCTTTGATGTCCAACGACAAAGCTGACCACGTGCCTCCAGTGTCTTTGAGATTCACGGTAGCCCTGACGTCATCGATGGTGGGCAAGATCATAGTTTCTGGCAGTGTGCAATTTTGATTGACTTTGCAGCATGAAGAGTCTAATACAAGTCTGGGTTTCCTCCCTATGGCTTGGACGACGTTCAACTTGCCGACTGCTATTGATGTCCATCGTTGTTTTGCCTCAGGGATGCCTCCAGGTATCTCTTCAATCCATCCTTCTTCCAATTCTGCCTGTAAAAGGGACCAGGTCAAGTCAGGGTCCTCTTCTGCACCTGCCCAATTGCTGTCGAAGGATTGGAGAGGTTCGGATGATATCTCTGCAGAAGGTTTGGATGGCCATATATGACCTGGAGGAATTGGTTCGAGGACTCCTGTAGGTACTCCATGTTGGAGGTGATAGTGGAGGTCGTTGTCCGGATCATTTACCAGAGCTGCCAAATTCTGAAGGAGATCCAGGCGGAAGTGTTGTCCTGGCGCTATGGCCCAAGAAGGGGTAAACCCTTGTGAACTCATCCAGTTGTGAACGATCTGCTTCAAAGGGTTGAGTTCTTCTTCTGCCAGTGGAGGTTCGGAGTGTTGTGTCTGCAAATGATTCTTCACCTTTTCCACCAATCCGTTGTGTTGGCCAAAATGCCAAAGATCCTCTCGGAGTCTTGGTGATGGTTGACTGTCCAATTGGCCGAGCTAGGGAAACCACCTCCGTCGTTGACAGCTTGTCGAATGGGAGGTGATTGTTCCCTTGAGAACACACCAGTTGCAGGGAGTATCTGGCCTGTAAAAGAGCATTTCTTGGTCATAATTTGAGCAATTGCCATTGCTAAGGCTGACGGGTACTCTGCCGTTAAGGAGCTCACATAGCCGCCCGAAGGTGTCCGGAGTCCAGCAAAAGAGGGATGTCGATGTGAACAGGTGCACCAACTCGCCAGCGATGAAATGTCTGCGTCATTCGAACACAAAAGCCAGGATTTTGAGAAGTTCATTCCCCAGTGACAAGCGGCCACATGAGAGCATGAAGCGCTCCAATCTCTAAGCATCTCTGTGTTATCTGTCAGTAGAAGGGTCATTGCTGACGGTGGGGTTTCCCATCCCACCAGTGCTCCCTTGCGATGGGCAGCGGTCAAAAGTGTTCGGCCACGATCATGGATGGTTTCCTGCGTTTGCAGCCGAAGTTGCTCTTGGTGTGTCAAGTCAGATCGACCTGTTGGTTCCTGTGGTGTCCTTAGCGGTTTTGGTCCCGGCTGTTTCAGTTTGAGGCGGGAATATTCCCGGCATGGAGGGGCAGACCACATTCCACCAATGAATCCGTTCCAAGCAGCATGTAGGATACGTTCATAGTTGATATCATCTAGGATGCCCCAGCCAAGTTCAAGTTCCAGCGGAGTTAAGACATCGACTCGCAAGAGTTGACAAGCATTGAAAATTGGTGCGTTCTTGCCTGCAAAAAGGTCCAGAAAAAACTTCCCATGGAATGGGATATCAAAACTTCCTGGAGGAGGTGTCAAAGGATGTGGTACATTCATGGTCACGTCAGCCTCCTGTGGTACCACTTGCACTGGAGGCTGTGACTTCAGAGATCACGTCGAAGACCCGTGGGCATGTGCCCCGTGTTTCTGTCCACATGGTTTTCCCTGAATTTTGACAGCGCATAGGTGTGCATATTTGCACGATTTGCTTGTACAAGCACCCCGTTGGAATCTTTGACATAGCGGTTTCTTGGCTCCGTTCTCATAGATGAAGGTTGCCAAATCATTGGGTTGGCTCTTAGGTGCTGCCTTCAGCTGCTGCTTCTTGACCGGAGATCCCGCAAAGGGTTTTGGCTTTGGAGTGTTTGGCGAAGGTGTCTTGTCAATCTTTGGGGCCGTCGAACGTGGCCTGGGCTGCAACAGGCCGTGCATATCTGCCCTTGCAGAAGTGAGTTCATTTAATGCATCGTTTAACGACCATTTCTGATTCAGCATGCCTGATATTTCACTCCACAACATCTTATCGGCTTCCAAGAGCTCGGCCAAGTTCACCGAACGCAGCATTGATTCAGGGCTGTGCCTTTTCATAGCCAGGCTGAAGAACTTGTCGTCAAACTTCTTGAAGACTTGAAGGTGTGCTGCACTGACCATCACCCAAGCGTTGCGGAAGACTTGTTGGGTGCGAAGAAGCCATTCTGCTGACAGTCTGACATTCTCCATGGAAATCTCCGGGGTGTCATCCAGGAGTGCTCCCAGAAGTTGAGCCTCTGACCTGATGGGTTTGTGGGTCTTTGCCTCGGTCATGTCTGGATATTGTTTCTGGGACATGCGGATCTGCCATGGGATGTACTTGATGGTCTGCCCTGGCTTCATGTAGTGGTGGACCACTGAGAGGAGTCGGATAGATGGGATTGTGTCTGATGTCAGAAGTTCTCCAGGAAAGTTTGTCTGAAAAGTTTCCACCATTTGATTGACTGCCTCTGGTGTCAAACGTGGAGGAGCCATTTCTTGCCATGTTGGAGATGCCAAAGGTGCTGTGGGGGTTGATCCCACTGCGGCGTCTACTGTATTGGTGGAGATCTGCGACACCACCATTCTGCATTGGGCCAGTAACCGACGTATCTTGCCGGCTGGTACTGTAGTTCCTGGATCTTCATTGTCTGGATCGACTCCCATCTTTACCCAAATGGGGTTTGGGATTTTCTGAAGTAGAGCTGCTCCATCTGATGAATTCACAAATGTGAATGCCAAATCTGAAATGGTTTCAAAACCTGCCGTAGTCAACCACTCTCGAGCAGCTTCATGAATGTTGAGCTCCGTCAAAGAGCCGACAACTATGCTTTGCTGTCCATGGATGCCATTGCGTATCCGTGGGGCCACTCTTGTCAAATTGCAACAACTGAACATTGGGAAAGAATATGAAAAAGAAAAACCTCGGTGAAATTGGCTAAGTGTGGAATTGCGAGAGTTGCAGGTTTGAAGCAAATCGTTGTAGTAAGAGGAACTCACATGTGTCCTAGTAGCTGTCTGTGATGCGGCGGCGTTCACACGTACACAGTGGACAATCGTCACAATTGCGATTTGTGAATGAAATCGATCTGCAAGACCAGAAAAAGCAAACTCACTCATTCCACAAAAAAGGCATGAAATGCGATGTCCCCCAAAAGTCTCCGAGGGTGTGCCTCGTGAGTGGATGCGATCCTCGCCATGGTTGGCTTCTGACCTTGGGAGAATAACATCCAGCCCTGGAAACTAGAGTACTTATCAAAGTAGTCTGATTGGAGCGAGAAGTCTGAAATCGCAGACGCTCTTTTGGACTCAGGTAGCCAATTGGTCAAAAATTGATCGGCAGGCTTTGCGTTTGCATGGCCATTAGACGCTGTCCCAAGGGATGCTTTTTGCCGATGGTCTCAGTGAAGCGCCACAACGTGGAGTCCAACTACATTCTTGAAAAGAAAACAACCGGTTTTTGGGTGTCTCTGCCGGAGCTGGTATAGCAACATGGCAACAACCGGCTGGTCCATTTTGGACAAAGACTCGTTTGATGTCTTCTAAATTTGGAGGAGATCCCAACGTTTCTTCATCCGATTCTGAACATTCTGATGATGATGATGATGAATCTGAAGAGGATGTATCACCGGATGCTTCAACTGTCTCCATGACCGGCATCTCGATTTGGAAATTGGAAAGTGATGGCAGCAACGGAAACTCCAGGATTCTCGGCAAAGGTTGAAGTTGCTGAGTGACAGGTGGTTCTGCCATTGGAGTTTGCGCTCCACGATGTTGTGGCCTTGTTGGCCTCCAGCCCTGTCTGACAGCCTGGGTAATCTGAGATTGGACCCATAGTGAATCTGATGTATCGTCACGGCTGTACAACTGTACTGACCCACCTAAGTGGTGTCCTTGGATTTGACGGTCACGATGGGGTAGTCTCAGTTGTGCTGCGGATGCCAGCATCGTCACCTTAAGTGAATGAAGCGTGATGTTTTGCGCCATAGATGAGCTGAGAGTTAAAGTACTCCAAGGCGTTTGCACCGCCCATCTGATGGCCTTCAACGCCGCTGCGTAGGTCAAAGGTGATGAGAAGGATGGAGTGTCGTAGTTGTCCATCACCGGTATGATGAAATCAGGAGTGAAAAACTTCAAACGTTTGCAGGCTTCTTGCACTGTGGGCAGCCAATGGTATATCCAACTCGTCTGAGGTGATTCCCCGGTAAAAGCGGCCAGGAGGACTGCAAATGGCTGTCCTGATCTAGTTGTCTTTGTGACCCTACAAACTCCCCTCAAAGAGTTTGTTGCCAGGTTCAGTGAGCCAACATCTGTCCGTTGAAGATCTGCAAACCTCAGTGATGCCCAGCAGGCCAACAGATATCCACCTAGTAGCAACTTTAGCCAGGATGGAGTTGATGGGTTGATGATTGTCTCCTCCCATCGGATCAAAACAATCAGAGGAATCGGGACGGCTTCCTTGCGGTCACGTGGGATCCCATCTCCCTTCAGAAAGCTGGAAATCAAAGTGTTGTTCAACAGTGAAAGCAGATCTTCCATCAAGGCGGTCTTGGCTAGCCATCGGAGACCTTTCAGTAACACTGCTGGTTTCAACCTGATCGATTGAGAATCACATTTGGAAGCTTCCTGATGTAGGACTTCCACCAAAGATTGCAATGAAAAATTGGACCAGTCCGAACCAATGTGTTTCAACCAAATTGCTGTTGCTTGAATTGCTCGTGAGTACAGGTCCAGAGTGGACGGTCCCATATGACACAACAGTTGTTGGATGACAGTCGCAAATACTGGTCGATGTGCAAACTCTTGAAAAATCAGCGATGCAGGGCCAATTGCAATGATTAATTGGCTCAACCACCCTTCGTATTGACGTTTGGCCTCCGTCCAGTGTTGAAGGGAAGACTGATAGGACGTTCTGGATGCTCTGCAAATATCGGGAGGAGTGGAGGTCGGCATCACGAGATTGGGTTGTGCTTTACCCGAAGGGCGAGTTTCAGAACTGTTGCAACCTGTTATAGATTCCGACTCCCCCGATGTTGCAATTGTTGCTAAACTTCTTGGAGGCGGTCGAGGTGGCGGAGCCTGACAAGGTTTAGCATATGGGATGCATAGATGTCCTCGTGGTGTCGTCTGCAGAGGAGGTGGTGGAAGACCACCATAAATCAAAGGTGGAAATTTAGCTTTAGGTTTCGGACATCTCGAGATTTCTTGATGCCAGTTCACCCGAGCTTTATCCAACTCCTTCGGCATGTAAATGGCGTTGGTCTTTCTGTCCCTTTTGACAGTCAAAACTGATATGTCGAAAAAAAAACAATTGAGCCAAGGGTTGTGCAGAAAAGCGACCCGATCATGGCTTTTAACGTGCGACTCCGAAAGAGTTTCTTGCATGACTGCGGTCAACACGGTCGGTCTTTAAGTAGAACTTAAAGAGAAAAAAAAACTTTTGAGGTCGTGACTGATACACAGCCAACTGGAAGCCAGCGAGCCGATCTGAACCTGTCAGTAAAGTAGCGTGTGTGGTGGTCGCGGACCAGAGGGAATGTAGTGGAGGGGATGTGGCAATGCCAGGTTGGGCAAACATCCTCATATGTGTCCAGTGATGTGACAGCGGTCTGAAATTCTGAGTTCCTTGCCGTTGGTTTGGTTGCATCGCTAGTCTCATGAATCGGCCACTCTTTCACCTGATGAAGGGTGTGTTTTGGAATAAAAGGGTCCGCAGGGTCCCTAAAAAGCGTCCAAAAAAAAGGTGTGTAAACGAACCCCCCGTTTACACACCTCAACAAGGCCCAAAAAAGTCCCCCTCAAACCCCTTTCCGGGCTCCAAAAAAGGTGTTTTTGGGGTGGACTTTCTCCAAAGAAACCCCTACGGAACCTTAAGAAGGGTCCGCGGGGTCGGTAAAAAGCGTCCAAAGAAGGTGTGTAAACGAACCCCCCATTTACACACCTCAAGAAGGCCCAAAAATGGTCCCCTCAAACCCCTTTCCGGGCTCCAAAAAAGGACCATGGAACCGATGGCCTGCTGCCAACGCCTCTGCGATGGACGAATATCCCCATGGAGCTCCTGGTTTTAAAGGGGGTAGAAAATGTCCCTCTGGTGAGAAAACAAAAATTGAAATCTCATGTACGAAGGAATGCGATTCCGGAAGGGAAAAAAAAACGTGATCAGCGGTCAGTGGCCAGCAAGTCGATTTTTAACTGGCATCGGACATAGTCAAAATTTGGCTCCCAGCCAGCGACATTTCAACTAACATCAGACATCGTCAAAATCTTGGCTCACAGAGATGTCATCTAATGGTGAGATGGAACCCACTACGGGTGAGATGGAGCTGATGGTCGACCTGAAGCTGCAGCTGTCTTGTTGACATGGTCCTGGATGAGAATTATGAGCTGGTCATAGTCCACTTCACCGTCACGTGTCCGCTTCACCTTTGATACTGGGATCTTCAGTGGTGCTTTGAACCTCTCAAAAACGCCGTTGTCTAAGGTGACGCCAGCAATCTCAATGGTTTCTTCACCACCCTTTGCCGTATGTTTCATACGTTCTTGTTCCCATGAGGCATGATCCGCCTTGCAAGTCTGGCACACCATCTTGTCTTCGTCACATTCTGAGCGCAAAGGAGCCGGTGGGCAGCTTTCAGA
>OMLO01002405.1_pt1 | contig 15089 bp, 6 predicted proteins | sample 1674811 | NCBI WGS metagenome assembly OMLO01 (sample SAMN06265003, study PRJEB25207) | coral metagenome | isolation source: Coral host | place: Mexico:La Bocana,Puerto Morelos, Mexico | collected 2008-11-13 | reverse complement strand
CAGAACTGATTTATTTGTAGCTCCATCAGAAACCGAATTGCTTATGCTAATGAGGCAAATATTGTAAACAAGGATTCTCCTATACACAGTCCTACATCCGATAGTCCAACCTCATATGAAAATTTCCCGCAAGAGAAGGTCTGGGTACGAGATTTTTGGAAACCGAGAGTAGGAAGAAGGACAACAAATTTCACTCGTATCTTGCAATCATGGGTTGAATTTGTGTTGTTAACGTGCTTCTTATCATGCAGCTCGCTCGTCAACAAAGTGGTAATTAACCTTTCTTAGGCTGTGAAGAAGTCTGTGAATTAAGTTTACACCTCATTAGTCGATCAATCAGGTAAGTGTTCGAAGTTTTGTTGATCTTTGGTTTAATTCCTTTCCTTAATGCAAACTTGAAAAATCCCTGGCCCTGCATTCCGTAGTTGCTCCCCCTGCCACTTGAGTCAATCCATTCATGGCCATTTCTCGTTCTTCCAAAAAAATATGTGCGTAAGTAGAATTGAGAGCAATACTGGCAGCCCAGAGTATATTCCTATCAGTTTGAGAAGATCTTATTTGTTGTGTGTGGTTTGCAGAAAGTATCTTAAAAGCGAAGCTTTTCCAAGGGATACAGTTCTGCATACAGGTAATTTTATTTCATGAATAATTTCCACTTGGCTATATATTTAACATATTAAGACGAAAATTTGAGTTTAGCGTTTGCGAAAAACATGAAAGAGAAATCATTAACTAGTTAATGATAGTTAATTAACCAGTGAGAGATTTCAGTATAGCAGTTACTGTTCTCGATTTCGTGTCAGTTGTCTTGATATCTGAAGTGGAGATGTAAGCTGGACCTTCCCTCCACTCCCAGTTTTGGGTTTATTGTACAGTAGGGTCTCGTTTTATTCAATAAACATTTTTTAGCCCAAACTGTTGTCGTCTTGTTATCACGTGGGTTGATCATTTTGTAATCACCAATTTTTTGTTTTCGTAATCCTGTTCGCACATGAAGATGCGAATTTGTTTAGTGACAAATGTCAATTAGTAGCTTGATCAATTTACCATCAAGATGTCATGATATGTCTGTCGTTGTCTGTTTTCACACGAAGTTTCCGTTCGAAGTTAATATGCTCTTGCGAAACATTTTTTGCTGCTTTTTTGTCTTTTGCTTTTCATACGAAACCTGTTCTTGCTACATCAACAGTTAGTTATAGTTGTGGTTGCTAGGATTCGCCTGTTATGGATTTTGGAGGTTTTAATTCAGCTGAGAACACGCCACCATCTCTGCTCACCTTCACTTCGTAATCCATATGTTGCAAAATTTGATGACCCAATGACAGATGGATGTCAAGGAACAAAATTGAAGAACTGACAAAATTTTTACAGCCTCCAAAGCTAGTCGACAGAATCTCTGAAGTTTTGTTGCGCTTGCAAAAATTTTGGTGGGTGCAAAAAATCCTTCGCTCTAGAAATGGCTTTGCATTGACAGTTTTTTTGTCAAATCAAACAAAATTTCGCGTAGTGCGAACAGGTGAAGTTGAATTGTCAACAACTAACAGAACATCTGTGTGTCTTTAGATGAAAGATTGTTATCCGGACTAAAAATGGGTAGTTTGGCAGTTATCTGTTCACTATTCATTGATGGTTTAGAATGGAGCAGGGCCCATACATTGTAGTTAAAAGGTGACATTTATTTAAAAACTGCAGATTCATTATTCAATTTGAAATGACCCTCCTACATGTTGTCGTATTTGACAAGATCAATTTCGTGAAATGTAATTTTTTGCTGTCCCTGAGTTTGATCTGAAAATATGAAATTAGAGTTTAGCAAATAAAGTTATAGTTGATTCCCAGTCCAAGTCATTCAAAATTATAATTCCACTTTTTTTTTTCTTACCACATTTTGACATTATCTGTGATCTATTAGTGAACCGATGCACAGTAACATGGAATCTATTTGTTCTATATAATAAAGAAACAAACCTACAGCTTTTTTTTATCTCAAAATCTTTTATCTTTACCCAAAAGCCGGCCTTTGCCGACTTTGGCAAACACAAAGCAATCTCATTGGTTGCTATGCATAGATGCGACCTATTACTGAACAGACACACAGAAACATGGAATCTATTTGTTCTATATTAACATGTAATTAAGAAACAAAGTACTACAGCTTTTTTTATCTCAAAATCTTTAATCTTTACCCAAAAGCTGGCCTTTGCTGACTTTGGCAAACAAGCAATCTCATCGGTTGCTATGCATAGCAAAGAGTTCTGATTGGTTCAGGAATATCACGCCACTGTCAAACTTGACTTAAGGCTTCCCATGAAATGAAAACTCACAGCAAAAGCAGAATTGAACTGCGAAACCCACGAATCTTAAAGAAAATGCTGGAAAAATCAAGGTACATGTAGTTTTTGTCATCAGAGCAGCCCTGTGAGCCAAAAAGCTTGGTTGATTCCCTGAATACTGCTGAAGTTGAAATAATACACTTGAAAAACTTGCAGTTGAGGTCAGTACTGAAGGCCATTTTAATTTGAGTTTTGAATGAAAGGAGCCGTATTGACGCTGTAAATTTGTGTCCTCTGTGGTTGTTGATTCTCAAAGCAGTTCCCATAGTATCGGAGACACTTTATAATTGCAATACAGTTGGCCGTGAACTGTAGTGAGCTCCGCTTTTCTTTGCTGCTATGCCCGGAAACACACTGGAACATTTGCATCAGAAAGCAAGGTTACCTGTTTATTTTAACAGATTTTAAGAAGTGATGATTTGATGTTTCATTCCTGACATGAATTATTTTGAAACAGAGAGAAGTTGGATTGTTTAAATAAATTAATGTCATAATAAACATTTTGTTCATTGGGTTTGTTAAATTCAAGACAAAGTAAGACCAATTTCGGTGTTTGGTTTATTCTCACTCAACTGCCGACTGAGACCGCTCAAGTATTCTTTTTCAGTCATTTTCTAAAAAAGAAACGGCTTTTCTTACGTCTTCCTGCTTCTCGCACCTGGTCAATGCTTCGACAAGACTTTTTTGTACTTTATCTTTGCCCATTCACGTAAAATATTATCTTAATTCTCAAAACATTCTGCCATTTTAAAACACAGAAGGAAAAACTTTGTAATGATAATGCCAATTGTATGTCTGTCCTCTAATAGATCATAGGCGAGAACCAATCAAAATGGGGGGATAACTTGGGCTATTGTAATATACATTACATTAGTTCTTCAGCAACAATATTATTCCATGGATGATGGTTTTAGCTTAATATTATATCAATTTGTGGCCTCAAAACATAGTCACACTTTGTTGGCAATATTTCACAGCTCATTGCCTCTTCCTTTTCATAATTTAGGGAGTATAAATGTAGCCCAATGACAATACCTTCCAATTCCCTGGTGTGTTTATGACCAGCTATTTGATCTGTGTCCATCTTCTTCATCTGCAGGTGTTGTTTGGTGTTGATCTATAGACTGAACTGACATGCGTTGATAAACAAGCTAGCATACATACAGTACCACCTGAAAGTATTTACCCATTAGGACACGGTAAAACCTCGTCTTTGCTGAAGTGTTTTGCCGCGAATTCACCACAATGGGTTGAATTCCTCAACCTCGTCTTGGACGGACGTGACCGAACACCGCGGCAAACAAGATGTGGTATACCTCGGTGAATAAACAATAGATGCTAATTTCTTTTGTTAAAAGGTGTTTCCTTAATGATTGCTCTTACCTTTGAAATTTCCATGCTCATCATCCGTTTAAGGTTCATGCAAAACTTTCGAGGATTTCTATTACATTCAAAACAACAAGATAACGAGGTCCCTTGCGGTGAATAACATCGCTCTATCAGTAGAATGTCGTCTGCATTAAAGATGCGTGGAGCGATTGTGCGATCACGATATTCAGTAAAGAGAGGTTACTACAGTTTTGTTTGTTTATTAATTGAAAGCATGTCAATGTTTTCATGAATAGAACTTCAGAAAGCCGTTGTCCTAGTTAAAAATGTGCGGGTCAAGTGACATTAAATACATGTAACTTTGACAACTAACTAAACTAAATGAAAGCGATGTGAAAGCGAAATTAATCAAACTACATGCAAAATAGTTGGCCACAGTATTTTTATCAGTTTTGATACCTCCGATGCTGAACAATTCCCGAGCAGTTTAAACAATTTTTACATTTGATTTAAAAATCGAGAGCAATCTCAGCTGTGCATATTCTGACGTTTGACACATTCTCAGTATCGATGAAACTTTAGATGTAAACAACTCTCAATGCGCACCGCCACGTGACTACAAAAATGTGATCTCTTGTGCGACACGAGTTCGAACAACTGAATTGATTGCAATGTTCAAACTTGCGTCGCATGTCTGTAAAGTTGCTTGTCACTTTTCGACCAAGTGTTTTCAGGCTCTGAGCTCCGACTTTAAAGAAAATTATTTATTTGGAAGAAACACTTATTCTTAGAAGTCCGTCTTCGTAAACTTTCGCATCAAAGGTGAAAGTAATTAATCAAAGTATTTATTCATAATATAGCATCATATCTTTAACCAAGAATGAAGGATATTTCTTTCAGTCCCCTTCCCATTCAGAACACGAAAAATATAACATGTAGAGATATCTTGTGAAATTAACAATGCTACAGCGGGGTCTTTTCGTAGTATGACAGAAACATGATTTCTCACCGGAGCATTGTAAATTAATGAATAGAAACAAAAGGTATTTTAGCCTATTCAACTCTACCGCGGCTTACCGTTTGCCACGGTATTCTGTGCCGCAAAAAACCTAGGTAAAACCTCAGTAAAATTTCAGCATGTCGCGTCATTGCCGAGGCGAGAACACAGTGTTGATCTGCAGCAAAACCTCAGTAAAAGGGTAAATACTTTAAGGCGGTACTGTAACAATTTTGTAGTTAGTAATGATAAATATATGTAGGTGTCAGTTGATAGTGAATTAAATTGTCGCATTTTTCTGGTAGGCTCATCGAAAAGCAGACCACTAACTTGAAAAGAAATGGATAAAAGACCATCAACATTTAGAGAAGGCGTAACTGGTCAGGATCATCAAGGTAAAGTCAACAATGAACATATACATACATACTTTTATTGATGCTCCCTAAAAAGGGTTTTTCAGCTCAATACAATACAATTAAATACAGATTTAAATTTAAATTAATTAAAAATATAAGTATAATTATAATTATAACAAATAATTATGTCAAAGGTATTCTACAAACTTAAAAAATTAACCTAATAATACATTCGCGAAATGGCGCCTAAAATTCTTGGGGCATTTTAAAGACTTAATGTTACTGTTCAAAGAGCTCCAGAGTTTTACTCCTCTGTAGGCAAAAGAGCGCTGTCCTGTTGACAGGCGGCATAAGGGTATATCCAAGGCACTAGACGATCGAGTTTGTCTATTATGGACATGGGAGTGTAGTTTAAACATATCGGAAAGATAGTCCGGGACAAGTTTGTTAATGCATTTGTGCATCATGGTTGCATCGTTTAAAATGAGTCTCTCTTTGATTGGAAGCCAGTTCGATGATCGCAGCCCATCCGAAATATGATCATACTTTCTTAGACCCAAAATAATTCGTCCAGCGAAATTTTGGACTTTTTGTAACTTGGCAATATTGCTGTTGCTGGTGTTACTCCAAACAGTTGAACAATACAGTAGTTTACTAAAAACAAAGGAATTCATCACTAACAAAAGTGTTCTTCTGTCCAGCAGATGCTTGATTCTGTTAATTTGTTTCAGTTTAAGAAGACAATTCGAAACGGTTTTAGTGATATGTTCGTTATAACTGAGGGATGCGTCGAGATGAACACCTAAGTCTTTAACAACAGGCACAGGTGTTAATTCTTTATCAAGCAGTCGTACACTGAATGATGAAAGTTTCTGCAAGAGTTGTGGTACTCCAACGGCTAAAACTTTAGTTTTGTCCGGATTGATCAAAAGAGAATGTTTACAGCACCACTGAGATATTCTCATGAGATCTTCGTTTAAGGCAGAGATAGACGTGGATAGCTCGGCAGGTGAGAGGGACAAATACAGTTTGCAGTCGTCAACATAGGAGGCAGATATAAAACGTTTAGGGACAGAAAGGAGGTCGTTAACGTAAATTGTAAACAGGACTGGACCTAAAATAGAACCTTGCGGAACTCCGAACTCGAGTGGGAGTACTTTAGAAACTGCATCACCAATTCGAACGCACTGATGTCGGTCAGAGAGGTAACTCTGGAACCAATCTAACGCACACTGGGAAAAATCGAGACTTTGTAGCTTGGATAATAAGATGTTGTCTCGAATACTGTCAAATGCTTTAGATATATCTAGTAAAACCGTGATAGAGACTTTCTTGTCATCCCTAGCCTGGAGTAACTGATCCATAACGTACAACAGAGCTGTTTCTGTCGAGTGAAGCTTTCTGTTTCCGTTCTGATGTAATGCCAATTTATTGCTTTTAACTAGATATTCCATAAGTTGTCCATGTACTAGCCTTTCAGTAATTTTTGAAACTACAGGCAATAATGAAATGGGGCGGTAATTGCTAGGGACGTCTGGGCTACTGCATTTAAGAATAAGTGTAATGAAGAAGAAAAACAGGCTACAGTTGTTTGAAGGCTGGATAATGCTTTCCACCTGATGCATCACTAGCCAGGAGATAACTATCAACAAAACAAACCAAGCTATCTTCTGGAAAGTGATTTATCCAGTGGATGGTGTAATCCACATGTTGTACAACCTAGGCCAGGTGGTTAAAGTTTATATTAATATAATTACTGTTTTTATAGCACTGCGCACTAAATAAATATAAGCTTGCATGTAGAACAGGGCATTTAAGAAAAAGGGTGCTGCAGATCTACATAATTTCCTAACATCCACATCCTCTTGCTCTGCATAATCAGAGCCTTTTCTGCATAAAACAGAAAAAATGTGCCATATTATCGATAAAGCAGCTGCCTGGCAACCCCAGAAGGAAAAATTCCAAAGAGAATGATTATTTTGAAGTAGTTTTTCTCCTTAAACTGGAAAACCTAACAGTTCATTTAGTCTCCAGTGCCATTAAAGAGAAATTATTACTAACAGGGCTGTCATTAAGGGCCGTAACCCATTGCACTGGCTGCTGCTTAGTACAATGTATGCTTGATTTTACCTTGATGTGACAGGTGAAATTGTATGTAGTTGATAGAAGTCGCCCACAAAGTACAAACTTGCTATTAGTATGGAGAATAAGGCTACAGGTGACAAAAAACTCAATGACAGCCCTGGCGAACAGTAGTTACCTTAATTTGAATTACTTGTCCTTAACTTAAATATACTATAACTGAATTTGCAATGAAAAAAGAAAATAAATTTAAATAAATTTAAGAAAAAGGATGATTGTAACAAAATTGCATCATTGGTTTAAACTGCAATCTTCTTTTCTTTCCCATATAGTTAATTTTAAACAAGGCAAACCTGATGACTGTGACCTTGATGAGCTGGCAGGAAAGATTGCTGCAAAGTGGCAGGAACTTGGACTTCGCCTTCGTATTTCTCAAAATATACTAGATGAAATAGATGCTAATAAAGAACGTAAAGCATACTGGATGTTAATTCACTGGAGAAATACAACAGCTTCAGCTACACTTTATCGTGACCTCTACCATTCTTTGTGTCATGACAGAGTTGGTCTCAATAACATAGCCAAAGAATTTTGTGGTAAATTTATGCTTTACTAATATTTTTGAATACTTGAAATACATGTAATTGAAATGAGTATTTGTTGGTTCCACAAGTTACTTTGTTTTCGTATGTAAATGTGCACTTGTTGTAAGAAATAAAAACATGTACCGTGTTTCTATTGAGGTATAGAAACATGAGTGGAAGTTTGGGAGAACAAGAAATGCAGTGGGAACACGAGCCGCAGGCAAGTGTCTTCGCAGCTTTTTGAGTTCTCCCAAACTTTCACTCATGTTTCTATAATTGATAGAAACACAAGAACATGTTTTCTATTTCTTTTAGTAAACACCGTGACAAAAAAAATGAAAAACAACTTGTTAACTTTGATTATGAAAATGTAAATTCCCTTTGCTCACGCCATCATTACGTGAGAGCTCGTGCTAGTTCTGTGTTTCTATCGAGATATGGAAACACGATTTTTAACCAATAAACGTGATTATTTTCTTAGGACTGTTTTCTAATGATATTCAGAATTTCAAAAAGAGAAATTGTTACTAATTTCTCTCTATATCACTCCATGTAATTATTTCATACATTACCACTCAAAAGCAAGTTACCACTTTACATTGTACTTCTCATGAGAAACTACAGGTACATCTCATTAGGAACAAGAAACTTCTTGTTTCTCTGGAGAATCAATGCTCTTTGTAGTATGGAATATATCTTTGCGAGAAATGGGTATATAGTTGTGATTCATTTTTTTTGGTTTAAAAATTTTCAAAGCAGTCATTTTTTTAAACCAGTTCTTTCTTTTTAAGCATGCTCATTAAAGAAGCTTGAATGCCTGTTGTGCTATTTACTCTGCAAACTTCAAAGACAAGCAAGCCTTCAAATCGCACCCTTGACTGTTTTAGTTGATACAAAGCATTTGTACTTACAGTGCACTTGACAGAAGAAAGATACATCGCACTTCTAACCAGTTAACCACTTACTTACTATAACTTTTGAGCAGTAAGTACTGTAAATATAAGTGTAATTAAGTACTAATTGCTTCTTCAGCAAAAGGGGGGGTGGGGGTTGTTACAAGTCACCTTTCATTGGTTCATTAATGTACCGTGAACAAAGTAAGAGGGGTTATCTTCATGGCTTACTATTTTTTACTATTAATTTTACTATTTCCAGTCAGTTTCCAGTCCAGTCCCCAGGATCCTAAACGACCCAGACTCGCAGCTGCAGACGAAGCAGGTTTGTTACTGATAGCGTATTAGCTGTACTACACTATAATACTTGTATTTTGTATGTTAATTTTCTAATAAAAAAGAAAACCTTAAGCCAGATTTTAAAGAGCCATTGAACTACATGTAGCTTGCCTAGTCCGTATATGGGGAATAGTTTGGATTGGTCTTCTGTTGCGAGATTATAGAAATTGCCTGTGGCTTGGTCCATAAACACTGGCTAAAGCAAAAAAAGAAAAAAAAGTGCCAATAATTCTATTACAGTGGAAATATATGCCTGACAACATGTGTGAAAGAAGACTATTCTTGTCAGGATGAAATGATTTTTTGTGTCATGTATAACTAAGTACTTCAAGTTGTTTGTTACTGTAGAAACACAACAATATGGATATTTGCATGATCATCAATGTGAGTCTTCTCTGATATAAAATACTCAATTAAAGAGTCATGTTATTCACGAAATTCACGATCACACAAACACATTATGTTTTTACAACATTAAACTACTTTAATCAATCTCAGATGGTTACATTTGCATAAAGTAAAGGCATAACAAAGTAAGCTTTATATTCATTTGAGAATGAAAAAACCTTTTCAAAATCCTGGATACCCTCTTCATGGCTTACTATTTCTTTAACTCGGGACAGCAGCAAAAGTCACATTGCCAGTCAGTTTCCAGTCCAGTCCCTAGGATGCCAAATGCACTTTAATTTTTATTTCCCAAACAGTGAAATGTTTTCTGAAGGATTTGCCTGTACATGTAGATAGTGTTTTAATTCCCAGTTTTCTCTATGAAGCGTGCAAGAAAGTAAGCTCCCTTACTGATATAAGAACGGAAAACTTAATAAAACTTTCATTTCCGACCTAAACCATTTCACATTTTCATTATTCTGTGGCAAACAAGACAAATCAAAAGCCTTTTCAACCTTAAAAACAAAAACACTCACATGTAGTCTACAAATGAGACTGTTCTTGTGGTGACAGCCACATGGGTGAGACCATGAGAAATGTGCAGGTGCCATTTGATGAACATACAGTGTACTACAGCGTGTAACAGTCGTAGTGACTCTGAGACTGCCTGCCATCTACATGTGAATCCTTCATATTCTTTTAGCTGGCACAGACACGGCTCAATCCACTACAAAGCATAGAATCCTCAAAGGCCTAATGATTCAACAGTGGAAACCGGTTCATTGCTACATTGCAAAAATAAATACACAATAAATACACCTGAAGATGGCCTAGAGTCGAAAACCTTCGGTGTTTTTTTCTTTTATAAGACGTTTTGGCTAACGTAATTGAGAACATGTGAAACACAATAATTATATGTTACATCAAAAACACCAGTGAGAACATTTACAACTGCGTTGGCAAACAGCGAAAAAAATTCTAAACTCAATTTTTGCGGTCAATTTCAGTCGTACCTCAATTTCGACCTGTCTATTGTAGTTGGTTAGAGGTCTGTTAAGAGGTGTTTGTTTTTAAGTTAGTGTACCAACTTTCCAGAGTCAGAGGACTTATGCTCAGGCTGACGAAACAGCAGTCACCAACAACAGTTCTTTTTCAAACTACTCTCACCTGAACAATCACACTGCATGAACTCTTTCACAGTGTTACTCAATTGGTGATACTCCTCCCAAGTGACAGACTCCTTTTTTCTGTGCTCTTTTTGCATTGCTATATGCAATTTTTTGATTACTTACTTAATATGTAGGCCCATTGCTGCAGGTGGAGCATAGGCCAGTGACAACTCCTCGCTTGTATCCTTTCAGCTTCAGTTCCCCATCAGTGTCCCATTACCAGCTGATTCTGGGGTCTCCCCTCTTTGTCATCCCTGGGGGATTCCACCTCAAGGTTCCCCTGGCGGGATGTCTGGATCAGTAGAATGCAGCCAGTTACCTTCTGCTGTGGCCAGTCAGATTCATGATAACAAAATTATAGATAAGATAGATAATCCTCTTCGCGCCTAGGAGGCACATAAGGCTGAAAAAGTGGTTGTATATTTCTCTGATTCTCAGTTTCCGTAGCAATTATCTACTGTGATGGGGTTGCTAGCCCCACGCACAGTTTGCCAGAGCCCTGTTAGCCGGCATTACCCGTTTCCGTCTCCCACGACGAGGACGTAGGGTTGGACTTTGGGAGACTAACAAAATTATAACAAACAATAATTGTTTGCATAATTATTGTTACAGTAGTTATTTGGCCTGAAAGGTCAGGAACCTTGTTTTACAAATTCTTTAGCACAATGTTGGCGTAAAGCAGCATTTTCTAAGTGTTACATTTCTTTTTTACTGTTTTCAAAGGATCCTCTGGTCATGGCAGGCCACCTTCATCACTGCAATACAATAAGTCACCTATTCTTGGCCCTCAGACTCCAGTTCAAATTTATCAGACAAGTCACCCTCACAGTGAGTGGGAAAAGTTATTTTCTACAATTGATGAATGTTTTATTGCAAAGTCTAATGGTAGTAAAAATAACTTGAGTAAAAATTTCAAGAAGTTGGTGATTTTTTTCTCTCTCTCAAGAAATTGACTTTTTAACTTGAATTAGCTTTAGTAGCGTTGCTAAAATCTTATGAAAATAGCTGGTAACCAAAAATTGTTACTGCTTGTAGCAGATATGCATTGAATGATATTTTGGCATGTCATACATTATGCTTTGTTTGGTATGGACATACATTTACTACACATACTATTAAGTAATACTAGTTATCAAAAAGTTAATGTACCGTGTTCGGAAAAAGGTTGAATGACTGCAAACATATTTTTTTCTGGTCAAGGTTCCTCTGGCTACCAGCCTTCATCAATGGAATACAGTAGGTTTCCTTCTGCCCTGGGTGGTCAGACTCTTGAAGGACCAAGTAAGTAAGGGTAACTGTGTATGTTGTTACAACTTTAGTTAACAAACGAGCAACAGGTAACCTCCGCAACAACCTTCCATCTTTAGTGTATTACAATCTGTTTAGACACAAAACAGAATTTTAAAATTACAGTGTTCTGGTTTTCATTCTCAAAGGCTGTGCAGATCATAGCAGGCCATATTCATCAGCGGAATACAGTCAGTTGCCCTTTTTTGCAGTCACTCAAGAAACTACCGGTAATTGAACTTTTTAACACTTCAGAGAAGTAACATACTTGGTCTTACTACAATTGGGAGTTGAAGCAAATTCAGTTACTAAAAAAAGTGACAGTTGCTCTTTTAGAATTTCAACAGCAACCAAAAATTAATGGTCCCTGCCTAGATAACTCATGTACAAATGTGGTGTTGGCAGTAGTTCTTGAATTTAAGTATTTGAGTACATGTATATCTACATGTATGTCAAAAACATAGTTACATGTACAATGTAATAGAGGTGAATGGTTATGAAACCTGACAAATTTGCTTTGTTGTATGGTTTTGTCTTGACCGTGAACAAAACAGAATAGTTGTTTACTCTGTTCTGAGGATTTAGAAACGTTTTGGTTACATAATTCATGCAAAGTGTATGAGGAACAAAGCAGAATTTTTAAAAGTATTACATAATTATAACTCCTTTTTGTTTTCAAAGGCTTCCGTGGTCATGGCAGTTCACCATCATTACTGGAGTACAATCAGTTACCTTTTCTTGTAGGCCCTCAGACTCCAGTTCAAACATACGTGTGTCAGACAAGTCACCCTCAGAGTGAGTGGGAAAACTATTTTCCATACTTAATTCAATTTTTAGTTGCAAACTACAAATGGTAGTAAAATTAATTAGAGTACAGAGCTCCAATAAAATGGTGATCTTCACTGATTGAAGATTGTCATGCCACCAAATTCTTAAATTAAGCATGTTGTGTTGATGCCAATGTCTGTACACGTATGTTATTGATGGTAACAGTCAAAACTAATGATCAGAAAGACAATGTGTAAACTATTTTCTGAAAACTAGTTGCTCTGATAACTCTTTTCCAGCTTTAGTAGCATTGCTAAAATCTGACTTTTTTTTGGAATTTTGCCATAGTATACAGTAATACTGTATGCTTTGCTTGGTACATGACTTGTATGTACATATATTTTCTGCACATACACATAAGTTATACATGTACTAGTTATTAAACAGGTAATGTAGTGTGTTCTGAAAAAGGTTGAATGACTGCAAACATAAATTATTTTTCTTCTGATCAAGGTTTCTCGGGCTACCAGCCTTCATCAGTGGAATACAGTACTATGTTTCCTTCTGCCCTGGGTGGTCAGACTCACAAAGGACCCAGTTATCAAACATGGCACTCTCCAAGTAAGTGAGAGTAACTGTGTATGTTGTTACAACAAATGAGCAACAGGTAACCTCCGCAACAACCTTCCATCTTTCCTGTATTACAATCTTTTTAGACACAAAACAATTTTAAAATTACAGTAGAACTGTAGCCGACAAATGCACGCAAGCAACTGGCTCCATAGATTGCGGGGCACCCAGCTAAACTTGCATGGTCCCCCAGGTCAAATGACCACTGACCTGCATTGTCTTGAGGTTTAACTTTTCCTAAATAACATTTAGCCCCATTTAAAACCCTAGAGAAGTATCATTACTTGGTCTTGATTCAACTGGGAGTTGATGGTTTATTCTGTCCAAAACTGAAATTGTGTAAAAGCCACTAGCCCACCTCTGATTGGTCAGTTAATCATGACCTGTACCACGCTTTGTGTCAAGACAGAGTTGGTTTCAATAACATTAAGCCAAAGAATTTTGTGGTAAAGAAACTGTGTGAATTTATGCATTTATTAATCTTTTTTTGAGTTCTTGAAATACATGTATTTGAAATGAGTATTTGTTGGTTCCACAACTTACTTTGTTTTCGTACATGTATGTAAATGCGAGCTTGTTGTGTAATGATATTTAGAATTTCAAAAAGAGAAATTGTTGCCAATTTCCAGTCAATATCACTCCATATAATTGTTTCATACGTTACTACTCAAAAGAAAGTTACCACTTAACATTGTACAAAATACATCTCGCGAGGAACTTTAGGTACATCTCATTAGGAACAAGAGACTTCTTGTTTCGCTGGAGTATCACTGCTCTTTGTAGTATGGAATATATCTTTGCAAGAAATGGCTATATCTGTTGTTCAAAGTTTTTTTTTGGTTTAAGAATTTTCAAACCAGTTTATTTTTTTCAACCAGTTCATTTTTTAAGCATGCTCATTAAAGAAGCTTGAATGACTGTTGTGCTATTTACTCTGCAAACTTCAAAAACAAGCTAGTCTTCAAATTACACACTTGACTGTTTTAGTTGATACAAAGCATTTGTACTTACAGTGCACTTGACAGAAGAAAGACACATCACACTTCTAACCAGTTAACCACTTACTTACTATAACTTTTGAGCAGTAAGTACTGTAAATATATGTGTAATTAAGTACTAATTGCTTCTTCAGCAAGAGGGGGTGGGGGTTGTTACAAATCACCTTTCATTGGTTCATTAATGTACCGTGAACAAAGTAAGAGGGGTTACAGGGCTGCAAATGCATGTAACTGTCGGTCATCGGACATTGGCCGACCAAAATTTGCTCATGTCCGTTGAAATCCCAAATGTGGTCGGACAAGATGTCCGGACAAATTTTTTTATCGTAAATCATTTTACAGCAGCAATGAATAAAAATATGCCGTGAGTAAGTCGGACGCTCATAATTAATTCACGGCTTCACTTAGTAAACAAGATTGACCTGGGTAATGAAGTTTTCTTTTACATTAGCGTAGTTTGCCCTCCATTTTATTCAGAACTTACCATAATGCTTTTTAAAAAGTAGCGAGATGTTAATTTTTGCTTATATTTTCCCAGAGTCATCCACAGTAAAGTCAGTAAAATTTCACTTTAAATTAAAAACAATTTCACAAAATACTGTGTGGTATTCTGTCGCCGGAATGTGTCTAAAAGCAAAATCGCGTTTTTTATTACTTGACAGAAGTTTCTTCGCGAAAATTTACCTGCTTACCTGTTTACACCAAATTTTGCTTCATTCATTAGGTTATCTGTATCAAATCTGTACAAGCTCAGGACAAGAGTGAATATTTGTGCAAATGTTACAATAATTAGCGCAATGCTTTGCAATGGCTTTCTTGTTTTTCGTTTCGAAAACCTCACACATATTTTATTATTCGCCTTCTTTCCTTTTTTCATGGCGCTTTATTCTCCTTGAATTCAACACTGAGCGAGTTTAAATTCTTCCAAATTTGAATT
>OMLO01002404.1_pt1 | contig 15089 bp, 5 predicted proteins | sample 1674811 | NCBI WGS metagenome assembly OMLO01 (sample SAMN06265003, study PRJEB25207) | coral metagenome | isolation source: Coral host | place: Mexico:La Bocana,Puerto Morelos, Mexico | collected 2008-11-13 | reverse complement strand
TGTCACTGTCACTGTCACTGTCATTGCCACTGTCACTCTCATTGCAATTGTCATTGTCACTGTCACTGTCATTGCCATTGCCATTGTCATTGTCATTGCCACTGTCATTGCAATTGTCATTGTCATTGCAATTGTCATTGTCACTGTCACTGTCACTGTCACTGTCACTGTCATTGCCACTGTCACTCTCATTGCAATTGTCATTGTCACTGTCACTGTCATTGCCATTGCCATTGTCATTGTCATTGCCACTGTCATTGCAATTGTCATTGTCATTGCAATTGTCATTGTCACTGTCACTGTCACTGTCACTGTCACTGTCATTGTCACTGTCACTGTCGCTGTCACTGTCATTGCCACTGTCACTGTCATTGCAATTGTCATTGTCACTGTCACTGTCACTGTCACTGTCACTGTCACTGTCTTTGTCATTGTCATTGTCATTGTCATTGTAATTGTCATTGTTATTGTCATTGTCACTGTCATTGACACTGTCACTATCATTGTCATTATCATTGTCACTGTCATTGTCACTATCACTGTTATTGCCATTGTTATATTGAAAATCGTTTTGTTGTTCTACCCTTAGTGTCGAGCAAGCATATATTAATCAGCGGAAATTAGAAACAGAAGCCAAGCAGCTACAGGCTCATGCAGGTACTGCATTTACAGTTTTCCTGACTGTTTAAAAATTATGTACTTTTTTTTAAATCTCTACTTGAAGTTGTCTGTAAGTTAATTTAATGGAGTGTTTTGAAGTTGTGGGAGTTTTTTGGTTGAGTCAATTTCAGTCAAGTTTACCTCTCTGGTCGTTGCTGTATTTAGGAGAATTTCTGTGGAATACACTTATGACTATTTTCCTCGCTTTCTGCTATTAAATTTATGGTAGAAAAGTCTGATTTCATACTGACCATAAATGAGATTTTACTGTCACGCTAGTAAAATATAGTTAATGGAGCATGACATACGTTCCGAAAGAGCCATTGATGGCGGCATCACTTTCTATAGAGCTATTGAGCAGTTATGTTCCAAAGGTCAGGTCAATTGTAAGCTTTATTGTATTAGCTTTATTGCTAAACCTAAAACATTGTAGCTTTGTTACCTTCTGAACGTACCATAGCAATTGTGCAAAGCATTAAAGCACTATTCAATTAAACTAATTCAATGATAAAGTTGCATAAACAAACACAATTGTAAGTCAATTTACTGCAGACTGCAGAGAAAAAAAATATGTATTTGCCAGCTTAGGGTCAGTTTGTTTAGTGGAAAACTGTGACCTCTGGCTTCAAAATGCATCCCTTAGCCTCGGGCAGCATTTTTGGTCACAGTTTTCCACTATACGGACCTCCCCCATATATATTTTACCATGACATTTGTTTTACTTTTTTTACATCAGGGCTGGAGACTTTCTAATTTAGTTATCTAGTGGCTAGTGAGTCTTTTTTCCAATAAAACTAATTAATAATTAAAACTAATTTTATAGTGAAACTAATTTTTCACAAACTTGCAAAATCATTATTTTAAAGACTTTCACAAACATCAGTCTTGATTAAACGGTTGATAGTTAAAGAACATCACATATTGGTACTCAAATGCTTCAGATGAAAACAATTCTGAAGGCATTCTATTGAGGCACTTCAACTAAATTTACCTAAACTAATTAAAGTTGTTAGTTGAGATGGTTGATCTCAACTATTTTATTTAGAAATACAAGGGGATTGTTTTAAAAAACGTTTTTGGAGGAAACTGTGATTTTTGTTTTCGTTTTTGAGGTGTTTTTGCCTTTTTATTTTCCATCGTCAGCACGATTTTCTAAACAAACAGTGCAGTGGCTACAGATGTTAGAGGCATTCAATAAAGCATTAAAGGTAAATTTTCATTCTTCTGTTTTTTTCTGCAGCAAGTTAATACTAATCAGTACTAATCAGAGATAGAAAGTTAATTATGCTTTTTGTTTTTAATTTTTTTCATTTTAAAGTGTTCTTAACTTAAGACGTTAGGTGCAACTTTATGTAAGGTTTCAGTATCAACCAACCAGTTAGTGTACTCCAAAACCAGTATATCAAAAGGTGATATGCTCTGTGTTCGTGGTTGACCATGGGTCTTAGGGGCTTACTGGTACATACTTAGAGGCATAAATGGCATCGTGCTTTGACCTTCAGATTGACAGCTGCAAGTTTGAGTCCTGGTAGTGCTGGGCAAGAGTTCAATGGGTATAAATCTAGTTAGTATTGAAACAGAGATAAGCTTTTTGAGGGTGGGCCAAGCTCTACTCAAACTGTACCCTCACAAATGTGTTTCAAATCTGACCAAGGACTGCCTGACAGTTTGTCACCTCAATTCAGACTATAGACAGCCACAATATATTTATCCTGGTTAAAAAGAAAGCTTGCCAGGTTAATCTCCAGCCTTTTATATGCAAGCAATTCAGTGTAGTATAAATCTACTGCCGATCCTTCAAGAATGCCGTTCTCTTATTTTCCACTGTACTCACTATATGTTTTGTTGAAAGTGAGTGGCCTAGCTGTGTGCACTTGTAAACATGACGCTCCGCTTCTATGCAAAGTGTCTGTGAAGAGGAACACACAATCTAATTATTTAATTACAAACCCTGACTTTTAGTCTAGTTGTTACTTAAGCTGTACAAGAAGTTTTCATTTCTCATTGTTGCTTCACAAAATAAAACAATTTTTCATGCAAAATGTAACAATTTCTTTAACAAAAATTGCAAAAACTTTTAAATGTAGAATGTATGTTTTTGATGTTTGATATTGTCAGTATGGACGTCACATTAAAAAACCTTAAAAAAAAAAGGTTGTAAAAAAAACCAAAGCACATCTGGAAAATTGCAGATACGATTTTTGAGGGTGATGTGTGAGAAAACGTTTCCGATGATAATCGCGCTATGCTGATACTTCATGCGCGGAAGCAAACCAATTTAGGCAAAGCAGTGTTTCTGGGTTTTTCTTTTAGTATCACTGCGACATTTACTTTTAAGAATATTTTAATGGTATGATTGTATTCTATAACTATTAAGCTTTCAGAAAATGTATAGGTTGGTGGGGTTTTCTTTCAAAGCCTCAGCGTAAGAGCACAATTTCCAAACACTGTCAATCCACCTACCATGATACCTTATTAATTCAACAAGAGTACATTTTGAACTGTTCATGTGACCAATAAGTTAAAGAAACTGTTACATTTTGTCAAAAGTTGTAAAATTAGGGTCAATTTAATCAGTTACTCTGTCACTCAGTCAGTTACCCTGTCAGTCAGGTGGCCAGTCAGTCAGTCACTCTGTCTGTCAGTCAGTCATTCAGTCAGCCAGACACTCAGTGAGTCACTCTTTCAGTAAGTCAGTTAGTCAATCAGCTAGTTTCTCTCAGTCATTCAGTCACTCTGTCTGTCTGTCAGTTTGTCTGTCAGTCAATTAGTCAGACAGACAGGCAATTAGTCAGTTAGTTGTCGAAGGGCTAACGCTCGAAACGTCAGCTTTATAACACGTTACGGTGGCCAATTTACATTTTCAACTTAGTTGATATAACCAAATTAGTTGTCAGACAGGCAGGCAGTCAGACAATCAGTTAATTAATGGAAAGATAATATAAGTATCCATTAAATAAACATAAATAAAGCAAGAAATAAATTTATGGATGTTTCTAATCATGCTGTGGAACCTGTTTGAAAGCCAAATGGATCTTCTTATATCTATCATAGGAATTAGGGGATGTTGAAAATTGGTCAAGAGTAATAGAGGCAGATATGACAGCCATAGCAAGTGCGTTGGAATATGCTTATAAAGGTAAAGATTGCTTTCTTTGGTCCTCTTTTGTGCTGCTCAAATTTTAGACTTTCCCAAAGTCCTTTTAACTTTTTTTTTCTGGCCTCCATTGCTTGCTCGGTCGCTTCGCGACCTCGTTCGCTCGCTATCATTTACACGAGGTTGACTTGGAGCAAGTCTACTCAAATTTAGACATCGTCATCAGTTCGGCAACCCATGTTTGGTCTATTCCAAAGTTAGGATAATACCTTCTTGTGAGTGTCCGACAGCAAAATCGAATTAGTGCCAATGTTGACTTCTTAATTCTAAGTTCACCCAGTAAAAACCAACTTTAGTTGGTTGGTTGGTTGGTGGCAGGTGGATCTTGGTGTATTCCAAACTCACTTGTGATATGTTTCTTTATCTTCTCAAATGGTTGTGAATTGAAGCACAAAGTTTGGTCTCTATAAGATTGTCTCCTGATTTTGTTCCTTATTTGAAGCCTATTTGAAGTCACATTATTTGCTGTAGATCTTTTGTTTGTTTTTCTCTTTATTTCAGGAGATGGTCCTAAAAGTTCATAAAAGTCGTTTATGATTGCTACCTTGATTTGCTGTGCGCAAATGATTCTACTCACCAAACGGTGTTCACCCAAATTCTCGGTGCTATCATGGTTGTAAAGCAAAATTTATATTGTTCATTGTAAAGTACGAAAGATTACATTAAAAGTGTTTCCATATAAATTAGGGTTTACATGTTTATTGTTTAAGCTGCAAAGAGTCATTGTTGTCGGGTACCTACCTCCTGATCGCGTTCCAATAACGTTACCTTCTGGTTACAGTAGCCAGGGCTTAAAAACGGGACTGCTTTATCTTTCTCTCTTTCTTCTTTTTTAAGTTTTTCTAGCATAGTAGCAATTCCAATTCTGTATCGGAGAAGTAAATAATCACTTTCCAAAACCTGAGCTGAACCTAGTAAAATAAATAAACTTGTTCTAGTGTCATGACTCTTCACCACTAAGTACCGTCCGTGATGGTGGTTAACAACTGTAAATGCTACATCTATTTTTGTGATTGAGTTTTTTTTCTAAGAATAGTAGTAAGACTTATGTTTTTTTTTTGTGAAATCTCATTCTTAAACCCCCCCTCCTCCTCCCCAAAACAATTCAGGAGGCCCGATTTTGTTAACCATCTCCAATCTCCCCACTATGATAAATAACGGACGTTCCCAGGAGCCCATTATTGGGCTCCTGACGTTCTCTTGCGTTATAATTTTCATCTTAGGATGCTGTGAAAAATTGTATTATTATGTCAATGTTTATGTTGAGAGATTTGCATTGAATGCTTCAACAAGGTTCAGATCCCAAAAGACCCTTGTACGATTGTGTCACATTACTTGGTCCAGGTCGGCGGCGGGAGCTGGGTCGAGTGAAAAAAAGAATCACCCAACTCTGATACATATGCGTGCCGTCAACCACCCTGCCCAGAAACGATCATATTTCGTTTTTTTAAGAACGTGTTATTTTCAGTCTGAGACTGAAAGTTGTTTTCAAAGGCCCCGCCCACACTCTTCCGGAGCAATTTGAAAACGCAGCTTTAGGCTTACCGTCCACACTAACACGTCACGAAAACGGAGCTGAACGCTTTCAAACCGGAGAAATTAAAAACGGCGGCCGACTTTTCGTTTTAGTGTGGACGGAAAACATTATCGAAACGAAGCTTTTCGTCATGATAATCGTGTAAATGACTGCTGCTCTTTGCGTTTTCAAATTTCTCCGGCGCAGTGTGAACAGGGACTTCAGGGAGCTTAAGCAACGGCGACGCCGAGGCGACGCCTAGTGAAAAATGACTTTATAATTTACAAGAGAAATTCGCGATTGTTTAGATCTGCTCGTTGCCCCAGTGGCTCTGAAAACGTGTTTAAGCCAAATATGCAAAGAGGGCGTCCAATTCCAAATTGAAATACGAAAAATTAGGTGTCGTGGTCCACGTTCCGTACAAGACGCAGAACTTGGTAATTTCACGTTGTTGTTTGGCAGCGGACGGCAAAGAAATTTACAAAGATTTATAATGCACGTGCACAGCTATTGTTTTGCTCATTAACGCTTTTGTTTTGTGCCGTTCTCGTTGCCGTCGTCGTCGTGCTTTGTTTAAGCCCCCTTTTGTCATTTTAAAAACGTACGTTTTCGATTAGCCTAAAATTAACTACCTAACACATGTACCAGATTTACCAGATCTTATAAATTTGTAGCTGTTAATTATAATCCCGCAATTGAAGTTGTAGTGAACATTCAATAAGTGATAACATTGTGTTACCTGGTGACGGCAGGTAACATATGAGTCATGAGTGTATTTTCCCAAGGTGAAGGTTGCAATCAGTTGAGAATCTATTGTCAGATCATCTATGGATTGTTATTGAAGCAGAGTGGATCATAATCGGATGTGACTATGACTTGACTGCGCTAAAAGCACTTCTTTCACTTATTTTTAGCTCTCGGTTCGTTCAATTGATTGTTTGTCATATTGCTCATCCCAGTCTGTTTACGAGGACTTTTTTAATAGTAAAAGCAAAACAAATTCAATGCCTTAAAACACTCGAGTCTCATCCTGATCAAACATACAGCCTACCAAAAGAGATATCGAAGAGACTGAGTTCGTGCGGTTGAAGGTGACTAATGTAAAACACTGACTTCGATGATTTCCAAACTTGTCACTTGTCGTACATTACGATTTACATATCAAAAGATTTCTTACTTAATTTCTGAATGTGATGATGAGCAAATATGAAGATCCACTAATGGAACTTTGTTACGTCATGTTCAATAAGATGAACTTGCAGTAACATAAATATGTGGCTCAGTGTCAAAGGAAATAATGTATTTATGTCATGCTCACAAGGGCTGGAAATGGATTTTTAATGGGTATTGTGTGTAACAGCTGTAAGAATTCAATGAAAAAGCAGACTTGGTGGGCGCGGATGTCACTTTTGAGAACCTTAGTACATTGTCTGTCGGGCAACCCAAGTTGAACAAACTAGCAAACAAATGAGCCTGTGTCTGTCAGAGAATCAGGAGACGCAGATCGAGAAAGGTAGACTGCTTTGTTATCCTCTGTTCTAATGCTTTTGATTTTTTTTCTTGGGATTCAACTTTGCTGGATTAAGTGGTTCTCTGAACTTCCGATCGAACTTATCACCAAGAAGAAAACATTCAAAACAACAACATGGAAACATGTTTTGTTAAATGCGCAGAACCTTGTTTGTGGACGATTACTTCCGTGCTGTGTGAATCAGCCTCTCTTCACGTTAGAACAAAGTCAAATGATTACTAAGTTACATCATTACTGGAACTGCATGGTTCTATCGACGCAAGTGATAATTATGTTTTACTTTAGTAAGGTTCTATTCTCGATCTCTATGTTTCTGCCCAGAGGTTGTCCAAATCCTCTTCTGGTCTCTTGCACTTCCACCGTGGCGTCCGCAAAGTAGAACAGACTCGAATGCCCTGTTTTATAATTACCAGAAGGCAGTAAACTAAACGCTCCTGTTCTAATATTACATTAATTTTTATCACTGTTAAAACAAGTTACATTAATAATGGAGATCTGTATAGTGGTTGACTCGAAACCGGCGAACCCTCGGTAGCTCGAATTCTCGATTTATTCCTCCTCTCGCTGACTGTCCAAAATAAAGGTGACTTTTTGACATTTTCGTTATGAGTTTACCCTCGATTATTTACCCGTAATTTACCAGTCGAACATCTCTAGAATCATTGACAGGAATAGATTGCATAATATACAGGTTGTTTCTGAAAAGAGCAGTTATTTGTTGTAACTTTTAACTTGCTTTCGTTTGTTTTATTCCGTTTGGATTTGCCAAGTAACAAACCTGGGTAAAGCGACTAAAACGGACTTTGTTACAAATGTCCGGTCATAGCTTGCCATTTCCGAATAACTCGAATTCCTGACAACTTGAACCTTTCTTGACTTCCTTTTAGGCCGGAATTTTCGGGAGTCAGCAGCAATTCTTCAAATAGCACATACTTGCAAACATGGAAAGAATTCCTCAAGCTCTCAGATCTTAGAGTCGAAACATAACTGCTTTCGAAATTTGTAAATCAGCAACAATGAGGATATTAAACGTTAACAATGACTTAACATATCTTGGGCTCAATACGTAATCTCTGTTGTACAGAACTGTCAAGTTATCACAACTGATGACGATCAGATATTTATTTTTATTTGATTCAATTTATTATCCCTGAAAGTTATATCCAACGTGATGGCTTGTTTCTCTCCTTGCAATATTGTTGGATAGAAGTAATTGTACAATATCTGAACATGCATTTTAACAGCGCAAAATATCAGACTCAGACATCTGAGTAGCATTTCTTTACCAGCTATATATAGAAACCATAAATTGAAATGTCATGTCAGGCCTGTTTAGGAGATAACTTGTGATACATCTGCGAGGGTGTTACAGCCGTCCTCCACTTGGGCGCGGTGATGCTGACGTCATATCTTTAGCCTGTCAAACAGCATAAAGTGAATTATCTTAGGCTGTTAAATTAACCCTCCCCCACTGAATATTTGATGCGGTGATATATCATGGGAGGAGAGCGGTATACAAGCAAAATACGCCTTGTATCGCGCCGTTCATAGTTCAACATCAATCCTGTGTCGCTTTACGTACGAGGTTCGTATTTACAAGCTCCTCTCTCTGTTTGAATATTTAGGAATATCTTAACAAAGGAATGGGAAAGCTCCTTAAAGCGAATTTTTAATCGAGAACCTAAACAAATTGATAATTGTTTATATCCGAAGGAAGGTAAAGTGTTTCATCGTTTTAAACCGATTGAAACTAATGTTACACATTTATTTAATTCTTGCTCAACTGTTTCTCATTTTGTCATTCTTACTGACGTGATTCTGCCATCTAACTATGTTAGAGCGAACGTTAAATACCACTTCTAGTTAATTCAAATCATTGCGGTCTTCTCTATTCTTCGGTGTCATTCAGTATTATCCCGCTAGCGGGTTTTCCTCGATAACTTACGTACAGTTACGGAGCGAGAAACATTTTAGACTCACGACCTGTCCAGTGGTTCTCCTTGGCATAGCATTTGCTTTACACGCCCTTCAAGAGAACAAAATTAAAAACTGAACATAATAGAAATAGTGAAAGTTGTAATATTGCATTCCTGTCAAAAATGCCGTATGTCAATAAATTAGGAAAAGATCGCTAAATGAAATCTTTTACTTTACCGCTTCAAATCTGCAATTTTTCTAGTCCGGATTTCATGTTACTATTTGTGAAAAAGATCAAAGATAGAGGCCCGGCAAAATTTATAAACTTCAGTTTCTGTGGCGTTTTATTGGGATTGTTAATACAGGAACTTGAATTGGAGACAAAAGATCACAGGAAATTGTTTCTTGTTGACGTTCAGGATCTAACAGCCTAACAAGACCAAACATGAGAAATATTCATATTCTGTTTTCCAGTGCACAATTCAAAGTCGATATCTTTCAATTGAATTCTCGGAAAATTTTCCTAATCTAGCAGAATTGTATATAACTTGAGTTTTGATAAGTAATCGGTTAAGTGTCTTTATTTATCCTTCAGGGTTTTGGCAATTTCGAGACTTAAATAATACTTAACTCTGCATTATATTTAGCATGATAGAGCTGACATCATGCTAGGTCTTACAAAAGCAATTGAACAGGGCACGTTAATCACTGATTCAAGCTATATGATGACCTCCAAGTCCTGTTCGTTTTAATTAAATTCCGTATAATGTTCCTTGGTCTGTTCATATTCAAGAGGGAGAGTCAGTTCCGAACAACTATGAAGAACGCCTGCTGAATGCTTCGTGCTTATCATCTTTCTATCGCCATTTTTCGGGGCCATTACAAAGAACGATTGTTTTCTTTTGAGATGACTAGTTTAAACTACATGCAGGTGCTAGAAAGAGCCCATGTTATTTGCTGTATGAGAATAAATAAACTCTTCAGATAATGTCGCAATTCTCTGTCAGTTGAACCAAAATAACAAAACTGAATATTCACGTTTGCTGAAAATATTCTAATCATATAATGTAGTTTTAACTTATTTGGTATTTAATTAAAAAGCTTTCCCTGAAGTATTGATTTTATCCGCCGCTTATCCTTGAAAACCATAATGTTAAATTAGATGTCGTATAATCACTTTTTCGCATAAGAAATCGTAATTCAGGATCTTTTAGGCGTGAAGATTGCTTATACAGTTAATGTAACTGGCGCCTGATGGTCTGAAAAAAACTGAGACGTAAGAGCTATCACTTGTCAAAGACAACATCAATGTCTCTATCACTTGGTTTCCCTAATGATAATAACCTGGACCTCAATACTGGGCTGATTACATTTCATGTAGTTTTCCTCTTTTCACAGATAACTTCAGCTGAGCAGTCACAGCAGTTCTAAGTCGTATGACTGTCAGAACACAAGTAAGAAGATCACTGATTATTGGCGGTTCCAGTCGTCGCGGAAAAAAAGCGAAATACGAGGTTTACTTGACAAGGTAACTGAAACATGAATTGCTTGTTCAACAATACCGCTCTTGAAAACAATGTTACGAATAACTCCAGCGAAATCGTCCAATCAGGCAGCAGCAGCAGTCCGGCTTTAACAGTGGTCGTAGGATTGACAATCGCCAACATTCTGGCAATATTCTTCGGGACACTAGGGAACTCTCTGGTTATAATATCAATAATTATCAACCAGGGAATGCGTTCAACAACAAATTATTTCATAGCATCACTGGCTGGCGCAGATCTCATTGTCACCTCCACTTGTATGCCGTTGTTTTACGTGTACAATGTTGTCAAGTGGCCAGTGTGGCCTTTTGGAAACGCCGGTTGCAGGATTGTGTCGTTTTTGGTTCACATGTCAGTTATGGCGTCGGCACTGAGCTTGTTGGCCATATCTTATGATCGTTTCATCTCAGTATTTTTCCCAATGAAACGATTCATTACCCCGACTCGCGCTAAAAAGATAGTTGTGTTTATTTGGTTTGTGTCACCGTTTCTCCTTCTTCCTTCGCTGCTTCACCATGATACTATTTCGAAGATTTATGACGGAAAAAAAGCGATCATGTGCGTGGAATCCTGGAGCACTCCAAAAGCACTGCATTCTTACCAAATGTACCGGATATCCTGTTACTTTCTCTTTCTTCTGCAAATATCAATTGTCTACTTTTTAATTGGGCACCGTTTGTACACACGTCAGCAACCCGGAGAACAAACATCTCAAAGCAGAGCAAAAGATTTGCTGAACAAACGCAAAATAATTAAAATGCTATTCCTTGTGGTAGCACTATTTGCTTTGTGTTGGCTGCCGTACATTATCAACAAACTTTTGAACATTTTCCCTCCAAGGCCGGATTATGTTCCGCCAGATTTGTTTGTTTTTGTTGGAAATTTTCTGGGACTATTGAACAGCGTCGCAAACCCCCTAGTTTATGCCGTTCTCAACAAAAATTTTAGAACGGCATTTAAAAACGCATTGCGATGTAACTGTAATTATGAAGTTGAACAACGACGAAGAACTGTTAGTGTTGTTAGCAAGCAAACGCAACGGAGACAGTCCGAAAGCCTTACCGCTGACCGCAACCACAGAGGCTCACTATCAGTTTCCGACAGTCAAGTGATCAATCATAAAGGGTCATGTGAGATGATTGGTGATCAAATTAGAAATCTATCATTTTCAAGCATTGAACAAGAAACAGCTGTCGAGATGTCACAAGTTGAGAGTCGCTCTTTGCAAAATCCGAGTATTTCACGACGAAATCCAGAGAAACGCCGTGTGAGCTTCGGAGGCGATGTTTCCACTTCTGTGGAGGACAAGAATCCAAAAGAGCCCACCTTAGAAAATGGAAGTATAAATTTGCCTAGAGAGATAATAAACGTTTCTAACGGAACGAAAAAAACGTGTGATTCCAGGTGCGGTTACCTGTCTCCTATTGAGGAAAAAGGATATACTAATGCTAGCTTTGACCAGGAATGTGACTAGATGTGCACCCACCATTAGATCACGAAAAGTCCTTGTCGAAAAACGCAGAAGAAATACGAAATCTCCGAGCGTTCCATAGCGGTCGGAAATGCTGATACTGAGGAAGTTTAGTGCTGAACAGTAAAGGCAACTGAGCGTCTCGGGGCTATAGGATTTCTATGTACTGATGGTTACGGCCGCCTTTGTTAGAGAACATGAACGTTTTACCTTGATCTTGTCCTGTTCTCTGTCAAATACGTTTTTTTAGGATATAATAAAAAATTTCCACTGGCAACCATCTGCCCGTGGGTCATTGACAGGCTTTGGTATACGTCATCGCATCACGGAGTCAATTCAACCCAATCACAACCTGTCGCTCTGTAGCCATTTTTCTCTGACTAAGTTTCAAATGCTTAGGAGAACAGTAGCACTTCATGCGAAAGAGATAAATAGTAGAATTATTAGAATCGAAATATACAAGTTACTTTATTTATCCCGCGGTGTGTTGTAAAAGAATTAAAAATTATCTTCATCTGTGCTTCCATCGAGTTTTAGTGTAAATGATCTACAAGCATTCTATCACGAATGCCGTTCTTTTATTGGCTACGCTACTCACTGGCTACTCTGTTGTTGATAGTGAGTTTCCTTGTTAATGGAAAAATGGTAGCAGCATCTTTGTGTTTTCAGAGTAACCGTGAAGAGGATTTACATAAAGTTTTCAACGATTAGTAGATTTTAACTACAATAATTAGGTTATTTGTTCTCGATTTCTCTACGTGATAATTGACAAGGGCGTTCTCAGAAACCTTAAGCTCATAATCTTAGCTCATAATTGTTGAACAGAAACACGCGTGAAAGTCTGGGAGAACTCGAGAGAAAAAGCGGTGAAGACACACACTTAGTGCTTGTTTGCACAGCATCTCTCGTTCTCCCAAATTTCCTCTTATGTTTTTAAAACTGACTCGAAAGAGATACGGAAAATGATTTCTACTGCTGGCATGTGAGTACAACTGATCTGAATCTGATGAATAATTAATCTCGATCAAAAACGTCTTCTCTAAATTGCCAATTGACGGTGCTTGATAGTTTCTTTTAGTACTCCGTTTTGTAAGTCATTATCCTTGTAATATGCAAATGATGTTAGCTGAGTGCAGTGGTTGAAGTAACCGGCATTATTGACTGCTTCAAGTCTGTTTGTGCTGATGGCATGAAATGTAATTAATGTGTATTTGCTAACGCTTCAGTATTTTGGGGTTAACTTACTGGGTATCTTAGGGCTAGCCTAGGGTTACGCAGAGAACTAGGTTAGGTTAGGGTTAGTTTTTAGTGTTTTAAATCTATAAATAAAATTGTAACTGTATTTTAAAGCAATCTGAGATGATCAGTTTTGTAAACACTGATCGTTTACCGTTTTTATTTTTGGAGAAAGATGATGCGTCTTTATCTTCAACAAAACGTATTCAGGTATTTCTTTATTTGAAGAAACATGTGCATATCAAAATAGAAAAACGAGAATCATCATAATGTAACAAACTAACAAACCAAACGTAAATATCGTGTAGTGTTGTCGAGAAAACTTTTACACAGTGCTGTCGTAACCAAGAATGAGAGAATAAACGTGCATGTTTCAATGAAACACGACAGGATAATAGCGCGACATACAAACTAATTATGCAAAGCTCTTTTGCGGTATGGAATATCACATGGAATATCCCGTTTATACAAGAACCAAGAAAGTAAAAGTAGCAAGAGAGATATTCCACTGTGTACTTTGAGAAACTGTTGCATAAACTATTTTATACAGGAGTTATATCATGTCAATGCACTCCGACTGATTGTCTGATTATAATTAATAAAATATTGAGTGGTGAAATTTTTGATTAACCCGTGGGGTGGGGTATTTGTAGTCTTTTTTACTCCGCTGACCCCACTGTATTTCTCCCACTTAGACCACTTATTTAACCTTTTCCAGGGGTGGGGGCGGTATGGGCACTACCACACTCATTGCCTGATGCAATAGATTTCGGTTGCGTCGGCGGGCAAAAGAGAAGCTAAGTTATTTATAAACTTTATGTTGATAAAGATAAATTAAACGCCTTTAGTAGCAAGTAAGCGAATCTAGTGAAGCTGGCGTTTTGAGAGTTTGCCCTTTGCTAACGCTTCAAAAGCCCAGCTTCACTAATACCTGTGAAAAAGAGACTATTAGCAGTCTACTTGACTACAAGAAATCCACCAGATCCTGAAACAATCGGCTACATATGTGGGCAGTGAAGGTTTTTCGACTACTCATGTTAAGTCAATTCTGGCGAGAATGTCCGTAACGGGTTTATTCTTTTTCTACCGGATCTACGTCATTAAAAATCTCTACACCACAGAGGAAGTGGAAGAAGTCAGTGTTACCGCCCCATCAATCCTGCTTAATATGGCAACAATATCCATATTTGGTGTAAAGGAATTCAATCATTTCCTTGATAGAAGATCCGCTCCGTACATAGTCTTCGAGTTCAAGTGTTTTGGTTTTCAGATTTCGCCGAATTATTGCAAGGCTTCGTTCGTGATTTTGGCGGCAATATAATATTAAGGTAAAGTTTTACAATACAGGTCGTTGGTAGTACATGCCAAACATCAAAAAACGCTTTGGTCGCTGCTGTAGTAATGCAGAGTGTGTGATGATGATCGAAAGTCATGCAACTCTGTAGCTTACAAACAGCGTCGATGACTTCAAACAGTGATCGATGAGATTGGAACAAACTTTGTTTAAAAGGCCAGTGTATTGAGAGTAAGGTTTTCTAGTAATGAACTATGGTTATCATTAGAGGCTCAATTAACTTAAAAGTTCGTAAGCTTAAATCTCGATTTAGCTTTTCTATAACTTTTTGTATTGCATTCTTGAGCTTCATAACTTTAAATACTAATACTGAATTAAAAATCATTACACTTTCTGGACCGTCAATGTGTTTCATGTTGATCTTGCTGCTATGTTTTGTCCATTTTTTTCTGTCTTCAGTGATGTAATTCTTTGTGTTTTTTTTGGCAGGAATTGATCAATTATGAAGCAGAGACTCATTCTTTATTTGGTTCTCGTTTTAACTTTCATTTCTAATATTTACAGTCAAGGTAAGTGTAGATAATTAGTAAATTACCTTTTTTCTATTAGTTATTAATAAGGGCCTGATTACATGGCGAATTTCAGCCCGGCCAACTGGGCTGAAATTTTGTTGCGATTACATGACAAACTTCAGCCCGGGCTGAAATATTAGCCTCGGCGCCAAATATGAAATGGCGCCGGGAACACGAATCGTGAAAATAGG
>OMLO01002403.1_pt1 | contig 15091 bp, 12 predicted proteins | sample 1674811 | NCBI WGS metagenome assembly OMLO01 (sample SAMN06265003, study PRJEB25207) | coral metagenome | isolation source: Coral host | place: Mexico:La Bocana,Puerto Morelos, Mexico | collected 2008-11-13 | reverse complement strand
AAATTGAAATACCTGCTATGGCAAGGTTGTTAGCCCCCCAAAATCATTTCATGGTAAAGAAATAAAGGGAACTTCTATTAATAATAATTAAACTTTGATATTGACTGCACATGTGTTTTTAATCTTTAGAGCAAAGACCATTAAGAATGTAGTGGTGATCAATGAGGAACTCACAGCAGAGGAGTGGAAGAGACGCTATGAGAAAGAAAAAGAAAAGGTTGCTAAGCTTCGAGGAGCCTTGGGGAAATATGAACAAGAACTGCAACGATGGCGGGGAGGTAAGCATTTGGCCATTGTCTTTGTTTCAAAATTAGCCGTTGTGCAAAATTTTCTGTCCAAATATTTGCATGAAATTAAACTCACGGGGAAATGTGTCATCTTCATATAAGTAGCTTTCTACAAAGACCTATTTTGACACGGACAAGACAACGTATTAATGGCCTATCAAGTTTTGTTGGTTGCAATCTGGTCAGTGTGTAGGACTCAGAGTTAAGGCCTGTTCAAAGTTCCTGTGTTGCATTGGAGGGCAGGGACCTTGTAATGGCGAGAAGCCTATCACAGTGACAATAATGCTTAGGGGAGGAGTAACAAAGAACATTTTCAACGTAGCATAAACAACATGTCTTCCTGTGAGTGTTGTATTGTAAGGAGAGTATAGCATTGTTAGTAAAGTAAGTATCACACATCTTAAGTAAGCACTGTAAGTGTTGTATTGTGAGTAGTGTACTGTTGTAGTGGGGTAAGCAGCTTGCAATTGAAAGTGATGTATATAATAGCAAAAGCGACAACATGCCTTTATGGTTATCATGGGCATTTGGAGTTCCATGTATTGTTCTGATTTGGTATCAGGGAATAACTGAAATCTTTTTTTTTAGGTGAGTCAGTTCCTGCTGACGAACAGATGACAAATTCCAAAGACAATCGCAACTCACAAGTATTTGAGAGCCTTGCACTCTTAGCTCCTTCACAGCCTGCTGTTAGTGACAAAGAAAGAAAGAAGTTTGAGGATGAAAAGTCCAAGTTGTACACTCAGCTAGATGAAAAGGTAAGGAAATGGTTGATATACCGGTACTTAAGGAAAAAAGCACTGAAATGCTTCATTAAATTCTTAAAACATCTGAAAGGTTATAAAAGTATGCTACACTGTATGGGTAGATTGTGCTACTTTCAATTGGGACTCTCTTTTCGTTTTTTAAAATCATGTGTTGAAATACTGTTTCATTTATGATTTAATACATTAAATTTTTACATGCCTGACCCTCGACCATGCAAAAAGAAAAGAGTGACTGAGGAAGAAAGAAAGAAAGAAGAAACCTTTACTTACCTTTGGCAGTGTTTATAACACAAAGGCTAGTGGGTCCGAGCAAACAACTGAAACAAATAATTCAAATTGAACATAACATTGTTAAGAATCCCAACTGGCTGGGGACAAACCAGTTGCTTATTTACAAGTGTGCCGGGGATTTGAACTCGGGGCTACCGTGAAACCACTCCAGGTAGAGGCCAGAGGGGGACTCGCGACCGCTAGATTGCAAGTCTGACTCGCTGACTACTTGGCCTCGCTGTATCGTGAAGAGGAAACCAGTTTAAATTTGGCGCGTTCACAGTTTCATGATCATGTGCGACAATTTTACTTGGCAGGATGACGAAATTCAAAATCAAGCACGATTAATTAACCAACTGAAAGAGCAGCTGGGTGAACAAGAGGACGCTTTGAAGGCAACTCAGATGGACGGCGAGAAACTTCAGTCGCAGATCAGTTCTATGCAGAGTGAGAGCGAGACGTCCAAAACTGAAGTCAAGGAAGTACTCCAAGCTCTTGAAGAGCTGGCGGTGAACTACGATCAGAAGCTACAAGAGGTGGAGACGAAAACTAAGGACAATGAGAAGCTATCAGATGAATTGTCACAGAAACAGGTATGGTGTTCAAGTGACTTGAAATTTTTGAATTTTATCTACACTGTTGTGCTATTCCTTACATGTTGTGGCAGTTATGATTACGCCTTAACTTGTCTTGTTTTATATAGCGGTCTCCGCCGGTGCACAGAGGATCTGTAATACTAGATTATAAGCTATTTGCAGTCTGTGAAGCTATGATGGACTGGACACAGAATTGAGAAAAAATGTAGTCATTGCTGAATATCAGAGTTAAAAGCTAGGAGGTCGTTTGTTGACAATAAGGTTAACCTTGATGCCCAGTTCTTACGGAAAGACATGGAATTACTTATTTTCATCTCAGGGGCTTCATAAACGTTTTCAACAATTGGGCAACTGGTGTTCACAAAACTATTTGAACTGAATTTCTGATATAAGAAAAAGTTTCCTTTTGATTATCAAACCAGGTACGGGCAAAATCCACCTCACAACTGATCAATTTTCTCGGTGCCCGGCCCTTAAAACGAAACCCTTTGATGATATCTTCATGTTACGTTACTCTCAACAGGTACAGCTCAACAAAGTTTCAAAAGAACTTGAAGACATCAGGGACAGCACATCGGTGTTGAGAAAAAGACTAGCTGAAATGATGAATAGTTTGCTTTCTGATTTGGTAAGTGACTGGGCCTGGCAGATAATTTTTGGAAGTGTGTAAGAGAAAAGCATGGTTGAGCGTGGTAAGGTCTTGTGCAGGCAAACAAAATTGAGCAAGGGGGGTGGTGGAGGGAGGAGATTTAACCTCGTTTCCAGGGTTTCTCTTTTTCCCGCACCCTAGAGCAAGAGAGGGGCGAGAGAAAGAGAGGTCCTGAGAACTAGGTTGGAGGAGGTTAAGGAATCATTTAGGCGGCGTTATTTTTTTTTCGTTCTTCGTGTTCACAGTAGAACATCTAGTCGCGTTTTTCTTTTTTTTTTTAGCACTTTTCCTAAATGCAGTTTTGAAAACTTTGGCTACTAGTTAATGCTTTTGAAGATCGTGGAAGAACTGCGCATTAAACAGTCTTAGTTTTGTGTTGGATGTTTATCAAAGGTTACATTCTTGGTTGGACCTTGTCAATGTCCTACTGTAATGCCTACGACACGATTGTTTGGTTTTGGCGTTTAGACAGGCCCACGAGATGGAGTACATTTTTCTCTAGTTCAGTCTTTGTAATACTAGTAATGTAGAGTGCCACTGAATGTGAGAGATTTCAGATGTTCTTTAGCTAACCCGCTATAGGTCTAGGTTTCTTATTATTTGGTCAGGCTTAATATGAAAACCTGTTTAAATTTGTTTTCATTTTCAGGGTGAAATTGGTAATGTCATTGGAGGAAATGCTGCTGAAATAAAGGTACATGGAACTGTTTGTTTCACTGTTCTGTGCAAAATATGTAGTTGCCTTTACTGTATTGGAAGAATAAACTCAATTGCCAGCCGCTGCTCGGGAAAGGAGCCCGCAGTCCTTCCCTGAAGGCACTCTCCTCGGGAAGGAACGTGGACACTGAACTCTAGAGAGCGGTAGAAATCGCGTCGCATTTAGTTTACAATATCAAAAGACTTAGAATTTCCTTGTTTATTCGTTTGCAGAAACCCAACATCGATTGCAGCGGCAAGTTGGACGAAGATTTCACGGTGGCCCGTCTTTACGTAAATAAAATCAAGTCAGAAGTGAAAACTCTGTCTGTGGTGAGTGAGTGTATGAAATATCACCCAGGGTTTCATCGGGATATCCAAATCTATGCTAATTAAGACCGAATATCCAAACAAACTTCCTTTACGGTTGTGATTTTCTTTGTTTAACTTGATGAATTGTTAAAGAGTTGATGAATTGCTAATACAGCTTATACGAACGACGGTCTTGAAAACAAATTAGGCCGAGCTCCGCTATCGACATTTTGTTGGATGTTAAACCTGATATTTGAAAGCTCATTGCATGGTTAGGAACCCACGAGAGAAGTTACAAAAAGCATTGCTATGTGCGACTTCACATCAAGGCACGGGAACTTCCTTCTCTCCTACCCTTCATGTAGGGAATAAAATGATTTGTCGTGGTCTACTTTTTGTACAAATTCACACGCTACCGTGCGCATTGGAACTTACATCAAACTGTTGACATCTTGTCATTGCTTTACGTTCGGTTGGCTTTGCGGTCCAAACATTCCCTCGAATAACAAGGTCTAAAACGAATATATATTTAGGGAGGGAGGCAGGAACCAATTGTTTTGCTGATGGTTTTGTTTTTGTCGCATTTTAGCGATCCAGCAACTTGGAAGTAACGGAAAGTGATTTGAAGTCGTCCCTTGATGGAAAGAACAAAGAGCTGAACCAATCAGTACTCCTTATATCACAGGTAAACTGTACTGATTGAAATAGAAATTCAAATTACTGTTTGTTTTCCAGACTGAGATCTTATATAGCTTCCGTTTTGAGAATTGGGTAGTACATCTAACTACTTTTATACCCGTTAGATTCTTTTCACCGTATGGCTGTTTTTCCTTCCTTTTGTCAAGCATTTCTTACTAAAGAGGATTATTTTTATTGTTAGTATGAAGCAAAAATGAAGACCCTTGAGACAAACATGAAAGAGATGGAATCAAAGAAGAGGATTTTAGAAGAAGCTGTTGACTCCCTAAACGAAGAAATAGCTAAACTCAAGGCAAAAGGTAACGGAAATGTTGGGCTCGTAAAATCTGGTTGCCGACCCTCGATTTTTGGTCGCATTTTTGGTCGCACCAATGAGTCGCAATTTCGAACCCTTGTCTTTTGTTCGCGCTTAATTCCTCCTTCGTTCGGTAAGCCACCCGAGAAGGTATTTCTGAGAGGGGGGTTTCTAGTTTCTGTCAGAGGTGTTTATATTTGTTTTTAATAAGCTATTTGGAAGTGGCAAGCTAATTGCACGACGTAAATTATTAAGTGCTTGTTTCCTGGGTAGGAAAAATCAACCTTGTTTTCCGCTAGCCTGCTGCGTCTACTGTGTTCATTTTTTTTTGTAAAATCGTTTTAAGGCTGGTTTTCAGTATCGCATAAACAAAACGGATACAAAACACAGGAAGGTGCTCTTAACTGACTCCTTTTGGCTGGAAATTTTCTTGTTACTAAAGGCGCTAATGTTAAATTCTTACAACGTCTGCGTTTGTTGCTTAATGCCAGTGCTTATGACGACCAGTCTGAAAGGAAGGTTGCTCATCAAGCTGGACTATTCTGAACGTAACAGAAGTAAATACAAGACCTGATATAGTGCAACAATACTGATAACAATATAATGCTTTTGCAGTGAAAAGAAAACTTCAATATCTTTCTGTTGATTTTTTTTCAAAAACTTCGACCCTTGCAGATTTGAATAATAATTATTTTCTTTGCGCATTGCTTCCAGTCTTTCAAATGATTTCAATCTTTTCGTGTCTTTTGTTTCTTGGCTGCGATTAATGATAAATGAGTGTCAATATATATGCTTTTCTGAGTATTCCCTATTTTTAAATTGTTTGCTGCCGGAAATTTATTTTATCTTGGTATCTAATCAAATAAGAGATTGAGATCTCTTCTCGCCCTCTGTAATTGGCTATCATAATCGTGTTCGTGGTATTAATCCTTGTTCGCGTGACGAAATGCGTCCCTTGATTGGTTGATACCACGCTAAATGACTAACAAGTATCGCAATTGTCTTCCCTGTTGTGCTAATTTTAGCAGTCTTAATTTTAGTCGTCTTAAAACATGGTTGATCGTGACGGCGATGACTTCCTCCATTTAAAAACCTTTCATCGCTTAGGTATGCAATTAGGCAAATTAAATTGGCAGAGATTCAATTAAACGACTCGTTATTGTGATTGTCCGTTCTAAATGAGAAATACCATGACCTTTGTTTATCTCTGGAAGTACATCGCTCATCGATGTTCTCTCGTTACTCTGTTGTCTTAACCTATCACTTTTTTTTTTCTTGCAAGCTAACCTAAAAGTTGTCTCTCGGACAAACTTGCTTGATTAATGTTGACAGGGGTATTTTTTTGCGATATTTCAGCTCAGATGCATGCTCTGGCTTTGAAAGACAAGGAAGAGGAACACGCTGGCATGCTTCACACAGCCGGAGAAATACAGGTATGTTTCTTAAGTAAAAGTTGTTACCGTAATTTTTATGAATTTTTGTTGACGTTTGTTGAGTTCTGAAACTAGTTGAAAGGACTCCATCAACGCCTTCTAGCCAATTGGACCAAAGATGTCATCTTTTCCACCGATCCGATGATGTTGGTCACGCAATTTTTCCAGCGCTAGCGCCTCGTTACCGCGCTTACCAGTTATTGTCTCGCCGGATGCACGCCTTTGAATCAAATTCGTTTTCATTGCGCTAGCTCCATTTATTGTGATTGACTCTCAGAGAACATTAGTTGTAGTTTTGAAAGTTATTGAAGAACATGGCCTTGCAATAATTTTAAAGCAGTAAAACGATCTTACACAGCCAGAATTCCGTTAGTGACGCTTGACGTTTTAGCTGAAGTAACTTGTCGCCTGAAAGAGGTTGATGACGTTATAGGACCCCAGTCAGCCTCCACCATTTTCGATGCCATCGAAAGAAGTGATATTGTATGGTGAAGCGAAATCTTTATATTACTTTACTGTAACGTGTTTTCTTGAAAATATGTTTAGTTATCTTAAAACGTTTCACGACATGCTCTGAATAAAATTTGATAGCCAAACTCTCGCTTTTAAACAAAAACAAAGGTGTGGCTGAATAGGGCCCTTTATTTTGAGAGAGTGGTGAGTTAGTTTGTTGCCCAGTTATTCTGTAGTTATTCTGTTAAAAAGGGATTCTTTCGGGGGCTGCGGTGGTGTGGAGAGGCAGAGTGTAGAGAAAACAAATTTTTGGACTTGCCGTTTGGCCAATCTCTAACTATGATGAAGTGGCCTGATCATTTTCACAAACTGCCCAAAAAGTTGGTCTCTGACAGTACTTCTGTAATTTCAGTTTCCCATAAACCGTTCCCAGGAAACTTTACTTGCCCTATGGAAAGAATGCACTGACCTGACAGAAAATTCCATTAACCTCGGGCTATAAGACAGGACTTTCTTTGAGTAATGTCCTCGCATTTATTGTAAAAATTCATAACACAAACGGACAAGTTGAATTGAGAAGCTTTCTCTGATCTGTCGCAGCGGATATTCGCCAACCGCTTAAGTCCAACTGATTAATTAGAAATAAGTTTTAAAAAATGAGATTATGTTCCTGTGATAGATCCCGTCTAGACCAAACTCGAAATCTAATTTCCAGATGATCAAGTTTTATTTTTTGTGGACGCATAAATTGTACGAATTGTTTTTGTGAAAAACACATTGGAAAACGAAGTTCTTTATTGGTCAAAGAATATTCGAAACTGTCTTTTGGAAAATGAATTTCGATTTGTCATAAACGTCCACAAATTTTGGCAGCTTTTTTTTCATATGAGTTGCAAATAGAAAACTTATTTGAACGATTCTTAGCGATGATCAAATTCTACGTTCTGGGAGCGGTTTATTCCGATGTGGAAGTAAAATAAAATTGTTGCTCTTTTTATGCAATTTCGCCCCTAGGTATTAATAGTAACTGACAGGCACAATGAAATAAAAATATTGTGCTTTTCTAGAACGAGAAAATCAAAATAAAGTGTCGTCTCCTCGGATGCGGATACTGGTCTTTTGTCTTCAAGAACTTTATTTGGAGGGCGCTCTATTTTGAAAAGTTTATGTTCAATTTTTCTTTGTTTTTAAGTATTGTGCTAATGTACTTTCGTTTTCGTTTTTTTTTTAAGTATACAATGGACAGAGATTTTCAGAGCGACTTAACTCTTTAATTGACAGTTTTCTACTTAAGAATGAAAGGATTTTGGCCTAATGGCTTAAGGTTATACACTTCAACGCGAATTATTGTACGTGCTGGAAGCGACACATTTCGCCCGAATGTCTGTTGTTTAAAAACGCCTTACCGACGGATTTGAATTGCAAATGATCTTGTTTTAGCTTGAGATGTTTTTGGAATACACTAGACATCATTTGGTGCGTGTAAAGCAGAGAACTCGATTAAACGTCTAGGCGCTGAAGAACAGCCAACTGCGAGTTTTGGTAAATCGTGATCGTTTCAGTTGAGCGTGATCTCGCGTGATTTGGACTGACCAACGATATGGGTAAACACATTCAGTATTCTGGCGTAAGGTTCACGAACGAGAAATGTGGTTGGCGATTTTCCGATTGTAGTGAATCGTCAATTGAAGATGTTCTTGATTCGTTAAACGATGTTATAGAAGAGGTACTGAGGAACGCCAAACCAAGGGTTTGTATTTTCAACTTCTAGATTTTTTTAAATTCGAAGTTAACGTAGGCTTTTTTGCGACACGTTAACTATGTAGTTGTCTCGCGGGAAGCGATTGGAATATTTAAGATGAAGATTGAATTAAACACGCATGAACCTGGACAAACACAATATGTATGGACAATTAGGCGTGGATCCCGCGCAAAAATTCTCTGGGGGCGAAAAATTTGTTGCAGAAACATTTGATTTCTCGCTGGCTCCGAAAATAGCATTGAATTATTAATTGTAGCGGGGTTTGTTTTTGGAATAGAGGTCTCGCAGAGTTTCCTAGCATAAAAACCGTCGTCCCAAAATTTGAATATTCCTTGTTTCAAGAGCTAATTATACCCAGTTTGTTTTTCATATTTGCTGTCAAAAAAACCGGGTCAAGCTACTTTAATTCTTTTAAGTTGTGAAACGATCATTGGCTCGTTGTTTGACGAGTATCAAAAAAGCAAGTTTTTCTAGTATTGTTATATTTTCACGAGATTGTGCTCCCAGTATTTGTTTTCGTTTTTGAACAATTTACCTTGTTTAGATTCCATTTTGGATGTCAGCTCAAGGAGGCGACCTCAATTAGCTGGGTTCGGTTTTCCTTATGAAAAATACTAATAAAGATAAATTTATTTTGAAAACGTGGAATGGGATTGGTGCATATAGTGATTAACTCTTTATGCGTGAATTTCATGATTATTCTCGAGAGTAGCTGCGACGCGTTTTTAAATTTGTATTTCTGTTTTCGAGAGCCGTGGTTTTCTTTCTTTCTTGCTGTGTAAACACACTCGTGAAAATTTGCTGTGGATTTTAAACAGAACCATCGGTGGGATAACCAATTATCTACCTGACTTCCTGTGAAATCATTGTTTTGTTCCATTATCTTTTTCCAGTAATGGGCTCTTAAGCAGTATACAATAGCTCGAAATTTGAATGCTTTGTTCAATCACAATTCTTGCCTTGAATTTTTTTACAACTCTGTTTTCTTATCTATTCAATAAATTTCGTACAGGCCTGGTTATCACTCTCCAATTATTTTCAAGTCGTAAATCGACGGACGAAAGAAAGAAGCTGTGAGATGTAAAATTGATTGTAATGAGAGCTCCATTTGATTACGTGAATTTCTTTGCTCTAAATAGACGTGCCGTTTTATTGGTCAATCTTTTCTGTTGGTTTTACCAATTTGCCGAAAAAAACCGTAAATCTGTTAAGCTAAGCAGGGGGTATGGAGCCCAGAAATTTTTTCGCTCCTGTGCAGTCACGCGATTCTCGGGTATTTTCGAACGCAAACTCGTCTGAAAATCAAATCGAAGAAGTTCAATGTTACGATTCCAAATGGTGGATCACTAAAGTGGGCAAGGATAGGAAAAGATTGAATATGATTAGTACGGATTGTAGAACTCTTAACTTCAGTTCTGTCGACCGGCAGAGCGCAAGTGTTTTTCGTCAGCTAGTAGTTTGTTTGTATTTCAAAAGAGAGCCTAGAATTTATTGGAGAAAAACACATTTTTGCCTTTGAATTTCTCACATGTCGTTTGATATTGAACGTGTATGGGAATTCAGTAGCGTGGCAAGGCAATATCCTTTGCAGATTCCATTGTGTCATCTCTAGTCTGTTTGACAGTGTTTGCCGTTGTGTAGAAAAGAAATAAGCTGTTATTGTGGATTGTAGTACACCAGTATTAATTCAGATGGTGTGTGTTTCATTGCAGTCTGCACTGGAGAAGCAAATGATCAGCCATCGCGAGGCGCACCAGAAACAACTGTCTGCTCTGAGAGACGAGATTGAATCTCAGCAAGGAATTATTGCAACAATCAAAGAGTGAGTTTTCATTAAAAATCTTTTGCGCTGGTTTTTTTCACTTAATAAGTTTGTTGGTATAACGTAAACCTACTGTAGCCAATCAGAAAGGGGCGCGCTTCTTGTTGACCAATCACGTTACACTGAAGCCAACCGCGTTATCATCTTCCCGCGTTTTCTTTCCTAGATCATTGGCGAATGTAATTAGTTTTAAGAACTGCGCCTCGTTTATGCTTTAAGTAAAATTCTGTGATGGTTAAGCGTAGTATCTGTTAGATTCTAGTAAGGTTTCTTTATTTCTGCAGAACCAATCAGAAGCAAGCTTTGGAAAGGGATCACCTTATGGTAAGTGCTTCATGTTGTTTAGCTTCTTCACTCTTTCACATACCGGGAATACATCTTGCGCAGTCATCGATAAATAGTTAAACGTAATCACTTTTTATCATTGTCTTATATTTTCAGCTTGAAAATGAAGCTCTCAAACGGGAACTTGCAGAGAAATCCGATCGATTGATGGACTTGAAGTGAGTATCACGTGCAATGCAAACAGTAAGAATGCTCCAGTATTACCCAATCGTTAGCCGAGCATTCCCGCAGCTGTTAAGGTCGGCACACACGAGGGAACTAGTCCCCGCAACTAGTCCTTTCGTGTAAACTCTTCAGAGGAGTTGTGGCAGGGGCCAGTCCCCTCGTGTGTGCCGACCTTTAGGAAATTTGAATTAGAAGACATCGCCGCCAATGAATAGCAACTACCAATAAGAATTTTATCATGAATACGCTCAAAAACGTTTTCGAGTAAAACCTTGCTTACATTCAGTGTTTGCGTGTGTTTCTTTCTTCAGTGTACAAGTGGAAAAGAGAGAACAGGCAAAGAATGATCTTAAAGGTCTCGAAGAGACGGTGGTATGTACAGTGAAGAACTCATATATCGTACGAGACAGTTAGTGTGTTTGCCTCTTATCAGTACAGCTGTGACATTATGTAGCGTCATGTTATAGAGCTGTGCAATTAACTAAGTACGTGATATTTGCAGCCCAACTTCTTGATTCTTAAAATTGATATTAACTGGATTGACATCGTTTTCTCTGCAGCACAAAGAGTTGGCGACGCTTTACCGACTTCGGCAATTGTTCGTCAAAGATTTGCAGGCTCGATTAAAAGTGGTAAGTCACAATCTCACTTGTAGTTTCATCTTGATTCATGAAGCAGATCTTCAGTTCTTGCTTTCAGGTTTTCCATGTCATGGTATGTGTTGCGATGTAATGTCACGTCATGTCATCCTTAAAAGTTCCTATAATCTTTTCTGTTTTTCGTTTCTTCGATACTTTCATTCGATGCTTGCGTGTTTACGTCACGCAACCTGGCACTGCTTCATGTCTTGTCACGTTTGCATTGTTCATTTATACTATATTCTCCATCGTACGCCGCACGTGTCAAACACGTGACACTGTCGAACATTGTTTGGGTGCCTAACACGTTGGGGTGTTTCTCATCCCCAGACCAACGTCGACACGGATGCAGAGGAGGAAGGAGGAAGCCAAGCACAAAAACAAAAGATTGCTTTTTTAGAGAATAATTTGGACCAGCTAACGAAGGTCCATAAACAAGTGAGTATTGCTTTGCGTCATTTCACTTTAAGCCTTGAGGTCAAAGTATATGATCTCCGCACCATTCGCCATATTTCTTTATTTATCGCTTCTGAGAACTTGATGATGGATCAAGAGATTGTTCTCCACTTGATCATTGTTTAATTCTCATCACTTTCGACTTGGATAGCCAGTTGGTACTTTGAAGGAGAAACCAATTTTTGATCACTTGGACAAGTTGATTTTCTTTCTGAAACTGACGATTTTACAGTTTCTTTTATTTTTTTCGTCACCTTCTATGAGGCGATGGACAAATCTTTGGTGTTCAGATGTTTAACCCCTCAATAATTGGACGTTTTAAAAAGTTTTTGGTCCCCAAGCCCTGCTTGACTCGAGTACAGTGCGAAAAAAAATTAGTTGTACAAAAGGATCTTTAAAAACGTTTCCACTGTAAATATGTCTTCAGCGAAAGAAGGTATTTCAAAAGGGAAAACGCAATTCTTTTTTATGTTGTAAAGTTTTTCAAGTAGGCACCAAATAATTTTGATTCATGGACACCTTAAGATTTTCTGCGATAAACTTTGATGTAATGTCTCACAGGTCCCGGGGGGAGGGGGGTTGTGTACAAAAGATATATGCGAAGAGATGAATGCGATTTGCTTGGTCGATATCATAAGGAGATTATAGAAATGGAGATTTATCTGACAATCTTTAAATAAGCTACTATTTCTGAACTTCGAAGTTGTGTAACGTATGTAATGAAAGTTAAAGTCGTTTTCAAGAGTTGTCTTTGCTCGTGGCTTAGAACTGAAGTAATTCTTAATCGTGTAAATGTTTTATTTCAAACAGCGGAAAGCCTTGCAGAGAGTCAAGATGTTGAAGCAGAAAATCAGCGTTCTCTCATTTGCGTGTTAGACGCGCTGAAATAATTGTTACTCGCGGGATTTTTTTTAATTTAGACACTATTAGAATTAGGGCAACATTAATTAATCCTTCCATTAAGGACAGATCTGGATGTATTAGAGTTACGAGTACTTACAGTTGTACAATATTTTATATTTGATTCGCATTGCAATGGTTTAATTGGGGGAATGAACGAATAAAATGTACAGGGACACTTATAGACTTAGAGAGTCATTAGATGCGAGTTAAAATCGGATTTCATTTGCGGGGAAGGTCAACATTAATTAATCCGTTTTGAGGTCAATATAGAATGATATTTTGATATTGTGTACAGAGTTTCAAGCAATATTTTTTATAATTGCCTACGTTTTCAACAGTCACGGACATTGGTTACTGCTGTTGAAAGCTTTTTGTAAACAGGCGCAAATTTTATCATTTTACATTCGTGTTGCTTCGTGTCCAAACTCAGTGACAGAAAATTGCTAATTTCTTTTAAAGGGATGTTCTCTCAATATCCACAATGTGTTCTAGAAGTAAGCATTGAACAGTGGATGCATTAATAGATTTCTTGTAATTAAATCAATACGGGAAGGTTTTAATAAAATGAAACATATTTTTCTTAGCGTATGTAAAATTCTTCATCTTAAAGACGCGATAAACGATCAATATAGTTATGAAGAAGCCAGAAACGAAACTCATACTTAAAAGATGTTTGACCAAGAAATCCTTTTAGTTTTCGCTTTGGCAAATCTGCGTTTAGAACTCGCCATTGTCATTGAAAAACCCTTCATCTTGCTTTTTGGATGTTTCTAATTTTCTGAAAGCATTTCCTTTCTGTTAGCAACGTGTGTTTGAAAACTGTGTCCCTGGAATCCCTATTCAAGTGTAATTTCAACTGAACTGAACCCTTTAAATACGAAAAGCCGTTCAGTAATAACTCTGATCAAACAAAAGATGTTTGGTCAGCGCGATCGATTGAAAAAAAGTGACTGAACTGAAGTGCTGTGAAATGTTTTTATATAGATTCAATATTGGTCGCATACCAGAAACTGTTATTGTTGACTATATCGTACTTTAATTTCCAGAAATAGGCCCTAGTGTAATATAATTAAATAGATTATTTGGTGTCTTAATCTGATTTGAATATTACTTTTGCTTTTTTCTGACAGCTCGTTAGGGACAATGCCGACCTGAGGTGCGAACTGCCTAAGCTCGAGAAGCGCCTGCGAGCAACGCAAGAGCGGGTAAAATCATTGGAGCAGGCTCTAAAAGAGGCCAAGGAAGGCGCGCAGAGGGATCGGGCACGATACCAGAAGGAAGTGGAGAGAATCCGGGAATCCATGAGGCAGAAACAAGCAGCTGTTAGGAAGGGTGCCCAGGGACATATCGGTACGATTCAGATATCAGTTTTCCTTGAGTCGCCCAGCATTTAACACAGTATCTTTTGAAGTGAACTTTGTAAGCGTTGTCACAAAATATAATTTGCTTTTTTGGACATTTCTTTTTTTCATTATCCAAAAATGTTTTACAATCCTGATACTTCCACTACGATCATGGATAAATCGACTGGTCGACTTAGACCACAACAACAAGTTTATCACAGTAATTGTTTGGGTAAATCAAACCTTGGTCTCGCTTGTCGATTACAACGTGAAAAATATCGTCAAACACGGACAGGTGATTTTTGTGTGGTGCGAGCATTGCAGGTCACCAAAGTTGCATGCATCAACAAAGTTGCTCTCTTTAAATCAGCCCTAAACTGCAGAGGGCTTAGTTAAAAGTAATGTTTCCAAGATGGTTTGTGGATCATTTCAATTCTTGTAAGTCACATATCAATTCTCTCTTATTTTCCATTCCAGCCAAACCTATCCGACCAGGCCAGCAGCCAGCATCACCCAGTGTCCGTCCCGGCAGCAGCTCCGGCATTGGTAGCGCTTTATTGGGAATGACACGGCTGGCTGGCGGAGCAGTCATGGGTTCTAACGTTCCCAACAGTCCAAGCACGCCTAGTATACCCAGCTCGCCCAATGGCGCAACCATAGTGACGCCCGTGATTCGTGGCAGCAAAGGCTCGGAACCCGTGGTGACCTATAGCAAGAGGATACGAAACGCAGTTAGTACGGAGTCCCTTAATCGCCCCTTGCCACAGGGGAGTGCTAGGTGAGTTTTATTAAGGTGTCCGATAATAGGTTTAAGCTCTTTCAACCTCTTATACTTTGATGTATCAATACTATTGCTCTCAGAACCACCAAAAAAGCCTCTTATCTTATTTGTGATAATAAATTTGCTTTTTATTAGAATTTATTTAGTTTCGCTAGTCGTGTGCAAAGTTAAATCTAGTAGCCAAATGAGTCAATGACGTTCCTTGTCTGACGCCCGTTGTATGTTTCTTCTTCGGCTCTGCTCCGGTTGGTTTACTGCGGTTTCGTCGCCATCAAAGTTGTCCTGTGATTATTTTGTTCTGTTGAGTGTGGTTTCACTAAAAAAGTCAACAGAATAACAACCAGTCACCAACGATAATTCCAAATTTTTTGAATTACGGGGTACCATTCATGCCCGGGGCAAATTCTCAACTAAAATGC
>OMLO01002402.1_pt1 | contig 15094 bp, 7 predicted proteins | sample 1674811 | NCBI WGS metagenome assembly OMLO01 (sample SAMN06265003, study PRJEB25207) | coral metagenome | isolation source: Coral host | place: Mexico:La Bocana,Puerto Morelos, Mexico | collected 2008-11-13 | reverse complement strand
CGGGCAAATCTTCACGGAGATCGCTCAGCTTGACAAGTCTTTCAGTAGACATGGCAGCAATTGAAAAATAAGACTCTTCTGGAAACAAGTGGAATACCGAAAACATCGCGGTTCTGTGCCACAGTTTCTAGGCATAGCTTCTGCTCATGTTTCAAACCAGAGATGTGATGAAAATGCTGCAAAGAATTGCCAAAGCTGCCTCGAATTCCACGTCAGTGAACTGTACATTGCACGCAGAAACCATCTTTGTCGGTCGCGGCAAGAATTATGCAAATTTACATGCAGTTGTCAAGATGACTTGAGAAACCGGGTACTACTTATATGGGGCTTACATGGTGCTGACTGAGTTCTATGTACAATGCATTTACGCTAAGAGAATTGAATCTATAAAAAACTGACACAAAGTGTCTAAGCCTTTTGCAAAATTCTGCTATCTAAAATTCGAGTTTACACAAGCTTAATTAAAGGTATTGAATCCGGTATTGTGATGTAAGCACAAAATCCTTGAATTTCCCCTACAGAAGTGAAGTATCTTTACATTTTTCTTTTGACGTTAGCTGACTTGTGGTTCTGACATCGTCCCACTATTTGCATGGGTATACACGTTGGAATAATCATGCATTTTGGAACAAATACGTAAACACACTTTAAAACTAACAAGAAGTAAACCTCTGAGTTTAGAATCTAGGAATAACATATCAAAGACCGAAAATATGACCAAGCCACAATTTGAAGTTTGAATTAAATTTTAAATGTTACAATTTACTCTTAGACACCCAATAAATATGGTAAAAGTAAGTTTAAAAACTCATCACGGATTTAAGCTTGAAATATGGCGAACAGCTAGTTGTCCATTTTAAACGCAAATTTCGGCGTCCGGACAAAAAATAAATTACAGCCATAGCATCATAATGTTACCTTAGTCGTCCGTGTGAGACTTGCGCAGGTTGGTTCGGACAAAAAAGAAAAAACAACAACAACAACAACAACAACAAAATAAGGCCATTAAATATTTAACCAATGTGTTCCAACTAAGTAAAAACCAAAAAAATAATCGAGGGAACACAATAGTAAATGTCCTAATAGTTACGCCATTTTCCTCGTCATAAATTTGAAATAGGTTCCACCATGTTGAAACATGCGCTTAGCCAATCAGCGTGTTCAATACACTACACGTGACCTAACGCTTCCTATCCAGAAAAAAGAATATATATAAATGCACACTGAAAATAGAAAAAAAACTACACCTCCATAAAAGTGTATTTATTTTTTTTTTATTCTCAATGTCTATCACGCTCTACCTTAGTGTATCGAGCACTGTTCTACAGAAAAATCGAGAAGAAAGTCATTTGTTTTAAAGTGCTTAGTAGTCGCTATAACGCTAATTTCATTTCAGGTGGACTACTGAACGCGTTGGCATGATAGCACTGACACATGCTATCGGAAACCTTGCTATCAGAATGCGCGAGTCTCATTTCCACTTTCGCAAGTTGGTTTAAGCTGAATTCATTCCCATCAGTGCAATATTTCGCGGCAAATCCAACCTCACGAGAACAGAAATAAGAGTCCTCTGTATTCTGACAGGTGGCATTGGAGACACAGACAGGGATGGAAGCGTTGTGAAACTCGTGAGTGACACGGCAATTACGTCACTCCCGTGAGAGAGAGACTGAGTTAAGAACTGAACGCCTCGTGTAGAGAGCAGGCTAACCCTGAACAGCCAGAAGATTTAAATGTTCTCTCAACTGCACAATCTGCCCCACGGTGCTCGACACCCCAGAAGTGTTTTTCTTGTTGAACTACCACGCATTTTCACAGGGACTGCAGCCGCTCTCCTCCTGTCAGGGGTAGAAACCATGGAAAAGGCCGTTTCTACCGTGGCAGTCGTCGTCGTCGAGGAAGAACCCAAACATCTATCACCTGTTCTAATTGCGGAGCCGTACGGGCCATATGGACAGTCAGTGGTTCTCGCCACGTGAAACTGAATCTCACCGATGCGGTGAGGCCACCACTGGTGTCTAACTCTACTTGTACGGTCAAGATACTCGTCCCTCGAATACGAAACACCACCGTTTGAATTCGCTCTTTATTGTTTCACTGCGTGTGTGCGTGTATGCGATTCAACTGAAAACGATAAGCTAGATAAAAGAATATAAATTATATAAATTATTTTAGAGCTAAAAGACAAAAAGCACAACGGAAAACACGACACAAATACTTACAAACTGTGCTGTAGGTAGAAATATGCCAAAAGGCTGCCGAGAACGGCGAAACTGCAGCAACTAACAAAATCTAAATCAGAAGAGCGAGTACAACTAACTAACCGAACTTGGAAGAAGAGTTAGTTATCCGTAATAACGCCGAAACAAACTTAGCTACAAGAAAAACGTGCAAAAAAGACTGCAGGGAATAATTACACATACCCGCAAAAAATACATACTTGACAACGAACCACACAATTAACACATTGAAAATTTCTATTCTAGTTTCTACACTACTCAAAGTGCCTCAATTGTTCCACAGTGTCCTTGGTCACAGAGAGTATATCCTGCATGTGACAGGAAAGATTTAAAACGTGAAATGTACGTAATTGGCGGTTGGATATCGGTTCGGATGTCACTGTATCAGCTCTAGACTACCTGAGAACCCTCAGAGCGTACCTGCTGCAGCCAACGGAAACCCCTATGTTGTTAGGGTAAGATTTTCACTAGCATTGAGATAGGACATGTCGGAAGCATTGAGATATGGGATATAACACAACATTCGCCTATTGGTTATCCAAAGCCGAAATGTCTCAGCCATTTTAGATGTGGACACTCTACAAAAATTAGGCTCGTTTGGCATTGACTGGACACACCTTGCACTTACCCTTGGCGACGCCAAGTTGCTTTGAGACAAACGCTGCCATGGATCTACACTGTCTCCTGTTGTCATTCCACCCCGTTCACAGCAGATTGTGGACCAGACAACCAAGACCCTCTATTTTCGCCCTTTATGGATATGCCCGACTGGGCATTCTTGTGGGTGCGGGAGTGGTCGCAGCAGATCCCCAGAACCGGATCCCAGTGACAGTGATGAACAACAGCAAGCATCCTGTCAAGCTGTTTTCGCGTCCATACCTCTGCCCAGGCCCCTGTTGCTGTTAAACTTCTGCGAACTCCCTTCTGTCTACGTTCAGAGGTTAATCAGCAGATCAAGAACATGGAACTGCGGGGTATCATTGAGCTTTCCAATTCTCGCTATTCTGCACCTATTTGCTTGTACCTAAAGCAGATGGCTCGTACCGTTTCTGTGCCGACTCCGGTGCTCTGAATGATGCTACCATCCAGAATTTTCCTCTGCCTTCTGTTTGTGAATGCTTGCATTTTGGATTCTCTTTATCGGTCCAATCTTTTCACTACTCTAGATCTAGACCTGTACAGTGGCAGGAGTGATAGGCTCCTGAAAACACACACTGTAGAAATAACGAGGGTGAGAGAACAATGGAATGAATGCGTTAACCTCAAATACTCGAACCTAATTACATTTTTCTCGCTCTGTCAGGGACTACCTTGTTTTTCCGAAAAATCACGCGAAAACTTCACACGCAAAGTTAAAAAAAAAATTCTGCAGTACACCTGGATTTCTTGCTTTTCATTGAGTGCTTTTAATAAGAGAGGCGCAATGATTGTAAAATTGGTTTTTCCTATCTAAGCGAACGGAGAACGGTTAATCACTAAAGGCGTGATGACGAGACAACTGTGGCGATACCTGCAGGAGAAATTAGACTCAAGCGGTGCACTCGCTTGAAAGGAAGAGCCGTTACTGACACCCTTGGGTAACGAGTCTAATCACGAACCGGACAGACAGCAACAGTAACAAGTCAGCTTGGTTCCAACAGCGGTTTATTCCAACTATGGTTGGTAATCGAAGAACACAACAATTGCGATTGCTTACATATTATTTGTACATGGGTCTATTGTTAAACGAGTATAATGAATGCGCTAACACTAGAATGAGAAAGTAATTACCACAGAACATAAGGTCCTTTGAGAATAGCGCAACCTAATAAAAATTCAAACTTGACTCTAGGGTTTTATTGTTAAGGTGTTCGCAATTATCGGGGAAATTACCAACTAAAATTACATTAAATTAAAAAGTACGAAGCACAATTAAACTGGTGAATAGGTAATATAAATTCTGAAGTGTTAACTAGCGTTTTCCTGCCGTTCGATCTTAAAACGCCATGAGTCAACAACCAACAGGTTGTTAATTAACCCTATTGAAGTAAACAGCGGACATGAGTTCGGCGCGGAACTAATCGAAAAACTAAATAAACTATTGACAAAATGTAACACTTTTACAACACGTCAACCGCGGAACTCTTTTACTTTTGAAAAACAATAAAGCACCGGTAAATCAACCAAAAGAGGGGTTTGTACTAAAACATGCTTTCGGAAATGACAGGGCAATCTATTTTAAGGCATGAGTTTCTTTAATAGAAGAACGGCAAGAACAATACTAAAGTTTATAGATATTTTTTCGGCTAATTTTTAACGGCCGTTGGCTTTTCAAAATGTCATAAAGTAACTAACATGCTAAATACGATCACTGTAATTGCAATAAGTAAAAACCGACCCCAAAAAAGCTTATGAAATTTCACCAAAGGGAAGCGATTCTCAAAATAGCTTATAATAAAGCGAAAGGTAATATTCTAAGTTTGAGTGAATATTCAAAGCTAATGATAATGTAAACTACGAAATATACTTTGAATGTTATTCTCAAAAAACATGAATAAACAAGGAAAAGTAATACTGCTTAAATACGCCTCTTCCTTTTGCTTGTGGTAAATTAGGAGATCCGGTTTTTCCTCGTGACACAATAAAGTTCTTATGCTGAGAGCATGAACGCTTAATAAACATCGTATCACACTTAAAAAGAAGAACAAGTGATAATCACTAACTTAAACTCAACTTTAAACACATCTAGGTGGACAGAAAAATTTAGTCCATACAACTAATAGCTCTGTAAACCTGCGTATAACGTTTCGATTGGACTTGTTTTGGAATCATGGACACATTTTGTGGTCTTTTCGGCAAAAAAGTTAGCTAGCTATTCAATTCAGTCAGCAGCTGCGGTGGTAGCCATATTCAGTTATTCATGGCAAAAAAAAATTAGTCAGCCGTACTTGTACTGCAAAATAAATTTCCAATCTAATTCTATAAAACACTGTAAGTTATCTTCAAAGTTTTTTTTTTTCTATCAACTGTAAAAGACCAAAGCTATTTCTTTTTAAATCTCTAAGTCCGCATTTTCTAATAACAAACCGCACTTGAGTCTTCGCCGTGAACACAGTAATTAAAGCTATTCTGTGTAAATGGACAATTTAATAGTGATGCTTCCGATCCTTGGCAATTTATGAGATGCCTCAAGATAGGCCCAGAGCCCTGACCATGAGTTGCACTTTTGAGGGCGGAGGTTGCACCAGAGAAACCAAGCTGGCGACACACCACATTTGCGTCATTCATATCCCAGTTATCATCACACACTGTGCCCCATACTCCGTGCTCATAAATTTCAACACGGCCATAGTTATTTCCTCCATCCGCCAAACGAACCACTGAGGGGCCATAAGAGCAGTCTACACTAGCGTCATTGCCATGGGTACAATCATTGTTCCCCCATCCACGGTAACTGCAGTCATAGAGATGTGACTCACTCCCCGAGCATCCTACGTCATCCAACCATATCGGACCGCTTCCCTGACCATGAGCGGCGCCACTGTAGGCTTGCGAGGCTTGTGAGAAACCAAGCTGCTTGCAAAACACGTTAGCGTCATTGATATCCCAGCCATGATCACATATGGTGCCCCATTGACCGTTGTAGAAGATTTCGACTCTACCGGTTGACGGAGTACTGCCACTGATACGGACGCTTCCTTCTGCTATGGCTAATGAGTAAAGTGTTTAAAATAGTAAATTATCACTCCGCTAAATAAAACTGCATCTTTATAACAGAAACAAGATATTGTAGAACTCCAAAAAAGACGCCGTTTGTTCTGATATTTAGCGGAAGGTATTCTTATATGACCGCAAAGCGTCTCTGTGACTGATAAAGATTCTATGACTCCATGTATCCATATTTTTTTGCGTGACGCTACAGTAGCTAAGTTAGTAGGACGCAGAAGTAAGGTATTAGTCGTTTAATGCGGAATAAGTACATAATGAGCTAAGAAAGATATAAAACAGGTAAATACAAAATTAAGATAAAGGGCTATTGAACCATCGGCATTTACATCTAGTGACAGAAAAAGGTAAATCAAGTAAAACTGCTTGATTCGGTTACTTAATGATTCGAGTTTCCTAATGAGGCAAAATAAAGCCAAAGTTGTAATAGATGTATTAAATAAGACCAAATTTCATGCTATTTTTAACCTCACAAACTAGCTTGAAGATTCCAAGTTTCCTTTATATATGGTGATATGGTGTATCGGCAATATCGCCTACTTCCGTCACCCAAGCATTTATAAAAAAAAATTATTTATTTCACGGCCGCTAGGCGGTTCCATCCCTATATATATCTATAACATTTGTATACTTATCACGATTCACTACTTAATTAACCACGGCCTGCTTCTGTACTGGCCGCGCAGCTCAGTCCGTAGATCTTACTTCGTTTTTGCATCTAATCTTGGGGAAATATACCTGTCAAATGACTTTTTCAGAAAAAAACTAATGCCCATCTGGCATCATGGAAGCCAAAAAACTGATTTAAAGCTTACTGAACGGCTGTTTTGGCGGATCCTTGGGCGTCAAATAATTAAATAATTTGCAAAACGAACAGTCTTCACATTAGACGAATTATTATTTTAATATATCAGTGCTTTGTACTAATTTAATAATATGGTAAGGTTGCGCATATGTTCGTCCTCTATCATATCCCAGATTCTCAAGTGAGAAACAGTATTTAGTCAGTAAATGAGCCTACTAAAGTAAGCGGCAAGAAAAAACTTGATCAATAAATTATTTAAGAACTATGTCTGGTTCATCATTTGGCAGTCATCTTCACAATAAATTGGTACGGCCAGGCTGTAGTGCGGCGGCACATCGTGAGAATCACTTCCGGTGACGTCATGACGCGTGTTCCAGTAGCCTTGCTTTCTACTACGGGAAAGTGTCTAGTTTCACGTACTCTTCTCAACGGGAATATCCTCTTTTCTTCTCATTTCAACGCCTTTTTCGCTGTTTGAACAGTCTAATTTGAAGATATATAAAGTATTCAATTTTACGATGATTGTTTCTTCGTCATTTGTACAGAAAATTTGAACAATTTTAACACCTAACTCGATATGATCCATTCAGTCACTAGTATCGGGCCGTAGATAAGAAAGCTTCGAATGTACTATTCTGAGCTATACTGGTTGGTTATTGTTTATAATCAAAAGTTCTGTATTTTCGGGCATTTCATGTAATCGTTGTACGAACAACCTGTCGTGCAGAGATCGAGCTTTTTATCAGTTCTTATATTTTGTTTTGTGGATGAAATTACAGGCGGTTTTAACAAGTTTTAAAAGGCCGATACAGGTGAAGGAAATTATCGTCATTAATCAAGCCTATTTCGTATAAAAGTAGAATTAAGTTTTTTGTTTTTCATTTTTGTAAAGATACGTAGAGGCTGCACATGCAAGCCGTTGCCGCACAGCAAAATCTTAATCATTTGAGTTTGGCGTCAAAGTAGCCGCAGATGCACTTCGCCGTAGCGTATCTTAAAGTCCCCAATATCTCTGTAAAATTAACGTCATACCTCGGTAACGTGCGCCAAAGCCTTGATGAATTCCTGAGCTATCGGATGTAAACCTCACGAAAAGATTGCTGGATGAACTTTGAATGGGTGAAGGGAGAGTAGATCCGCTAAATGTACCAATCAGAGGAGAGGACGACGATCCACCATCGTAAACACGTAAGAAATCAGCAGACGGTTCAGTGTCAAAACGAAGAAAAACAAGTTCAATCTCTGCATTTGAATTGAAAGTCCACTGGCAATCCATGTTATCAGTGTAAGACCTATTAAATGGATTCGACTCGATCTCTCCAGTTGTCTTCGTGTAACTCACCAACAAATGTCCACAGGAGCTCGTTGCATTAACAGGCAGTAGCAGTACTGTAAAATAAAAAACATTTACAAAAGCTAACTCGAAGTAACTACCATTTTAAAGCAACTATCGTTATACTGTTTTGAGCTAGAAAGTTACGCAAAGAACTGTCGTTCATCGCATTTTGACATAGGTTACCTAGTAAATAACTTTTGCAGAAACTCTAAAGGTGACCCATTTACACATTTCAGTAATGACGTTGGTTTACAACGGATTTAGCATACATACACAGCAGGACAATACCTTGATCACCCACCCACAAACAGTTTTATTTGTCTTTATTTCTCAGGGCAGTGGCGAAAGGATAGTATAGTCTAATCTCTCCAAAACGGGCTATTCCGTGGGAGCGTAATACTTTTTTTAGCAAATGCTTATTGTATAGGCATGCAAATCACACAACAATCAAAAGACATCCTCAGTAAAACAGAAAGTAAACCGAAGCAAAAGGTATGGAAGAAGTTTCGTGACACAGATAATTATGTCTACAGTTTGCACCGTTCGTTTGTTGTTAACTGGCCATTGTGGAGAGGTTTTTCTTGGCAGTTGGGACCCGCTTTATGGTGGGGGTTGCCGTTGTAAAGAGATGGACGTTTCCGAGAGATAAAGATATTAGTGAATGTGTGAACCTTCCGTCAGGACGAAAAATAGTGGCCGTTGTAGCGAGCTGGCCGTTAGCGTTGATGGGCAAGAATCTGGACTTTCAACTAAACTGGATTGAAAAACCAACATTAAGCCAATACCCTGATTGGTTCCTTGAGTATAAATAACTGAGCTCGAGGTGAGTGACCGCATCACTTATAATTCTTGAAAACGGTAAGGACAGTGAGAGATAATTTTAAAGGTAATATCATGGGTGACAAATTACTCCTAAAATTTTGACAAAACGCGCGTGAAATTATTTCCTAATTTCACTCGTCACCATTTGATTACCCATACTAATTTTAGGTCCTTCTTAGCTTTGTGGGTGAGCCACTCGGGGAAAGAGATTTGGAAAATGAACGCACGCTGCGAACAGCCGGATTGGTGTTCGACTGTCAACTTCTCCTTTCCCCTTTTTCCTCGTACTCGACCAACATCAAGGAGTGAAAAAAGTCCCCCGTAGGATCAACACTTGTACAAGGTCGTTAGCGTTTACATGTATATTGAAAATAAATCCACGTTAGAATTGGGTAAACAATTAGTCATTGTCGAAATATCGATCGATAGATATTTATCTCGAGTTAGCGGAAAACTTGACAACTCAATTTATCAGGCTTCTTTCCTTTCTTTTTCCCCTTTCTTCTGCTGCCTCGAATAAAAAACATAATAATAAAAAGCAACGCCTTATCGCAAGCACGATTGACCATCTGAGTTTCTCTAGAAATTTTAAATAATACTTTTAGGTAAGTGGTTCCCCTATTTAAAAATTATGGCCCCGGAATTCGCTGTTCATCAATTACATATTTTATCGCTTTTCGAGTTCTCTGGTCTTATAGAAACGAATAAGAAAAAAAAACATAATTATTCATTCAAGTCAAAATATAAATTTGCTCTTCGCATTATTCTAATGGTCCCCTTTTTGTAAGAAACTGGAAAAATGGAGTGAACAAAAACCTCAGGTGAAGGAGATCACAGCAACAGAATCTTACCACAGATGATAACTTACCGTCGCAATTACTTTGACCGTCACCAACATAACCTGGTAAACATCTGCAGTTATATGAACCAGGAACATTTACACACTGTGCTTGCACATGACAGGAATACGACCCCAACTGACATTCGTCCACATCTGCATGATTTAAGACGAAAGACGAATTAATATACACTGTATAAGACAGTTTAGTTCCAATCGTAAGAGAAAAGTCACATAAGCATAGCCTTTGCAGTTCAGCTCACAAATAACAACGAATAGTAATATCACAGTGCAAATGTCACCAGCTTTAGTACAGAACACAGCCACTCAGAGCCTTCCCGGACGGCTCGTAATTCTGCCGGATTATCTCACTGGGTGCTCAGTTGCAGGTAAAGTAGAATGTTCATCTTCTGGAGGTGATTTAGCAATTGGTGCTTGATCGTCTGCAATCGGTCAGTGGCGTCTCAAATGGGCTAGGTTCAGCCCATGTGTAAGCATTCTGTAGCGGTGTTTCCTGTTCTTTACGATCTGGCATATTGAAGTACTTAATTGCTGAAGGTGGCGTTTGTGCTGAACACCTTCTGGTGATCGCATTATCACCTGATCCCCGTAACGAGATATCACCTGATACGGTTCCTTCTCATAGCAAGGTGGCAGTTTATTTTCTTTCTTTTTCTTTCTCGTTCCCTCACATTTCGGTCTCTGGCAATATAGTCCTTGTTAAACTTCTTTCTTTGTGTGTCCCGATCACGGACGGTCGCTTACTTCTACTTCCTCCCACGCAACACAGACTAGCTCAGGCATTGTACTTGTTAGCTTTCTTCTAAACAGTAGCTCGGCAGGACTCTTTTCTGTAGTTGAATGTGGCGTAGACCCGTACGCCAAAAGGAACCTGTTTAGCTCCTCTCTCCAATTCTTTCCTTTTGCATGGGCTGCTCTCGTGTACTTCAGAAGCGACCTGTTTTGCCTCTCTACTTCGTCATTAGCTCTTGGCTATAGAGGTGTTGTGTAGTGGTATTCAATACCCATTTAATTCAGAAAATCTTCTACTCCTTTAGACACAAGATTTGAGTCATTGACAGTACGCAGACCTTTGGGTAATCCAAGTCTTGCAAATTAGGCATCCAAGCAATAAATGATGGTTTTGCTGGAGGTTGTTGGGATAACATCAACTTCCATCCACCTGCTCTAATAATCAACACTGAACTGACAAGCGTTCTCCAGACGGCAACGGACCCATTAAATCCACAGCTACTTCTTCCCATGGCTGCTTGGGTAATGGTGTTGACCTCAATGATGGGGGTATCGTTTTTGGTAACCATCTGGCACCCCTACCACCCAGCACATCTCCTCTCGGTATCACGATCCATAGTAGGCCACCAGACCATTCGTCTGAGTCTCTCCTTTGCCTTTACGTCTCCCTGGTACTCCTCGTGTGCCACACTGACAACTCTCTTTCGAAGTGCTTGGGGTATAGCAATTCTTGTTCCCCGTAGAGTCACGTGACCGATAAAAGTGAACTCGTTGCGCACTGGCAAATACTGCTTTGCAGCAGTGTCCCATCTTCCTTCGATGATGCTGACTGCTTGCAACTCTGAGTCTTGTGCTGAGACTCGTTCAATTTCCTTGATTCTCATGTAGAGCTACGATGCTTACGTATCCATCATCGTCTATGGCCTGACATGGAGCAGGTATCGTAGTCAGTCCAGTAAGGGCATCTTAGATGTTTTTTTCTTGAAGGCACATAGCAAACTTACAAGTTTTCTTGTAGAAAGGAGTTATCCTTAAAACTTGCCGAGGTGCCTTGTTGAATAGCAGCCTTGATGCTTCTGCCGAGGAACCCAATGCAGTGTTTAATTCTGCTAATCCAAGGTGAAGAGCGAGTTGGTGGTCGGGTTTGTTTAATGAGATTTCTTCACAAGTAACATAACGCATATAATTTCCTATGTTTTGAGTTACGTAGACTTGTGGAAACCAGTTTGGGAAATACATGAGTAACCGATCACGTTGATTAATTAGTCAAAACGTATATTTTAAGCGTTATTCCTAAAGCTCTGAACCTACACGCATTTTTCTTATTGTCAAAGATGAGGTATTTTTAATTTTATCATAACAGATTATGATGAATGCAGTGACTGATTATCCAGTTGAAGCTTCCTGTATGAACAGTGCTACTCACTATCTTACATGTACCTGTGCATGTTTTTCCGTTTCCAGTAAATCCAGCTTTACATGAACATTTGTAAGAGCCGAGAGTGTTCATGCAAGTAGCATTGACGTCGCAGACAGGCACTGAACCATTACACTCGTCCACATCTACAAAGTAAATTGAAAATGTTCGTATGAAAATCAATATAGGTAATCGATATACATGCAATGTTCAAAATTTATCTCAGAGTTGCACGAAAACTTAGGCGAGTATAATTTAAAGCAGTTTTTAAATAACACGAGCAGTGTAATCCTTGATTATTCGAACCTTCATTGTGCGATATGGAGTAATCATATCCTTGGTTTTCTCGAGATGGCTTGCAGCGGGTCATATACAGAGCTAATCGGACAGTAAGGATCTCACCTCTAGTCGGGGTCTTTGCATTAATTTGGCTTAACGCTCAACGCAGATTTTTCTGACTGGAACCCCTTAACTTTGCACGTTCGACTGGTAGCCGTTCGAAGTCGAGAGTCCTAACTCTCCAACCTTCTGGAGTACCCTCCATTAGATTATGAGCTAGAGATTTCTATCGCGTGATTGGTGGCGCAGGTGCAGCGAGTAATCTAATTGTTTTAATATAAGCAACTAATTTTACAAAAGTTTAATGTCAATCCTCATTACAGACACTTCGAAAACGCAAAAAAGGGGCCGCCAATTTGTTAACAAGCACACACTGCTAGGCTACTGTCTATCTACAACAGAATAGATAGTTTTATACATGTGGTCTATAGATCTGATAGTTGTCCCTTGGAAACTTTCTGTTCTTAAAACTAGAATATTGTAAAAACACTCTATTGTCTTTATTGTTCACCACTACATTTTCTTCCGCGCGCCAGTTCAAAACCTCATATTGAATTATTTCAAATTTTTTAGATGAAAGCCGTGACAGCAAATGCAAAATTTGAAAAAGAAAACAGATAGAAACTCACTTAATACAATTCCCATTGTTTATTTTCTACAAGCCCGCTTGTTCATTTAAACCAATTACAATGCGAGAAAATGTTAGTGGTGATTCAGAACTATGGCAAGTTATAGGGACACACGAGGAAGTTTGAGAGAGCTAGAAAAAGCTGTGGAAACACTCGCCTGTCGGGTTATGTTTCCACAGCATTTTTCGTTCTCCCAAACTTCCACGAGTGTTTCCATAACTCGATTAAAAACCGTATATGTTTCCTATTTGTTTAAAAAATAAATTGTAGCTGGCATTAGCGTTCATTTCTACTGTTCGCTGTCACATGCAGATTTTAGCTTTCAGTTACCTTCCGTGTCCAGGTCACAGGGAGCGAGCACAGGCTGCCCAGGTATGATAAAATCAAACCAGTATTTGCCGCTGACCACTTGTCCACCTTCACTCGCCTTAATTTCTTTGCACGTTTCAGCAGGCAGTTCAGGAATGGAACCAAGGGGTACTGGAACACAAAAAGATAAACAGTGAAGTTGAGCCAGATTTAGCAGTCTCGACCCTTACTTTAGTTTTTTTGTTACTGTTTTGTAATACAAGTTAAACTTGCCTCTATTCATGTCTCGTTTAAAATAATATCTTCCGTAATCAGGAACAAAATCTTCAGGTTTGGCCTCCTTGGTGCGGTTGTTCAATTCACACGTTGCTCGGGAAATAAGGAAATTGAAACTTTGACACCTGACGTCGCGATAGCATTCCAGCAAGCACGAACCCCACTGTGATATGCCTGTAATCTTTCTGATCACGTGTCGCCTTAGCATCATGCCATATATGGAAGATTTGGCTTGGCTGCACTGTGGTGTAGTCGCTCCACAGAACATTGGACAAAGGGCGAAGAGAATGGCAATGTTGAGCAGTGGTTTGACGACCATGTCTTTTCCACTTCACGGCAGAAGGTCTGAAATATAAATATTGCACTATTTGTACTATCAATCTCCCTTGTTTGAGGAGTTATCATGGTCGTGATAAGATTTAGTTTCCAAATATTTCTTCTATCTCTTAGATAAACATCCTTGAGACCTACAAGGCTATCAGTCTAGAAAGTTATCCTTCTACGAAAGGTGCCCGAAAAAAATATCTATAAAATCAAGTTAAGTAAGGTGTCTTAGCCAATTTCGGGTTCGTCCACGCTTCTATACTAACATTTATTATTAAAGGCCGGATTAATTAAAGGATAATTCAATTCAAGAATTTTCATTTCACTTGCTCAGTCTTTATGGTATATGAGCCATTAAACCATGCTTTACAAGCTTAAGCGTATTTTTTTTTCTTTGGAGGGGGGAGGGTTATGATCGTTTGTCTTTATTTTGCTGTGTGCTTGTTGGATATGAGATGATTATAGACTTGGCGCTTCGTTGGCTTTCCATCACATATTTAAGATATTTACCCCACCCTTAATTGATTACCATCTGGCAATTCTCCACTTATGCCTTTATTCATTTACGAGTTTGTGAATATTTCGTGTTTAGATGAATTCCACTCAAAAGCGGCTTTTTTAGCAAGGTATTAGTTCTGAATCATAAATAGTGCAGTGGAATATATCTCACTAAATTGCTTTGTGTAATTTTATAAATTCCAGTGAATTATTCCAGTGAGTCGCTTAATTTCTGATTTGAATTCAATTTTTCTTGGAGAAGCTTCACCACAATAATTCAGATCATCAGGTACGAGAGCTTATCACCCACTACCCACATAGGTCTTATTGTCAAGATAATTCATTTAAATTTTGTTTGAGACATGCATATGGTACCCACTTGTATCCGCACCCGTCCGGGGGGATACTCCGCAAAGTTGGCAGAAAATATACTTCCTTTCGCATGTCTTTCATTGAAAAAAGCAACCCCTTTCAAATACTTTCATAGCTGGCCCGTATCATGAAAAAATTGTCAAAAAGAATGTCTTCTTGTCATTTTCATGAAGAGCCTTATAACGGAAATGATATAGCCATAAGATGTGTCTGTTCGAAATTAAAGGGTCGATCCGTTAAAATAATTAAATGTCAAAAGATTTCCATACTTTTGCATATAACTCAACTAGTGAAAACCCTACTGTTTTATTTATCTCATGATTGAAAAGGTATCCTATCAGGCGAAGTCTTGCCGTAAAGGAATAATTAGGAATTGTTACCGTGTTTAAATAAAGTTATCAACTCAACTCAGTTCCCCCCCCCCCCCCCCC
>OMLO01002401.1_pt1 | contig 15096 bp, 6 predicted proteins | sample 1674811 | NCBI WGS metagenome assembly OMLO01 (sample SAMN06265003, study PRJEB25207) | coral metagenome | isolation source: Coral host | place: Mexico:La Bocana,Puerto Morelos, Mexico | collected 2008-11-13 | reverse complement strand
TCGACAGGATCCTGTACAAAGTCCCCTCCCTTGCCCGGGGTCCCCCCCCCAGGGGATGGCCGATGATAGGTGCATAACTTTGATCTAATTAATCATACTCACATTGTTTGTTAAAAATCTTTCCTTTATTGTTGTTCATCTAGTGACTCCAGCTTCTTATACGCACATCTTTTATGACGTCAAGTTCGGTCTTAAGGTTTTCAATAATGCTAGGGAAGCAAGAACAGCATGTGGGAGTTTCTACAACTTTTTGACTTAAATCAAACCGACAAAAATATAATATTCAGGGATTAGATGCTGTTATTGAAATACAATACATAATACATCGGGACCTGACCCATATCTGAGATGTCATGGATTTTATTCCCATCAGGGACTCAGCGTTCTCCTCCATCCCATTTACTCATGACATATTAATAAGCATTTCATCTTTCACATGATAGCACAACTTAAAGGAGAAGGTCACTCCAAAAAACGAAAGTTTTTTGTCAACACAAATAAAAACCTTACACTAAGTTTAGCTACTCACCGAAGTTTAATCAGCCTCTAAAGTGCAGGTTTTCCTTACGAAATTCGTCTTCAAAGAAGGCCAAAATTCAATGCCACTACTTCTAATGGTACACAGCAACCAGGCCGCATTTACGTGACAACATCTGTCCAAGCCAAGAGATGTCAAAATGGCTTCGTATTAAAATGAATCTCTGGCTGCTCCTGAACCATATAATTTTAAGCCAAACATGCTCCAAACTCCAAAATGATAGCAGTGAATTGAAAATAGTGAAGAGTATAACAGCTTGGAAAAAATCCATTTGTTGAGGTTATGAGGGACGCAAAGTCCGGTTGCAGATTTTTCTCGTTCAAACAAACTTCGAGTCTCATGTAAAGATGGCCTGGTTACCAAGCAAAGTTCTTCTACGGTTAGCAAAATTTTCAAAATGAAAATCATCTCATGCAGCCAAAGAACATTGCAGACAGTTCAATGGCTGGTGATTGATATTACAGTACCAATGACTAAATATTTATAATTTTTCAAGGGATAAGCCATCAAACAAAAAAAAATGTTGGTGCTTTTTGGGCTTCATTCTCCTCCTGGGTGTAAGATTCTGATGGGTTAAATTGAAACATTCAATGGACATATCATAGAGATTTCCAGCTCTGCAATCAAGGTTACTGATATAAAGATGTTGGAAGGGGGGATTCAGTCACGCATTTCGGTTTTCTATGCGGTGTCGCGTGACCAGCTTATTGGCCGGGTCTAGAAGGGAACCAAGAAAATTAAACTCGCAGCAAGGGTGTAAGATCAGGTGAGCGAGAAGGAATCCCTAGATCGCTTCGCTTTCCGAATTCTTCCCTTCCACGTTCGTCGATTTGGTTCTCTTTAAGCCGTATAAGCACGATTTTGACTCAAGATTTTTCGTGTTATTTATATTTAGAGCGGACTTGAGTTGTCGGCTATTTTTCAGGTGTCAAGGTAAGAGGAAAAATTTTAATTAAGGCTTTAGGTTGTACGGAGTTGCTCGACGAATGCTTTATTCCATCTTCGCTGGGAACTACAAATGGAATTAGATTCCCGTGTGAAATGTTTGATGCATTGTGTTGCAGGATATCTATCGAACAAGATTTTAAGAATTCTCGGCACAATCTATTCGTAGCTGTTTGTTTCGTTTTCTCTAGCATTTTTTTTTTACTCTCATCTCTCACCCTCGAAAGAAACAATCACCCATTGTAATGAAAGAAATCAACAGTTTAATTGTGTCACTTATTCTCAACAATTTATTTTGGACATCTTCAACATCTTATAAAAACTATCACGATTCTTATAACAATAGTCAAACATCGTCTTGAAAATTGTTTTTTCAAGTCTTCAGAGCAGCCCTTAAATGGCAGTCCAGTGTGTAATTCTGAAAATGTCTACACATTATCAGCATGTTTCTAGCTGTATTGTTTAGAAGCATTTACGATGAACAATGGAAGGACCAGATTCATCATATTCTTGCTTGGAAATCCACATCTGTTGGAAGGTTGACAGCGAGGCCAAGATTGATCCTCCAATCCATACAGAGTATTTACGCTCAGGAGGAGCAATGATCTTGATTTTCATTGTGGGTGGAGCCAGTCCAGTGATTTCTTTCTGCATTCTGTCAGCAATTCCTGGGAACATGGTTGAGCCACCAGACAGCACTGTGTTGGCGTACAAGTCCTTACGGATGTCCACGTCACACTTCATGATGGAGTTGTATGTGGTCTCGTGAATGCCTGCAGATTCCATTCCAAGGAATGAGGGTTGGAACATGGCCTCGGGGCATCTGAAGCGCTCGTTGCCAATGGTGATGACCTGACCGTCAGGAAGTTCGTAACTCTTCTCCAAGCTGGAGCTTGAAGCAGCAGTCTGCATTTCTTGTTCAAAGTCGAGGGCAACATAACAGAGTTTTTCTTTAATGTCACGCACGATCTCACGTTCGGCTGTGGTGGTGAAGGAGTAACCACGCTCAGTCAGAATCTTCATGAGGTAGTCTGTCAAGTCCCTGCCGGCCAAATCGAGACGAAGGATGGCATGGGGAAGAGCATATCCCTCATAGATGGGGACTGTGTGACTGACACCATCACCACTGTCAAAGACAATACCAGTTGTACGACCAGAGGCGTACAGCGACAGTACAGCCTGGATGGCCACGTACATGGCTGGTGAATTGAAGGTCTCGAACATGATCTAGTAAGAATAAAGGAGGAAGGTGATTAATAGTCCCCATATCAGGGTGTCACGCCCTTGCTTGCGTGACAGTCTTCAAGTTAGCTATAAATTTGCACTCGAGGTAATCGGGAACAAAAGACTATGGATATTTAAGTAAAAAATGAAGTAGTTTTCGATCGACTGCTTATTTCTTGATGCTCTTTCTTGAACAGAAATGTTTAGCCCTTTAACAGTTTGTAATGTGTTCATTAAAATATACTTGTACACTCTGGAATTAGACAACTGAACGGGAAGCCGCAGTCATCATTCTAACAAGAGACATTTTGATTTGGTAGGTTTATGAAATAAACACGAAATTGATTCGTTAGGTGTGGCTCTTATTTTATGAGCTACCACAACGTTATCGACTACTAAACTGCGTGTATTGTTTTTATTCAAATATAGAATTACCCCCGGAAATTACATAACTAGAAAAGACGCTGTTAAGATTTAAAGTAGAGGCATTTCCATTTAGTAAATATGTCGTTTCGAAGCATTTCATGTAGCTAAGTTTGGAAGTTACAACGTTACTTCACGTTAGTGATTAAAACCAATAAAACCAATAGAAAAAGTCGATGTGTTAATTGTTGAACTGTGTTAAATTCAAACAAACAATACAAGCGTATTGCACGGTTCGAATCCGAAGTACGCTAGTTCCTGACCTGACCAATCGTAGAGCAACATTACCTTATATGGCAAAAGAACAACTCCGTTCAGGTAGTTTTAAAAATAACAATTGTATTTGACTTGCAAAGCGAATCGGCTTGTGCATGCTGAACTTGAACAATATCGTGGGCGTATTGCTTGGAGTCAAAAAAATTTTCAGAGACTGCTTTATTGCTTTAGAAGCGCTTTAGTTTTCTACCGGGAAAGAAATAAGATTTTTGCTAGCCTCGCCCATGTTCCAACGCCTACCGGAAATCGTGTTTTTCGATTCTGGGTTCGCCGGATATACGAGCATTTCTGTTTCGATTTTTCTGAGACAGGCTGCCCTGATTAAAATTTTGTTCAAGCGTGAAATACGAAGCTTATCATCGTAAGGGTTCTGGGTAGGTTGAAGCGAATGTTAAACTGAGCTTCCACATACTCTCGTAAGATGCGAGCTCAAAGTTCGATACGAGGCCTTGTTTAACTTACTCACGAACATCTAAATCGAAAAGTTAACGGCCCCCAATTAGCAAAATTGAAGACAGAAAAATATTCAGGACTACTACAAATGCCGTTGCAACAATTTATGTCACATTCAGAGTAAGAAAGAGTTTTACCTGTGTCATCTTCTCTCTGTTGGCTTTGGGGTTGAGAGGGGCCTCGGTCAGCAAAACTGGGTGTTCCTCGGGCGCTACTCGCAACTCGTTGTAAAAGGTGTGATGCCAGATCTGAAATAAAATACGGTCATATTAATAATTGCTTGCTAAAAAAACTTTACACAGAAAGTTTTAAAAAAACTCACCTTCTCCATGTCATCCCAGTTCGTCACGATTCCGTGTTCGATGGGGTATTTCAGAGTGAGAATACCACGTTTGCTCTGGGCTTCATCACCGACGTACGAGTCTTTTTGACCCATACCAACCATCACACCTTGATGCCTTGGACGCCCAACGATGGAGGGAAACACTGCACGAGGAGCATCGTCTCCGGCGAAACCAGCCTTGCACATACCGGAGCCATTGTCCACAACCAAAGCAGCAACATCTTCATCGGCCATGTTGAAATTCTAGGGGTTAAATACGAAACAATTCAAAATTACAAGCACACCGCAACCGCGAGCTGAACTCTTAGAATGTAAATGCTTGGATGTGACACAACTGTTTATATAAGCGAGGCGATTCGTGCAAGCAGCTGATTGGCTGACAGGGATAAGCCCTTTCACACCCCCAGTCTGGTGATGTTTATACAGGAACGTCTTGCGGAAAGCGAAATATTTGCATCTCAATCGCAAGTCACGCTCAATTTTTACGTTTTAACAATAAAACTGACTTCTTTCCAAACATGACGCGCAAAATTTTTACACCTCTTAGCAAGATATAGGGGTTTATGCAGGTGTTGGGCTTTTAATGTAGCCTCGAGCAAGACGAAATTTATTACCTAATATGGAAAATTTCGAGATGCTTCCGTGCGAGCGTTACGCACGTGCATTCCTGTGGGAATTCGTGATGGATGTTTATACGCATATGATTCACGGTCGTATAGTCAAAACAATTTCTTCTCAGTAATGTTCTCTGCAGCTTGCTGGTCCAAATCATTTGCCACCGCTTTCGTATCGTTCAGCAAAGCTTTAAGCTGCTCTGTGATACATACGTGACTTCTCCTGATATTAACAGTGGAATGCTAGACGGACACGTGATGAGAAAATAGGTAATAATCGACAGACGACAAAGGTTTGATGTAATGCCAAGTTCTCAGCAGGAACACTGAAAATGTCTGGAAACCATTGACGCGTTTACGACAATTGATTTGCGTTATGTAATAGTTTTTCATATAAGGAGTTGATTGTACTGAAGTCAGTTTGCACATATCATGTATCAACCGACAAATCAAAATCCAGAAGCTTATGGGTCATGACAGAAGAATTTCCGTTGCCAAGAATAAAATAGTTTGTCATAGGCCGGATTTATTATTATTATAAACGTATTATCAAGAAAAATACGGGAAACGGCCGTATTATATTATTCTTGGAGAATACTAATCCGTTAACACGTATACCTTGATATTTTCCGTATTATCTAACGCCGAAAGGGTGGATCACACATTTTGTTCGCCTTCAGGAACAGGCCAGTTTCGATATATTAAATTTCCTACATGACTTCGGGGCTTGGGAGACAACAACTATTCATCCCGGTCTTAGCCTCGATGTGGCCCACAAGCCTCGGTTCTGTTATATATCGGAATTTGCGAAGATAAATATGTTTGGTCTCTTGCGATGTAAATTACCGAGCCCCAAATATTTCACCCAAGATAACAACCTTGTCAGAACTGAGTATTAAAAAGACCATTTAAGGACATCTCCATTCAAATTATTATTCTAAGAATTTTTTAATGCAATTTTCGTTGTGTTTTTTTTTTCTGGAACAATTCCGTTCCAGTAAAATTTCCTTTAGGGGTAAGATGTGACTAGAATGACAAAGAAGCTAACAAACGTACAAATACTGAAAAACAGAAAAACTGACCGTACGGTTGGATTGAACTTTTGTATTTCCAAATACAAATACAACTACTGAACAAATCAATGAAGGATGAATGTATAAGTGTAGATATAAAAATATATAAATAATTAAATAGATAAGTGAAGTCAAACAATGGTGCTGTTGTCATGCCCGTAGTCAGACAAAACTAACTAAATGTGGTGAAATCAGCAACAACGCGGGCACGAATTCAGAGCGGAAAAACGCAATAAGCATGCGCAGCTTTTGCTCGCGCGCCGAGGACTCCAAGTTAGTTTGAGAAAATGGCGGCAATTAATTTCATCCACCGTGTAAACAAAATAATTACACATTTTATATGCTTTCCCAATTTTCCCGTAAACAGCAACATTTAATTTTAACATCACTAACGGTAGGCTGGTGTATTGTTCTTGGGGAATCTTTTTTTTCCCACAAAATTAGCCTAAATAAAAGGTGTCCGGGCCCTTTACTTCCCGCGGAATACCTGAAAGTTCGGTGAGAAGACACATTGCGAGCGCCCTGTTCCTGTTAGCCATCGGGGCTCTGGAGACACAAGATTACCAGAGTCTTTTACTTATGACATCCATCTTGATTCCAAGCCCAGTCATCCGACCCCTCCCCTCCCCCCCCCTCCCGGACATTGAGCAATGTTGCACACATCCCCAGCTTGGAGCTTCGGGAAAACTGCAAATGCCCGACCCATAGCCTCATTAGGTGGTAGAGACTGGGAATGAGTTTTATGACGTCATTGGTGTCTCAAGCCAATCCTGCGACTTTCTTTTGTTTCGATAAATTTGCATATCGGCTGGTCACGCAAGTGATCCATGCTCTGTTCCGCTCCATTTTCATCTCTCTGTCATAAGTTACTGCGAAGTTTTCTCCTGATTCAGTTCAACTGGTTAGGTGTTGGAGGCTAGTCATGATGAAAAGGACACCTAAATCGTCTGAAGCTTAAGGTATAGTCATATACTGAGACGCAGTCATGTTTATTTAATCCATTTTGTTTCAATCTGGCAAAATTTGCAAAAGACCACAAAACGCTGTAAAACGAGGTTATGAGCTAGGGAGATTTATAAGCTTTGCGACAGTAACTAATCTTACAAGTCACGAGTTCTTCAGTCTAATAGGCTCCAAGATCTGTTAAAGCATCCCATATTTCGTATGCTGTGGCTAAAACTCTTTGTAGTTACAAACTTGAAGAAATTGTTCTCTATCAGAACTTTACAGTATTTTCTTCCTCAGTACCAAATAACTACTGGAAGACTTATCGAGATAATATCGACCCACTTTGCTCCGATATGTGCAGAACTAAGCTCGGTAATAGTTTCATTAACATATCGATTCTGCATGCAGACTTGGGAAAGGAATAAACGTTAGGAACGCCAGAATCCAAGTGATTATTGTAAACTAAGAGAAACTAAAACGAAATTGCGCCGGCCGCGCCAGGTTGATGTATGAAAATTTTGGGGAAAACATTGACTCACATCCCTTAGGCTAATATTGTACTTAGATTTGTTGGCACCTAGAAGGTTATAGGGAGGAAGAGAGTATAAAATCGAGCGACACGCAAATGTCTGCGGCTTTGAGAGTACAAACAGGAAGTGATATGTTATTACCTATCACGTTTTTTTCTACTGCTAATTTCACTTTGTCTACTCTTCGTCTCGTGATCAGCTAGGTCCGATCAACAACAGTAAAGGTCAACCCTTTCTATTTTGTTTTGTCTAGGTTCTCGGCTAACTTTTAGCAGTTGGTATCACGAACGTCGTGTTTTCGGAGAGAGGCTCTCAGGCTACTAGCAGAAGCTGGTTGGCCGCAAACGGAATTATGATAAAGTTTCCCCACGAAATAGGCTCACCCTTAGACAATGCGCCTGATTCAAAGAACTGAGAAAACTAATTTTATCACAGGTAGACCACGCTCGGTATGTTATCGTCATAATATCGACATATATTGTAAGAGTTCAATCCTAATTAATTACATATGGAAACCACGACAGCAACCGGGAACGTGAATGAACAAAAGTATTTAAAAAAGCAGTACAATGGCTGTGCACGTGCGTTATAATACTTGGTACATTTCTTTGCCGTCCTCTGCAAAAAAAAAACAACGTGAAATGGCCATTTTTTGCGTTGTCTGGAAAACGTGAACCATGACGGCCGATAAAGACGTTGTATGGACTACTACTTCTGTCGCTGTTATAAGTGTACGAAATGGCCTATATAAAATTTCCCAGTCAAGATTTTTTTCTTGTCGTTTCAGTACAGTTTTGCAATTAAATAATAAGACTTTTTGGTAAAAATAGGTGATATTATTTGTTAATTTATCCCGTTTGATCACAGAATCGAGTTGCAAACTGACTAAGTTCAACCCATCTAAAAACAATTATTTTTAATTTCGTAGTTTTAGCTTCACAAGCTTGGAAATCTATTAAACTAAACTTCCATCATTCATGGCAACAAGAGTTGCCAATGGCACGTCGCCGCCTGTTGAAGGAATACTGGATTTTGATGACGACACTTTAAGAGGTTAGTGAAAAACAAACAAATCAGGATTGAAACATCTAAGGCCTGGGGCAAACATCGAATCTCAGTCGAACTTAATTCGTCGAACCTATTAATGTTGAAATGGGTACATGAATGGTACGACGTTTGCCGCAATCAAGTCCGACTCCTCTAGCAGAAGTCAGTCGACTTACCAAGTCGGGATTAGCCTACGTAGCAAGCGTTTCCGTGGGGTTTGGGAGCAAAGAAAGACCGAGGAACTGGATTTTCGGTGTTTTTCCCCCTCCCCCTCCCCCTCTTTCCTCTTTTTGGCTCTCGCACCATTTCCGCGCGGGCAAAACACTGAAAATTCCGTTTCTCTGACTTTCTTTGCTCCCATCCCCACGGAAACGCTTACTACGCAGGCTAAGTCGGGATGCGACAGTGATTCGAGTATCGGCAAACGCCGTTCTAAACACGCGTTGAACTCAATTCATAATCATAGAAATTACAAAATAATTGATTCAAATGCGATGGACTGGGCAAACGGTCACAAAAATACAACCTCAGAGACAATTTCGCGACCGGGAATAGCTATTGAAAGTCTTGTTGACATCAAGACCGCTGCTCAAGACAACTGCCCATTATAGTTCGCTAACTAAAGCACGATCAAGCATGCCACTTGAAGCAATACCTTTCGTCTCTGCTACACTGTTCTCGGAGCTGTATGTAATTGCGAGTCTTCTCTTTCTATTTAGTTTTCGCGATAAATTGCCAAAGTAAGGACCGACGAGTACTGTATTTCACACTTGCCAAGCGAGTCCTAGCAGTAACTATCCGCGCATCGATTGAATAGCACGGGAACATGTGCTTATTCCGCTGTTCTAATGAAATGCAACGTGTGAAATAGGATCAACGCAGGTTCGACGTTTGTTACCACGCTGGAAATAAGTCGACTCTTTGTTTCACCTATTTGTAATTTATTCGACGCGACTTGGATTCGACGTTTGCCCTAGGCCTAACATATCAAACTGTCTATCTATCTATTTTCATTTGGGACAAGCTACTAGTCAATTTCTTTTTTTACATCATGAAATATGTGATTTCCGGTTGCAATTCTGATCAGCAACGTTCAAGTTCGCTGAGATCAGGAGCCCATTTATATTTCAAAGCAAGTCATATAGGCTATAAGAGAAGGTATAGAGCTTCACGATAAATATTGTACAAAACTAGCTACATTTGAGCATAATCGAACTTTTTTTTTGTTACAGCGATAGCAGAAGTGTACAAGGACGAAGGTAATGATGAATACAAAAAGGAGGAATTCAGCAACGCCATACACTTCTACACGGAGGGAATTAAAGTGAACTGCAAGGATAAGGAACTGATTGCAAAGCTGTACACTAACAGAGCATCGGCTCATTTCTATTTGGGTGAGATGTAATTTTCAGTTGATTTTACCTCATAGTGATCATATCTTCGTTTTTCATAATTCTGCTTTCGTCTTTATTAAGAAGCCATGTTATGTGATTTACATTTAACAGGATATTTTCAAGACACACTGAATGACGTAAAAGCTGCCAATGAATTGCAACCTTCCTACATCGAACCCATAGAGAGAGGTATAGCTTGTTGGGAAGTCAAAAGACAAAAGATTTCTTATATCTCCAGATAAATTAAATCTTTCAAAAAATCTCGTAAATATCACAGGCTGGCTTTGAGAAATTTTTAATCCAGGAAAGCTTTGTATTTATGTTGTTACACAACATTTTTTTTAATTTCAGAATGTACTTCGGAAGAATAAAAAAAATCTGATTTATCTGTTAATTGATTGATTGATTGATTAATTGATTGATTGATTAATTTTGATTGATTGATCTAATGAATATTTTTTCGCTAAATTTCTTTCATCGTAAGTAGCTTCAATTTCTTTTCGAATAGTTATTTTCAACAGATGTTGCCTGTCAAACCCTGATTATTTTCTTTTCAGGTGCGAGTGCCTGTGTACAGCTTCATCTGTATGAGGAAGCCATTAGCTGGTGTGATAAGGGACTAACAGTATCCTTTGAAGCTGTGAAAATTTTTTTATAAAATTGATGTCAACTTAGATGATTCAACAACGTAAACCAATTTCCATATTGCACTTAAAGAACCAAAGCTATCTGAACAATATATTTAATACATTTGGATTTTTGGGTAGATATCACATTATGTTGCTTAACTTGATTGCTCGAAGATTAACAAGGATAACCAGAAGTTAGTGGACTTAAGGGAAAAAGTTACTGAAGAAACAAACAAAGTACTCAAAGTCAAGATGAACGAACCTGACTGTCAGTCTGTACAAGGCCAAGTAAGTCCTGTTAAGCGAACAAACAGCTTAAAATACATCAATATTTCTCTACGAAGCCTATTGTCAGTAATTCCTTCAGCAACGTCACTTAACGTGACCAAAAGTTAGAGCTGTTTTCACTAGAGTGTCGATGAGTGTCGAAAATTGATTAGTTTTGTACTGCTGCACTATGTGATTGACTCTTACATCCGATTAAAATTAAAACCACTCGCACTCGTTTTCCCGCGCTTTGCGTCAGCTACAGTAATGACTTCGAGTTTTGATTGGTTCACTGGATCGGCTGTGTTCTTTGTGATTGGCTGGAGTGATAACTTTGGTTTTTCTTCTTCTTATGACAATTTATTATGCGTGGATAATTTGTAACTCCATGTAACAAATTCACCGAGCTGTTTATAACGGTGACTTTATTCTGTTCTCACGATGATCGTTGTGAAGAGAAATCAAAGAACCAGGATAAAATCAAGTAGTAGTTACGTTCTATTCTTACTAAGACAGGACCATAGTAGCCTTCCTATTTATAAGGAACTTAGGAAAAAGAACTGTCAACAAGTGATTTCAGTGCTGCATCATTCAGTAAAAAGTCAACTGAAACTTCACTAATGTCTAACAAAATGAACAATTATTGGACGAGGGTGAGCAACTGATATCGTGATTTGTCATGGTCGAGCAGATCAATTATGGAGACACTGACAAATCATGATATTTTGCGGTAACGGAGTTCAATAATTGTTTTATCATTCGATCACCAAGTTTGTCAGACAGCTCAGGGAAACGTTCCGCCATTTTTTACCGAGATCGTGGTTACGATTGCGCAAGAGCAGAATATTATTTCGCAGCAAAAACACATTTAGACAGTACTACGCATGAGCAGAGCAATTTTTGTAGACCGTTATTTGGAGGTCGCGTGGTGGGCTCTCGGACAACGAAAAGTAAGACAAGTGGATCAAATGATATTGTGAGCTCATCTGCTGCAAATAATTGTCAGTATGCAAAAGTAGCAAAACAAAGGAGGGGATATGGAAAAAGGTAGTCACGTCAGTACTGTAAGAATGATAAATAGCCGAACTGTAGGTACTCTGAGTGTGCGGCAATTAATTCAAAAAATAATGATGAAAACATTCTGCTTTATTCCAATAGAGAGATGCTAGGCCTCCAAAACAAGTAGGAGATAGGTCTTTAGAAGACCAAGAGAGTTGCAATGCAAAACTCTGTCATGAAGACCCAGGAACAATAGAAAACCCTATAGACTACCTTGAAAACCTTGCAAAATTGGCTCAAGAGTCGGGCAATAGGTTGGGTGAAGCACAGGCATATAGCAATCTTGGCATGGCTTATCACCGTCTCGGATATTTCAAAAAGGCTATTCCTTGCTTTCTGCGTCAAGTCATTATTGCCAGCGAGTTGGGAGACAAGGTTCGAGAAGGTAATGCCTGTGGGAATCTTGGCAGTGCCCATTACAACCTTGGGGATTTTGAAACAGCCATAAAATTCAATGAGCTCCATCTTGAAATTTCCAACGAACTGGGAGACAGGGCCAGAGAAGGGCGCGTGTGTGGGGATTTGGGTGCTGACTATTGCGGTCTGAAAGATTTCAAAACGGCTGTAGTTTATCTTGAACGCCAACTGGAAATTGCCAAAGAAGTGGGAAATAGAGCAGAGGAAGGACGCGCGTGCCGCAATCTTGGCCAAATTTATCACATTCTCGAAGATTTCAGAAAAGCAATAAACGTCAACGAAATCGGATTACAAATTGCGCAAGAACTGGGAGACAAAGTAGGAGAAGAAAACATCTATGGTAATCTTGGCATCGCTTATCACAATCTCGGAGATTTAACAAAAGCCAAAGATGCCTGCGAACAGCATCTGAAAATTGCAAAAGAAGTAGGGGACAGAGAAGGAGAGGCGAACGCCTATGGTAATCTGGGAAACGTTTATAACAGTCTCGGAGATTTTGAAAAAGCCAAATATGTCTGCGAGCAGCAACTGAAAATTGCAAAAGAAGAAGGAAACAAAACAGGAGAGGGAAACGCTTATTGTAGTCTTGGCAACATCTATCTCACTCAAGGGTATTTTATCAAGGCCGTAGACCACTATGAACGCCACCTTAAAATATCAAAAGAAATGGAAAACAAACTTGAAGAGGGAAATTGCTATGGAAATCTTGGCTTGGTTTATCACGTTATGGGAGATTTCAAAAAAGCAATAGACTATCTCAAACTTCATCGTGACATTTCCAGAGAACTAGGAAACTTGAGTGGAGAAGGAAAAGCAAGTGGTAACCTCGGCAACTCGTATCATATGCTCTCGGATTTCGAAAGCGCCATAGAGTTCCTTGAACTGAGTCTAAACATTGCCAAACAAATAGGAGCAAAGACTGGGGAAGCAAGTTCTTACGGCAATCTTGGCATCGTTTATCAAAAGCTTGGAGATTTCGAAAAAGCCATAGAATACTACGAACTCCAACTCAAACTTGCCAAAGAAGTAGGAGACGCGAATTTAGAAGGAGCTGGGTATGGCTGTCTTGGCCAAGCCCACTGTAGTCTGAGAAATTTCCAAAACGCCATCTTCTATCACGAATTAGGTCTCGAAATTGCGAAAAATGTTCAAGACAGACAGGGCGAGGCAGAGATGCTCCATGGCCTTGGATCTGCCTTTGAAGCTCAAGGCATTTTATCCCAGGCAGCTGATTACTATCGGTCAAGTGTAAAGAAATTAAACGACATTAGGGCTGACCTTCAGCTAAAAGATAAGTGGAAAATTAGTTTCCGCGAGTTTAGTGAAACTGTGTACGCAAGTTTATGGTGTACATTGCTAAAAGAAGGCAAGGTTGTTGAGAGTCTCGCTGCTGCTGAACAAGGACGAGCACAAGCATTAGAAGATCTGATGAAGGCAAAGTACAGTATTCAACCATCGAATGTTCAATCAGATTCATTAGAGGAAGGAATCAGCTTCACACCGGCGAGAAGCATGCCGCCGAATACGGTTTTCATAGCACTTGGTAAACAAGAAATCTTTTTCTGGGTAAGCCAGAAAGTAAATGATGTCAAATTGAGGAGAAAGGAAATCGCTGACAAACCTTCGGTGGATGATGTGACGACATTTGTACAGTCCTTGGCGCAGACGACTCTTAAAGAAATTGATGTCCGGGCTGATTTAAAGTGTGAGGATCGCTCGCTAGAGTTTAGTGGTGACGTAACCGTTCCAAATGACAGATCAGATGAGCAAACAGGATCCCCTTCGTTGCAGCTAGACCTAACGGCCTTAAAGAAATTCTATGATCTCATCATTAGTCCTATTGGGGACTTAATTCATGGTAACGAACTTACACTTGTTCCAGAAGGTCCCTTGTGTTTGGTTCCGTACGCGGCATTCATGGATTCTAATTCCAAGTACCTGAGTGAATCATTCAGAATCCGAATGATTCCTTCCCTGCTCAGTTTGAAACTGATCACAGATTGTCCAGCTGATTACCACTGCAAGACTGGGGCGCTGCTCGTCGGAGATCCTTGGGTGGAGGAAGTTACATATCAGAGAAGAAAGCTTCACCAATTGCCATTCGCCAAACAGGAAGTAGAGATGATTGGACAAATACTCAACATCGCACCTCTCTCTGGAACCGAGGCAACGAAAGATGCAGTGTTACAACGAATGTCCTCGGTGGCGTTGATACATATTGCAGCGCATGGTCGCATGGAAACTGGCGAAATTGCCTTGGCACCAAATCCCACAAGAGCATCCCGGCGTCCAAAGGAGAAAGACTATCTTTTAACAATGGAAGATGTTCTGAATTCGAGACTGCAAGCGAGACTGGTTGTATTGAGTTGCTGTCATAGTGGCCGTGGAGAGATTAAAGCTGAGGGAGTGGTTGGTATAGCACGTGCCTTTTTGGGAGCCGGTGCTCGTTCTGTTTTGGTGTCATTATGGGCGGTGGATGACGCAGCCACTCTGGAGTTCATGAAGATCTTCTATCAACACTTGGTCAAAGGGAAAAGTGCCAGTGAAGCTCTAAACCAAGCCATGAGATCTATGAGAGAATCGGAGGAGTTCAGTGAAGTGAAATACTGGGCCCCATTTGTACTTATCGGCGATGACGTCACACTGGAATTTGGAGAATGCAATCAGTTATCTTGAATTGTAAGTTAAAATATAAGTGAGGGACAGTACGCTTCTAATACTAAATTGTATTGATGTTAAACATGAAACGCGTACCGTATTCGTATAACGAGAGGTCGTTTCTAAGTATGCATATAATCACTCTACGTGGAGTGCGTGGGGGGGGGGGGGTACTCCTTGGAATTTTTGGTGGGGGTGGGCTGCCCACATCTTCAAATCCAGCCCCAATTTCCGACCAAAAAATGCCCTTTCCCACAC
>OMLO01002400.1_pt1 | contig 15097 bp, 18 predicted proteins | sample 1674811 | NCBI WGS metagenome assembly OMLO01 (sample SAMN06265003, study PRJEB25207) | coral metagenome | isolation source: Coral host | place: Mexico:La Bocana,Puerto Morelos, Mexico | collected 2008-11-13 | reverse complement strand
CTGACGCATCTGACGTGATTCAACGGTGCCCAACACAGGTGACGCAAGGTTTGAGGTGGACACTCATCACCTGCATCCAGTATGCTCCATCTATCTCCTGGCTCGAAGGTCTATGGGGTGCCTAGCTCCACCATTGAGCTGCTTCAGGGATCTTTGGCAACATGAGTTTCTCTGGCGCGCCTGCCTCTGCCGTGGGAAGGAGCAATATGGCTTTCAGTGATAGGTGTAGCAATCGCTGCTCCTAGCTTCGTCACCTCTAGTGGCTGATTACTTTGGGTAGGGACATACGATGCACGAACACAGTCCCATGCGCACAGAAGTCTCCACCCTTCACAAGTTGCTAGGCAGGCGAAAAACATCACCAAGAATGGTGATGGCGCCAATGACAGGCGCTACATTGACCCCATCAGGAATGGTGATGCTTTGGATACCACGGGTTACTGCCACCCTCCGTTAGATGGGAAGGAGACTCCGGGCAAGTGCCGTGACATTCTCAGCTAGGGAGATGACCATGAATCGACCTAAATGCATGGGCATACTTGGACCAAGGGGCCTTGATTAGGGTTTGGATTCCACCGATGTCTACATATACAAGGGTGCTTTGCTACCGGTGGCACTATCACGGAGACACCCTCAAATTATATTCGGCTCTTCGACCGAAGGGCTGAACACATTACCTTGACATTGGGTCAAACCAACCCGTTCAATTAACATCTTACCAGAAGGGATTTTCCTTACTCCTTTCTACTTAATACCCTCAGGTGACAGCAGTTTACTACTGCACGGCTGGGCGCTGTTGCCTTTACCGTGCTAAGGTGCGAGGTAATCTACCAATATGTTCAGATCCCATGCACTGTTGGGCAAGGCCGGGCGTGCACTACCACTGCGAGAGCATCCAGTTGACCATAAGTGGTACCACATCGAGGTGGCAGTGGACGTCCCATCAGCTTCTACTCAACGCCTTGGCTTGCTCCGTGTTCTGGAGCCCTCCCGATGTGATACACCATCGATGGTGTCGACTTGATGGCCTTCATTGAGAAACCTAGACCCTCCAGCGATGTGCAAAGGACACTGTTTTGAACAAACCAAACTAGACGGTGTCGTTTGCATTGAACTGACTTCGTATGCTTCGCATGCCTCGCATGTTGTACACAGACATGTGCCATATCATTTTGGCATAAGTACTTTTAAGAATGGCATGGCCATGCAATTGGATGGTATGCAGGACACCAATCGCTAACCTATAATTCATTTGAGCCAAATTATACAGTCCACTATAGAATGCAAACACTGCAGTGCATGGAATATGTCTTTAAATACAGACATGAAATATATTAAGTTGAAAAATTGTCGTACTAGTCACGAACGATGCGACCCGTAAAACCCACCTATAAAAGAGGATCAGTCTATGTGGTTTCTAGAAAAAAAGAATCCTAATATATTGTAAAAGCACTCCGGAAAGAAGCCTATGGGGAAACCTTGTCGTTCCATGCACGAACCATGTTTTCTGTAGTTAAACATTGTCGTTGCAACCAATTGTTTTGTCTTTGGGGAAAATGTTCTCGTTCCAGCTACGAACAATGTTTTCTGTAGGTACGTTGTCGTTCCAAACAATTATAATTTATAAAAGACGGAAATTTTATTCAGAAAACTATATAAATAGAATCCCATGATATAATGCCTCTCCACTGCATGTTAATGGTGTTTATAAAGCAGGAATGTTCTCGTTCCACCCACGAACAATGTTTTGTGTAGGTACGTTGTCGTTCTGGCCAAACAAATGTACAATTAATTGTCATGTTTTGCAAAGGAAACTTCATATGGTTAATAAGTTGTAGACAAACCTATAAAAACTATTTACTATTTTGGTTGATGTTCCAAAAAAACCGGAATTGTTCTCGTGCAACGCACGAACAATGTTTTCTGTAGATGGTACGTTGTCGTTCCAAATACACTAGAAATATATGTACATTATATTTGTTTGGGATGGAGAGGAATTCATGTGGTAAAAAACGTTCACCAAAAACGGAAATGTTCTCGTTCCACGCACGAACAATGTTTTCTGTAGGTACGTTGTCGTTCCGGCCAAACAAAAAAATATATTGGGTGACCATGAAAGCTTGTTCATATGAGGGAATGAATTTACCTTTGGGTTCTATAGAACGAACAAGTTTCAAGAGCATGAACGGTTGTCGTTGCTTGACGACCAATGTATTCTGAAAAACATATTGTCGTTCCAGGACGAACAATGTATTCTGAAAAAAAAATTGTCGTTCCATGACGAACAATGTACTCCGTATAATGCCATATCGTTCCGTATAAAACCATGTTTCCTGTATAAACACATTCTCCTTACATCACAAAACATACACTGTACCGCGTTTCTTCCGACCAATCCTTGTTTCAAATATGTTGTTGCCACAAGATTGCAACGCTCGAAAGTTTCAAACATGTCTATATAAAGATGAACACAAAACAAAACAACTTCAATTTACAGCTTGCAAGGGTGGTTTTTCAAGCTCATTGTACCGGATAGTGCCGATGGTATTTTTATTTTTCTATAGTTGCTTTCATGGAAACTAAACATATCTATTACAGTTTGGGTCAACATCAAAAAATGATTCGGTATCACCATACCACCCCAACAAAATAGGTACTGCCACCGTGTTTACAAGTTGTAGCAACTTAGACTTTTCACCTCACCTTGGTTGGAGCCATGCCTTTGCATAAGCTCAGCTGTCCGCGGTTGGTTGAAGATCCCGAGCTGCAAACTGCAGACATCAGATTTTTTCTGATGCCACCGTACCCCTAAAAAGTCCACAAAGCAATCGATACCATTCTTTTTAGAGGCCATTAAATGTAAGGTACAACTACAAAGTTGGTGTTTCTGGGGTTGAGGGGCCCAGGCAAAAGTTTTTATGATGACTAATATTATCAATTTTCACATCTTTGCTTTGTGGAAGAAAGTAGCAAGACCCAAAGCATATCGTTGTAGGATTCGCCTTTCCATGGACTTGCCATGGCACTGCCTTGCAACATATTTGATTTTGCCTAAAAAGGCCTCATCGCCGAAGCAATGAAACACCCGGGGATTTAATCTATTCATTTTGACATCCCTAGCTACATGCCAAATACAGTGATGTTTCGGCCTCATCTTGAAACACTTAATACCTTCCTCCCAGCAGAGACCAGCTAGAAACTCAGTGGTTCGAAGATACAGGCTCAGCAAATCATAAAGTTCCTTAGTATGCAACGGCTAGAAAACGATGGGGTAACCAAAAGAGTTTGAGATACCTCTACTTCTCTTTTCCAACCTCTGGCTGCCCTATAGCTATATTTTCTTCTAAGTCTTTTGGTCTTTGTTTCAGAAAGATGGGGTGTATACGAAAGTCTGTGACAAATTTCAACTCGGGTTTTTCCAAAACATCATGAAGGTCCCAAACGAAAATAAAGTTCAGAGACTGTGTCAACAGAAACAAGTGTCCAATGATTCGGTCTCATGAAGAACTAACCCAGCACCATCCATCAGCTCGATCGCACGTGCCAAGGACCATGCGCATGTGGTTACGATTGCAAGCACTTCGTCGTCCTGCAGGAGTAATGCGGGAGTGGCTGAAACACTTGGGATGGAAAAAAAAGTTGAATAGAAGGGAACATTAAAAAACAAAATGTAGTTTCTAAGTTGAGAATCATGAAACCGAGTCTTTGTGAAGCTCTTGCAGTTTGTGGGACACCCACCAGCACATGCTCTTGACATGGGCAGCTTTGAATTTGCTACTAAGTTCAGCATATTCGTCAGTGCCATATGTTGAACAGTTCTTGACGGTCAAAACTCGACGCGGTAAGTACATCCTGAGTCAATGATAAATCAAAGGACTTTTTGAAGATGGAGGTTTTTCATTCAAATAACGCTCTATCCACCCGCTTAGTGACACATAGAAAGCTTAGAATCTCAGAAGCGATGAAATCAAAACGTGTAAGGTTTCTAAATCCAAGTGCCCAAAACTCTTGCAAGTCTGTCGCATCTCAATGCTGGTTCTTTTGAGGTAGAGGTCATCAGTTTCGTTGGCATCATAACCAAACCCAAGAAGTTGAATCATCTTGATGCAAGATGCTACATGGCTTTGAGCGACCCCCAAATAGACTAGGTGCATCCAGTCCCAACTGGTGTTTTCAACTTGCCACCCCACCACCGAAGACCATGGACTGATTCGTGTAGCGGTGCGACAATATTCTTGATGATTTATGCATGTTGCTGCATAAGGTGCACCAGGTCTCATATTTTTATATGTAAAACGATCACCCATTGCTCTCCCAGGGTTCACTGCTTTGCATTGCTCACATATGTTGCGACATTGGTAGTAGTTGCGAAACAAATGCGATTGCTCCCTTGCTTTGAGATCCGCCTTGAAGACCAAATAGGCCATCCTAAGAACCGTGTAACAGTTCATTCCCAACAAAAACAATCATAACTTGTTTGGTGGTATCCTTCCGAGTGCCTCCAATCCAAGAATTGTGAAAACTTTTTTGGTCAAACAAGGAACTTGAAACCACCAGCCAGTTGCTTTCCAGCTAGAGATGCTCTAAAGGATCCCTTTTGGAAGGGCTCACCATAAAACCCCACTAGCGGCGCTGTGCCTGCAGCTGGATGCTTCAAAGACTCAAAGACCATGCTGTGAGTTCAGCAACGGTTTTGTTGACTGCCTCCCTGACCTGAGTTTCCAAGTAGGTATATCCAAACCCTACATGGGTTCAGAAAGTTGAACAAATATCTTTAGTGCGTCAAAATGTTCAAACACTTGAAACACCAAGGGGCTGTATCAGATAGCATCTCACGTTCTGCAACAACAGCTATTGGATACTTGGAAAGGTAAACATCTTTCAAAGTGCTGGAAACCCCAAAGGCAGAGCTCCAAGACCAGCAAAAGTATTCAGTATCCCGATACATTTCTGCACCATCCCCGTGAATCATCACTGGAACCATTTGTTTCAAGCATTCAATAGTGGAGTGGTGAATCAAGTCATGGTGTTTCCAAGCTTCCTGTAGTTTCACATGTGCCCAGAATTCTAGGATCCCACTGCTGGAGTAGTTGCCGAGCATAATGTCGTTGAACTGGCCGAGATTGGGATAGGTAGAAGGATCCAGTATGTAAGAAGGGTTGAAGAAGCAAAGGATGTATAATTCAGAGGTTTCTCTTCAAGTATGTTTTGGGTAAAGATAAGAAGGGTTGAAGAAGCAAACAAAGTATAATTCGTAAGGATTTTTTCAAATGGTTTGTGAGAAGAATACCCTATCGCCCTTCACTATTGACGGTCAGCCGAAGCAGTACACTACATCCAAAAGTTGCAGCAGACGATCCCCAAAGCCTGCTCCACGCTGCAGCTCTGGATGGCATGGAACACTTCGTGCGGAAGCAGGACACTCGACTTAACTTCTGTAGGATGGTCGGCAAAGTCCACCTGGAGTTGGAGAAGGGTTTTCCATCTAGATTGTTTTTATCATGGTAAACTTTAAATACTCTTTAAAGATCTAACTCCATTTGCTGTACATTTCTTGGTTGAAAATCATACTGGTGCAACACCAAGCTACATGTAATTTCAAAGTGATTTCATATGGCTCCAATTCGAAGCCCCATGCTCCCCGGACCCAGCGATGAAGATCTCTTTCAGAATTACCATTGTGAACACCATTGGCCCCACAACTCCCAAGGGCAGCTAAACTCTTGGCATGAAAACCATCAGCTTGCATTGTTCTAGCTAATGAAGTGACAGTTTCGATGTTGGTGGTACCTCTTCCCACAAACTCTAGGAGCTTGTTGGCTGTTAGGTTGTCCGGCAAATCGCTTAGCTTGGGACGTTTGCGATATGTCTGGCAAGTCAGACCTCCACAGCAGAACAAATCAGAATGTTAGCTTTCAACAAATGTTTTCTCAGAATGAATCAGGTGTCAACTTGCTTTTTGAGATTCTCAACAAAGCAAAGCAAGATAAAGTAAGTTACTTTTTTTTGAGAGATTGAGATTCAGATAGTGGCTCACACTGCAGCCCACACAGTTGGTGACCCTTCCCTGTTTTTCATCTTGCGCATGGTCCGGCATCGCTACACATAAGATAGGTTCCAAAATGTCAATCGGCAATTGCTCGATATTGACCCCCTAAGCACTGAGGCACATACACATGTGTGTATAACCAAGCCCCAAAAGTATTCACTTGCTAGGGGCTGCTTTTGCTTTAGCCTTAGCTTTTCCCTTGCTCTTTGCTCCTTTGCCCTTCTTCGATGTTGGATTCAGAATCCCTCCAGCAGATGCCTGGCGGATCATGTTATGGGGTAATGAGGCATTCAGAAGTGGGCAAACCTATGTTTCATCGTTTTGTTTTAGCAAAAATATTTGGCAAAGTAAAAATTGGAATCCCCACCTCAGCTTTCGTAAACCATTTGTTCATTTTCTCAATCTCACTCAAGATTGGTTTGAACACCTCCTCTTTGTTGACATCTTTAGCAACCTCCTTTTGAAGCTTACTGTATACTCGTTCCAGTTCTTCGGAATGTTTCACCAATTGGTTGGAGAGCTCATTTGCAAACTCAACACCTTTCAGCTCAATTCCAAGCTTCCGAGACTTGCTCATGTCATCCAGGACTTGCTTGAGTTGATCTTTCGCAAGCCTTGGTGTATGGGATTCTTTTGCGTGACTGCATCTCATGGTTGCAAGTTTGGGGCAGAAACAAATGATTGGATTGGCTAAGACTCAAAGGGTGTAATTCACACTTGCTGCAAACATGTTAGAATCGTATTGCTGCAAGACTGCAAGACTACAGTACATGATTTAAAGACCGATCTACCTAACATCTTGTGAGTTGAGATTGATTTGGGGAAGAAAAGAAAAAGAAAAGAACAAGAGAAGAAGAAACAGTTCAGAGTGATCAGCTTTCAGTGAAGAGTTGCACAAAACATCCACTTGAAGAAACAAGACCCAGTATGTAACTTAGGTCCCCGACTCAAGATATGTCTTTGGTTCAAGTGTTTCGCTGGGCGTGTCTTTAGGTTCTTTCTCCTTCTTTCTCTTCACCACCACAGTCTTGTCATCATCCAAGGCCTGCATCATCTTCTTTGCACCGGCTTCACTGGAAACTTTGATGTTTGGCAGCTGCCCTGGTGCCAAAGGACCGGATTCGCTGGTCAGGGCTTCGGTCATGTCAGCTGAAAGCTTTTTGGTTGCAGCCATGGAAACTCTTTCATTTGTCTTGTCATCCTGTCGGACCATCCTTCCATTCGGCATGTAGTACCAGGTGTACTGCAGGGATTTTAATATGACAAGCAGGTGGGAAGGTGGTGAATGGTTAAACATTTCTGGAAAGAAGGCTGTTGTCAAGTTTAGAAAGGAACCTGATTTTTCCACACAAGATGGTAATATCATATAGTACTTAGTACTTCGTAATCTATTGGGCTGTCATGTTGGTAAGTACCCAAGAATGTCCTGCGGGTTGTCAGGAAAGTCATCATCTTTATAGTAAAGGCCAGCTGCTTCTCTCTTTTGTTTCAATTCAGGCCATTCATCTCCATACACCTTTTCCAAATCCCTTGCTTGGTGAGCTGTCCATTGTTTCCGAGATATGTTCTCTTTCTCTTTGGATTGCTCGATGGTAAGTGTGACTTTTTTCCAATCCTTTTCCGCATCAAGCCACATTCCAAAAAGACTAAGCTTCTCCCGGCGGAACATGGAACCCAGCTCCGCAGGAAAGGTCTTCCCAGCAGCAGATCGAAGAAACTCATCGTACTCCTTCTTGTGGGTCATACCTTAGGGCAGGTTGCTGGCAAAGAGGGGTGTAGCGCAGGAACAAGGGTGGCCTATCAAAGGCATGCTTGAAACTAAGGGAGCTAGAAAGGTCAAAGGCAAAAAGAAAACAAGGTCGAAAGGGAGAGGAAAAAGAACAACCATAAACACCCATTCCCAACTGAGCTACTGTTCCTTTGAATGGATTTCGAGGTAGTGCGGGTGTCCTCAATTGCTTTTTCCAGGGCTTTAACCTTCTCAGCACTTTTGTCTTCTCCATCCTCAGATTCATTGTCTTCCTGGCTCTCACTTTCCTCATTCTCGCTCTGCGTGTCCTCATCATCATCTTCACCATCACTATCATCACTTTCCCCTGCACTTTCCTCATGATCCTCCTCCTGCTCCTCGTTCTCCTTCTCATCGTTCGCTTGCTGTGCTTCCTCCTGCTCATCGCTCTCACTATGTTCTTCTACCTCCTCGTCCTCATCCTCCTCATCCTCCTCACATTCCTCTTCTTCTTCTCCTTCTTCACAATCATCGTCTTCATTCGCTTCATCACTCTCAGCATCATCTTTCTTTTGCCCATGTGCTTTCAGCACCTCAGCAGTAGCACTTCTTCTCTGACTAGCGCTTTGCCGTAATTCCTCCAAGTATTCATCCATCCCAGCCCCATCCAACTCTGCCTCAGCCTCTGCCTCCTTAGCTGCATCCTGCAAAGCTTTTGACTGCTCAAGAGCAGCAAGGGCCTTTGCTTGCTTTGCTTTGTAGCGTGCTGAAGATGCATCTGAATCTAAGGAAGGGTCTGGGGATTTGAAGCAGAATCTCTTTGCAGGCGGGGTTGTGAATCCTTCACGGTCGCTGCCTGTCTTGGCCTTTGGTCCTTCCTCCTCCTTCTTCTTCTCCTTGAGCTTCGCTTTATCATCCTTAGCTTTCGCCTCCTCCTGTTTCCGCGCCTTATCCACTTTCTCCTCCTTCTTCTCTTTCTCCTGGTTCTTCGCTCTATCATCCTTCTTCCGTTTCTCATCCTTCTTCTCTTTATCATCCTTCTTCTCTTTACCATCCTTCTTCTCTTTACCATCCTTCTTCTCTTTATCATCCTTCTTCTCTTTATCATCCTTCTTCTTTGCTTGTTCCTCCTTCCTCACTTTCTCATCCTTCTTCTCTTTCTCCTGGTTCTTCGCTTTATCATCCTTCTTCCGTTTCTCATCCTTCTTCTCTTTATCATCCTTCTGTTGTCCCTTTCCATCACCGGACTTCTTCTTCGAAGGCTTGATCTTTTCATCCTGCTTTGATTCTTCGCGAGAACCTGCCTTTTGTTTCTTCTTCGACTTTTCCTCCGCATGGGCAGCCTTTGCCATGTTGAGAACTTTGGACTTGATCTTCGCTGCCTGCTTGGCTTCCTTGGCTGGATCCGTTTTTCCTGCCAGAAGTTTTTTTGTTAGCTTCTCAGAGACATTCTTGTTCTTAAGAGCAGATTTGCGGACCTGGCCGCTCTTCTGCTCGATGGAACTTGTTTTGGCCATTGTTGCACTCAAAGTGCAAAGCAAAGAGCTTAAATTGCTGCTGTGCAGGTATATTAGGTACAATTCGCATCAGGATTCTTCAAGTCCATAGATTGTTTGTAGGTTCCACTGATCCATTTTTAGATGGTTTTTATGAGTTTCTACAATTCGCAACATTTCGCGCCATTTCGCAACAGAATTCTCACCATTTCGCACTAGGATCATTTTTGGAAAAAAACAAATAACAGTGACTTTCCTGGAAAGCTTTTGATCAAAGGTGAAATCGATCAGTATTCCTGGAGTTCTACTGTGATTGATGAATGCTTTGCCCAATTGACCCCATGATCCTGGCAGGACTGTGCCTGCAGAACTGCTGGAGCGTTTCAGAACAAGACGACCCATCGCTACCTGGCATGCCGCTCTGTGGTGGTGTGAATCCACATGGAAAATATAGATTTAAAGAAACTCAAGTCAAAGTGTGGGAGGTGGAAATTTTCATTTTCGGAAAAATACCAGCACCAATCATCAATCGTAAGTGGGATGTGTTTTCCAAACAGCATCATCATGAAAGACAACCTTGAAAGTGAGAGAAGTTGAACAATCCAGCTGAAACCAATGACCTTTCATCCGCCAACCCCAGATGATCCGCTCCACTAGAATTGTGCACACACATATATTATATACGTGTGGAAAAGCACATATGACATGAATGGATTTCATCCATGCCAAGCTACAGCAATGAATTGGATAGAATAGCCGGTTGACTATTTTGAAAGAAATTTCATGATTGGTTCCAAATTTGCATGCTTCAGCCACATGTTGTTGATGCTGGGTCTGGCATCACACTTGGATGTTTTATCCTTCATGGCCGCCCTCAGGAATCGATGGGCTGCCGCAACATGCTGTTTCTGGAATCGGGATCTGACTTTGGCAACTGCGGTCCCAAACCTGAAGGGTGTTGGATACTTGGCAGAGAAAGGGGATTGAAAACCAAACCCGAATCACAATATTCAACATTATATGTTGAAAATCAAACCCGAATCACAACATTTTTATGTTTTTATCCTCCAGGCCTCTCCGGATAAGCTTGTGAGGATTTAAGATCCCGCCCACCACATATTCTAGCCTTTCCACTCCCATCCAAATAATGGCGAGTCATTTGGTGCTCAGGGTCCACAGTAGTTAAATTTCGGTTTGCAAAGTCATTGATGCGATCAACTTCTGGATGACCTTCAGTAGTGTTCTAGGGTTCTTTTTCTAATTGTCATTGTTTTCCGGGAAAAAAAAGAAAACCCTGAACGCTGAAAAAGTTTACTATCCATACCAAATAGCTAGCATAGATCCATGTGGGTTTCCGGCTCTTACCACCAAACCAGATCATAGAGGTTGACGTCCTTCTCACACTGACCCCTCTAAAAGCCAGGAATTTTTGGAACATGGGGTGTTCCTGGAGTAAACTGTTCACAGGCTGTTCCATCATCCAAAATATCTTCTTGGCCTCGCACAAGATTAGGAGTATGATAACTCTTGTTACCATAATGTTTGCGTTTTTCACACAATCATACTGCTCCCACCCCAAAGGCTTCGCTTTGGTTCTCCCAGTCGAACCTCTGCTCCTTGGCAAGTCTTGGGGGAAAGAGGTAGAAACTACTTTGATTTTCATTATTTGTTGCGCTACAGATACAAGTAGTGACTAATGGAAAATTTGTTTTGTTCTACTACAAAGAAGGCACTACAAAACAACCTTTGTCTAATTTGAACAAGAAACAAGAACACCCATGTGCTGCATACCGGTGCGCTAAACGCACCGGACCCAACCTTCAAATTCATGATCTGGAATAGGGTGTTGGAGAATCCAACATCGGTCAAAATGTCGTGAATGCCACCTCCGATTTCAATGTCCATAGGAACAGCGTTTTCACGGCCCTCCTGCACATCTCCATCCCCACAAATTAACACTCATATGGGGAAGAAAAAATTATAATGTACTTTTTGATTTGGAGTGACATTTGTTTAGGTGTTGTGTTGCCTAAAGAATATTGAACAAACACTGTTTCCCAAACAAAGTCTTTGACCCAAACATCCTGCCACTCTCCCTTTGTCACTGACATCATCCCAGCAAATGTTTCCACGTGAGAGGACGGATTCTGCCATGAGAGACCAGGCTGATTCAGCATAAGAGACACCAATGTCAAAATGACCTATCAGGGAACATTAGTAGAAATACCATACCCAAAAATGAAGGAAGTGCACAGCACACATCATACAGTTGATGGAAAAATCCTACACCACTTCCAATGCCCGAAGAGGTAGTGATACTGTGGGGGCATCCTGCGGTGCAGGATTTTTCCATCAACCGTATTGCCCAAACATAAAGACAAATAAAGGGTTTGAAAATAATTCTGGGAGGTATATTCTCAAGTATTTGAACTATAGCTTTGAAAACCACTAATCAATATCCCTTCCAAAAAAGTTTGGGAGCAACATCATAAGGAGTGCAAAACAACTTCCGTTCAAGCAATCATGTACTTCGCTCTTTTTTTGGGTGGTTTTGCTACCAAAATAAGGGGTGCTAAAGCACGAAAAGACATGATTGCCCGATAGTCTATAGCTAAACAATTTCAAACATGTGACCAGCGGGGCATTCATGGCTCTTAGGCCGGCAAAGAGCCATTGCTGTTGCTTGCGCTTCATGCTGCCTGCGCGCTGTTCCTTGCCAGGAAATGGCATCTTCCTGTTGGCCCGACTGGGAATACCACGCTTAGTCATGGCGCAAAGTATAGTCAGCAAAAATGAATACCAACTCCTACCCTTTGTGCTGCAAATGCTGTGGTATTCGACAAGCAATCATTGATGGGGATCACCTCCTTTGATTTGTACATTTGATTCATTCTATGTGAGGCATCTATATTATACCACGGTATCGGTATATATATGTTATTGATTTATTGTATGGATATGTACTACGCCTAGCACCCGACATGTCTCAGCTTCCACCGAAACAGCCCAAACAGAAGGCCGTTGCATGCAGCCTTGAAGTTGAGGAGGAGCTGGAAGGGCCACCTGCAACAAAGGATGTGTGGCTGGATTTGATGTCCTTGTTCCATGGAAACCGATCTGACTTTGAAATGAACTGCTATTGGAAGTATTGAATGGTTTTTTTTTTGGTTGGATAGCATCATGAACCCGTACATGCCCCCTACGGTTGCGGGCCTGTCGTACTTCTCCAGGATCCAAAGGGCACTTTGCGGTACCGCCTACAAGGTTTGGTCCATGTTGAGTGGGGAAGAGGATAGGGAAAGGCCTACTGATTTAAAATAACTGCTGGTGAGTAATGCTATTGTATGCGTTTGTTTTATGTTTGGTGTTGGCCTCACTTTCAAACACCCCTACCAACTGAAAAATTGTGGAGCCTCGCAGTGTTGATGAAGAGCTAACGGCCAAGCACCTGAATATGCAAGATGGTAGGGGTTGGAATATTTTGGATTGCTCTAGTATGCTGCGTTTCCAATTTCTCCAACTTCAAAACTCCAAAGGGCTATAGCGGTGTTTTTTTTCAAGCCATCTCAAACTGCCGTATAGACATGGGCTCCATTCACCCGAGCTGCAAAGCTAAGAAACTAGCCTACCTATCCACAGGTGGAACCCACCTAAAGCTGTTGTCATAAATCATGACACCCTAAAGCACTTCCATGGAGAAGTGATCCCAACATCTCTAGACAATATTGCCAGAGACCCCACAATGTGAAAGGAACTTACAAAATCAAACTTTTATGCAGAAGGCTCTGGCCATCCAGCATTGTTTTTGGCCTGGGCCCACGCTGCATCGATTCCCCCGCATTTCTTCCAACTCACTTGGCCTGTGCGACCCGCATGCTCCGACCCGGTCCTTTTCACCACAAACGCCTTTGTCTTGAGGAGAACTTCGATCGCCTGGGATGAATGAGCAGTGAAGCGAGAGAAGTAAGTATGGGTAGTCTAACTATGTTGACAAAACATTTAAATCAATGTCGTCGACTATTTGAAGAGCGGTGCGGATTTTTACCAGCTATGAAAATGAAGCTATAGGCGGTAATGTACATGTTCAGGCAACTGCTCTTACAGAATGGATATAGCACCAATTCTGAATGACAAGTATTAAACATACGATTGGATCTTGAACTTGGTTGCAATCCAGTTGTGGCCAAACTGCCACTAGAACTGCTGTTGTTTGCTTGATATGCTGAGCACTGTGAAAATACAAAACATGTATACATATATACGTATATGTATTCATAAATGCTGAAAAGATACACGACAGTAGATATATAGATATATTTGCTTGGATCTTGAACTTCGAAGCAATTTGTGGCCAAAGCGCCACTGTTGTTTGCTTGATTTGATGAATATTATGAAAGAACAACATGTCCTTCAGAAAAACTATTTATCTATGTAAATGCGTTTGGATCTTGAACTTGGTTGTGGACAGCTGTCAAAGGTTAGGAGTCCCCAAGCAAATTCAGAAGTTACATAGAAACAGTAAACACATTCAAGAAAGTGTTTAGATTTCAAACCAGAAGACCGCACCATTGTCAGCCACCAAAGTGTAGCCGTGGTGACCACCGTTGGGTTGGGAGACTTGGGGCATAGCTTCTTCCGGAATGTTCAAGTCATCAAGGTTGTACTTCCCAAAAATGTCAGGGTTGCTAGGATCCCAAGAAGATGCCGAACATTTGGAAGTATTCTTTTGCTCCAACTTCTTTTGCTCCAACTTCTTTTGAGAACTCTTCTTCTTACTCTTCTTGCCCTTTCTTTTTTTGGTTTTTTTTGGCCTCACGACATCCATTCCTACTCCCTGAGTCTCCGCAGCTCTCATCCCACGAGCCTGATTCGAGACAGCGTGGCTGGCAAAGGCAAAAAGTGTGTTAAAAGTGGTTGGGTCTAAATCTAAAAAGAACAGTTTGGAATGAAGTGACACTCACAAAAAAAAACGAAAAACGGAAAAGCTAATCCGTAGAACAGGAAACCGTTTGTTGTCCAATAGGAGGTGGGGTCAGCATGTCTTTCTCAAATGCGTCCTTCATGGTAGAAATATTCCTGGGCGTTTCCACCATGGGAAACCTACTTGGTTCATAGCCATTCGCAAGTGAACGTTCTTCTTTAGGAACATCCCTCCTCAAAGCCTTGACCACTGAATTGCCAGTAGCATCCTCCTCAACAGGGGAAACACATACTTTATATATAGATCACATTCGTGATAAAGGGAGAACATAACTAATAATAACCTCACCAGTGCCAGTACTATTCAAATACACCCTAATTAACAGAAGCAAGGCTGGAACCTACTATTGGGTCCTGTTCCAGCTTTCGCTTAGTATCGTTGCATCCTTCTCCTTGAAGTACATCAGGGTGAAGGTTGGAAGATCTGACTTGTGCCTGGTGAGGGCACAGCACATATGTATATATATATATATCTTTATATATTTGATGATATGTTCTACTCGCAATAGATTGTGGTTGATATCTATTTTGGTGTTTGCGGCACACTCATCATACCCACCACCAGTACCATCCTCTATCATCGGTATCACAACCCACATTAACATCATCAACAACATCATCAACAACAGCAACAACAACACCAGCATCAACACCTAGAAACATCAACAACAACAACAACAACAACAACAACAACAACAACAACAACAACATTTCATTCATCACCATCATCACTATCAGTATCACGTAACATCACCATAACAATAATCATCATCATCATCACCATCATAATCATCATCATCATCATCATCATCATCATCATCATCATCATCACGCACCCACCCA
>OMLO01002399.1_pt1 | contig 15097 bp, 8 predicted proteins | sample 1674811 | NCBI WGS metagenome assembly OMLO01 (sample SAMN06265003, study PRJEB25207) | coral metagenome | isolation source: Coral host | place: Mexico:La Bocana,Puerto Morelos, Mexico | collected 2008-11-13 | reverse complement strand
TAATGAAAGGTTACACCTTCAAAATACAAATGAGCCACTGGAAAAAAGTAGGTGCTGTAAGTTTAGGTTAATTACTCCGTTATGAGAAAATATATAATAACATGCAAAAGTATCGGTAACCAGGCATCTATGTCATCTTTCACTCTGTTATTCTTATTATTATATCTGCTTGTTTGAAACATGATTGTTTATGTCTATGTGTGTTAGGGAGAAGGGAGTGGGACACAGAAAACAGGGAAAAGAGGGGCCTAGACTACCTGTCTTGCAGTCTCTGTTGCTTCCACAAGGCAATTAATAAAAGTTCTGTTTGCAGAGCTGCTAAGATGACTGGTGAAGCTGAGAAACCAAAAAAGGCAGAATGATTAAGAGCCTCATAGACTTAAACCTGCTGCCAAATTTTGCCATTGCACAATTAATAATCTTGGGACTCAAGCTTAGGGGTGGGAAGCACTAACTGTTAATTCGTGCGGCAAGATAGGGAGGATGTGAAAGAAAGAAAGAAGAAGTGGACCTTCTTAATTTGGGCAGTTTGTTGCCCCATTTCAAATGATGGAATGATACCTTTGAGAATTCTTGATTTCAAATATTATTTTCAAATAGTCATGTGCATGTGGATGAATATTCTTTAGATGCATAAAAGAACAATTCTCTAGAAAATATTACATGGTCTGTAAACTAACCAATAATTATATACATTTCACCGATAAAAGTAAAAATATAAAATTTAAGGCAAAAAGCTGTTAAAATATGACACTTAATGTTTTTGATCTATTTGATCATCATCAGAGTGATGATGATCAAATAGATCGAAAACGTTAAGTTTCATATTTTAACAGCTTTTTACCTTAAATTTTATATTTTTAACCAGTAATTAGTTGATTTGGTAACTTTTAGGGTGAAAACAATTTCAAGCCATGCCCACAAAATAGGATTGGTACCTCTTAGGGTATTTTCAAAATTTGAGACAAACATCCCAGTTCTTTTTATGTGAGTGTTCTGGGGGAAATCCCCTAGCAAATCCATAATTTAATGATCAAATATTTTTAAAACCTTTGTATCCCGAGAGAAGGTACCAGAAGTGGGAACTGTTGACTCCATGTCCTTATTTATTTTACCCATTACACCATGATCTGAGAGTCCTTGGTGAACTAATGCAACAGCATAGTTTGCATTAGACAAGCTAAGGTTACTCAAGAAGCCAAAAAAAAGTCTATTAGTGAGAATGAGATGCTATTTATTTACACAGCTGCACTCACAAATCCATGCATCACATCACATCTTAATGAGGAAGAAACAGTCTTCCCTTCAACACCAACATCATTACGCCATCAAAACACTGGTTTTACTCCAAGCTCAGAGGTGATCAACAGTCCATTTAATTTTGAGATGCATTCAGACATGATCAAGCAGTTAAACAAGTCACCTGGAGATGGTTTTCTCTTTCAAAGCAGACCAATGTTTGAACAAAGTTCTGTGAACAAAGAGAGGGAACAGGTTAGGTGCTTCAATTAGCAGAATATTAGGCCGACGTCCATTGATATTTTCCACTAAATAGGTTTCACTGTTAAGATATGAAATATTTTTTCAAATTGCCAATAACATTTATCAGTAGTGTGATTCTGAGTATGTAAAATGTAGCCTCAGAAATCAACAGGTTTATTTCCAGAGTATACTTCACCCCTCCAACAGCTGCAAAGTAGTCATGCCCATTTACCTGTGCTTCTAGAAATATGAAAATTAAATAACTACTGCTGTATTGGTGTCTGAGGGAGAGGTAAAACTATTTCAACAATTACCTCTTACCTAACACATGGAAAATGTTTAGACTACTTGATTCAGTGTCTTGTTCCTTCAGTTGACAGGGATTACCAGTTTACATCTAACTAACATTTCCTGTTGTGACCTAAATAATATTGTGGTAAAACAATTCCATTACAAAGTTGTTGAAAGATAGTTAACAAAAAAGTTCTTACCAGTAAGTTATCTGTTAATATATAATGGAACAATGCCAAACTTGAAACTCTATAGGTTGTTTTCTTCAAACACCCCCTTTCAATTTAAGTATATGTATATTATATACTGGTTGGTAGGCAAAATTAAGGTAACTTAAAAGAATGAAGGACAAAGAGGTCTTTACAGTAACATGGCAGTTACAAAATAAGTGTGACACATTAACCATTCAATGGGTATCTTCTTGTTTGATGAATTTTAGACAAATACAGAGAACACACCATTCTTATTTGACATGCAAGAGAAAAGTAATATTCCAGGACATAATGGTTAGTGACATGCTTTGTTTGAAATACTGTCAGTATCAATAATTGTCCATGATTTAAACGTATTAATTGCTGTCTAATTTTGGAACAGCATTCATTCTCAGGAAGCAAAATATATCATAACTGTCATAACTGTAACTAATACAAACAGGATGGAGACAAGATACTTTGTATCTGTCAAAACTTGTGTTGAAAGGAGTTTTTGCTACACAAAATAGGAAAGGGCAAACCCTATCACTGAGTACTGCAATAAACCCAATATGTACACCAAAAGAGGCAATGACAGAATTATTTCCTCAAGCATGAATGCCATGTGTAGACTGATACAAAAGCACTGCAGGACATTGTTAAGCCTTTCCTGCTAAACTTCACATTAATTATGATTCAGAGGTCTCAAAGATTTGACTTGATGTAATAATATAATATGCAAGCAAAGTTTGCAACTCTGTTATGTAAAGGCAGCATCTGAAAAAAGTGCTTGCAATAAGTCCTAAACCATACTTGTTGATTTGTCTACTAACACTTGGACATTAATATAACAGGATCAAAAATACTGGTATGAGAAAAAATAAAAACAACATTCTAGCCAGAATTATAATTCCAGCGAAGATTCACACTTCCAAATTATCTCTGCATTCTTTTATGTTTATCTTTGAACTAAATTAACTCAAGTTCTATTTTAAAATTCTTCATGGATAAAAATTCCATTAAAACCCCACAATGGAATTTTGTAAGGAATTAGGAATTTGAGGCATCATATATCTGGGGATTATATAAAGAGAGAGTTGTCAAGGCTGATATCAGCTGTCCCAAAGATAATTTCTTTGGACGAGTGCCTTTTCCTTCCGCCAATTTACTGTGGGTTCTCAAAGCGTTGACTTTCCAGAAAGCAGAATGGAAAGATTTAATTCGGAGGCAATAACCTCAGTACATTATGGGGAAAAAGAGACAAGTGCCTGCATGCAAATTAAACTTTATACTGAGGGAGGAGCTAAGGTTACTTTCGTTAAAAACAATTCTGGAGGGTTTATACAAACTCTGTATGTGTGGCAATGGCTTGTCACATGCTCCAGTCAAGGGGACTGAATTTTGGGTTGGCTCTGAAATAAGGTACAGAGAATTAAACATTTTTCTGAGATAGCTTTAGGGGTTTAGGTTTAGGATTTTAAGAAACTTGCGGCACACCCCCACTGAATTTTTCTGGGTGTACCCTCACCTCCAGGAGGGGGGCGTAAGGGTTTTGCGGTGATGCGGTTTTGCGTTATTTTTGGTGCGGTTTTACGGAAATTTTCATTTTAACTTGCGGTATTGCGGTTTCAAAGCACTAAGTGGTTTGCGGTTATTACAACCGTTGACTCGCGGTTTTCGGTGAAAAAAAAAATTTCTGCGGTGATAACACTCTTAAGAACGGTCGGCAGGCGGTCGGCATGCGGTTGTTTTGCAAGCGCGAGCCAAGTATTTTGTTTTACAACGCATCAGGGTTCATTATATCAGCTTACAGTTAAATATTAAAGTACAATGTTATCAGAATATATCACAAGTCTTCTGACGTCAGCTTTCATGTTGTGGCCTCCATGTACGTGCGGTTTCGGTATTCAGGAAAAAATCCGATGCGGTTTGCAGTTTTTTGGGGTATTTCTGTGTGGTTTTGCGGTTTTCGGACCCCCCTTACGCCCCCCTCCTCCAGGTCCAGTTCTAGCTGTCATTTTGTCATGCAGCACTATCTGTAAACTGATTTATGGTAAATCCGTTTATCTTCCTAACAACATGAAATAAACCCAGTGAACCTAAGAGGTAGTAGAGGTTTAAACCAAAAACCATCCCAAGGTAAGGCTGATGGATATTTTCTGGAATGATACATTCTGAACCTCATATCAAAGTAGAGGAGGAAATCACTCGATAACTTTCCTTGCTATCAAATGATAAGGCTTTTTAGATATACATGTAACCTTAGATGTTGTTGAGAGCTGTCTTTTTCTGCCTTTTCACTGGGACAGGTGGTGAATTTCATTTGGCTGGAACAACAACAAACCTCTTTGGACCACCAGTATCTGGAGAGAGCAGCACTGGTACAGGGTTCTTTGGAACAAGCATGTCATCTGCAATGAATGGCTGTTCCATCTTTGGTAATGCTAGTACACCTAATCACCAAACAACAGGATCTGATGAGTTCAGCTTTTCTTTTGGTGCTACATCTCCTAACACAAATGCAAACAGATCTTCTGCGTTTAGCTTGTTTTAACTGAGCAATGAAAAGCATAAGGCTTCCAACTTCAGATTGGTTTAGTGTGCTTAACAATATATAAAGGTGTTCTGTCAATCTACAAAATGTTTTTATGCTACATATTTGGTATGCATTTGTTTCAAGTCATTCACTTTTAGTTAATTTAATAATCTAGTGAATGGTACATGTATAAAACTTACGGGAACTTGGAGGAGGAGGGGGAGGAGGGGGTGTAAATTCTGTTGGAGGGATCAGCTATCATTGTGGCTTTTTGCCTGGGCCATGCAAATACATACAGGGATGGCAACTAATAGAAAAGATTTCTCAGATTAAAATTATCCTACACAGTTACACATCTGGAAGGGTCTAGAAGGGTACAGAGTGCTAATCAAGTGGAAGAATATGAATCAAACTAATCAGTATAAAAAAAGGTCTTGTTAATATGGACTGTAAGTTTAATTAACTAATACCATGTTTCCTTAACACTTGAACTAGTCTAAGTTAAGTTAACGTGTTCATTGAATTCTGTGACCCAGACAGTTCCTGTTTGGGACCTACCCGGCAGGAAACGTGACTCGGTGATTAAAATCTTGGTTTAAACTAATCGGATCAATTAACCTCAAACCAAGCCGTGACAGAGTTTGTGTTGTGTTGATTCCATTTCTTCGATGCTCAAACATTTTTTCGTCAGCACGACAGGGTAAACACAGCGCTGTACGCCAGTTTGCATTAAATTAACGGCCTATCGCAAATATACACACATCTGGTGCATAAAGGTGTTTATTTTATTTCAAGTGAATTCCAAATACCAGAGATTTCTTCACTGACAGTTTCCTGTGTCTTGTCTTCATGATCAGTATAATCAATAGGCAGACTCTCACTGCAAGGTAATGCTATTAAGTTCACTAAATCTCTAAAACTCACTGGCTGGCTGGCCTTATTTTGATATCAAGCGAAGCATGAAGCCGGCGCAGTGATCCAAGTGATTATGCGGCATTTATCACTCAAAAAACGGCGGCTCGGAAGTCCTTTGAGCGGAACTTAGTGCGGAATCGTGACCCGTGTCTTCGCGTAAAACTGAATTTTCAGCTTTTGACAGGAACATACCTCGTGTATATACAGCTCTAAACTTTTGCTCGATTACCAGATTTTAAGACGGTTGGTGCCGGCAAATACCTCTGATCCGCGCGAACTATAAAACTTGTGATCTTTGTGATGAATGTATTGTTGTCTGCTTCAATTGTCAAACGCCGCGCTTTGATTGGCCTACACCAACCATGTGACCTAACAGTGATTGACGTGCCAGCCATGCAACAGAAGTTCTTGTTCATGTTGGTGTGGTGAAGAGTGTATTGATCAAAATGGACGAAACGAAGGTTATTTACCACATAGATGACGAAGATACGCCGTACCTAGTGAAGCTTCCTAAAAGTCCTACAGACGTAACCCTTTCTGATTTCAAAAATGTCCTCAATCGGCCGAGCTACAAGTTCTTCTTCAAGAGTATGGACGATGATTTCGGGTGAGTTTGTGTGTACTTAGTCTGCGCTTTATGTAGATTCATTCCTTAGCCAGTGTTTACGTTGTTTTTCTCGCTCAACAGTTATTTCTCAAGCGGAACACCTTTGATTCTGTAAAGGGTATATATTTGTATAACAGATCGTGAAATACGTTTGTTTTGAAAAACACAGGGAAGCCGTTCCTACGCTGCGACCTTCAAAATACACTCTCAAATATGAAGTGCCTTTTCATACTTATAGAACGACCAGGGAGCACATCGCAACTCGGCCGTATGTTTAGAGACTCCCTGTGCCTACTAACTGTACATACGTTTTGCTTGTTTTATCAATTTGTCCCAATTTCCAGCGACCTAGGGCGAACAGTATTTGCCGCTTCTTCGTGCAGATTTCATGCATTCCAGCCAAACTTCTGATAGCGTTTTACCTGTAACTGATATCTCTCGTTGATAATTTTCGATTTGTATTGCAGTGTGGTCAAAGAGGAGATAAGCGACGAGGAGATGAATTTACCTTGCTTTAATGGAAGAGTCGTTGCCTGGGTAAGCCATTTGTCACTGAATTATAAGCTACTGTAACCTTTAAATGAATTACCGAGCCAAGCCAACTCAAAGATCGGGTTTGTTGATATATTTTCGTAGCAGGGAACACAGTTTATCTAAGGTTGTAACTCAATCGCGACCAACCATTACAAATGATTGTCTTATTTAGTCCAAATTCTACAGAAGAACTTATTTCTGTGGTATTCTAGTGCGATTTCCTTCCTTTGTAAGTACATATATCCTTGTGGCGCCCAAACGCTATGTTTATACTTCTCTCAGGGATGATCTTGTTTTAAGGCCATTATGTGAAGCGCAGCAGTGGAAAAAAGACTTAGTATAAACACATATTAGCTTGAATTTGCTCCGCTTTTTTAAAGTTTAGTTAAAAATCATCGACACTACACGACCTAAACCTCAAATATGAGTAGTTGTTTTTTATCTCGAAAAATGTATTGGCTTCTTGATTGTCCTTCATTAATCAGGTTTCCTTGAATGTACAAAACCTCATCTTTTATTTATACCACCACACCGAGTTCCCACTGAGTCAATTGTTTAGAACTAAAGATTTAATCTAGATTATACGGAAAAGAACCAGTAACTGTTTCGTATATGTAAACACTTTGCTCTTTTGCCGTCTCGCGAGTCGAACGATTCTTTGTTCGAAATCGCGTTACGGCCTTAGTCCCAAGCGAATAAAACAACCGGTGATTTGCATTCCCTGTTTGTCACAAAAGTAATGTAATTCAGCAAAGGTAAGTTATAAACCAATGCCGAAAGTGCGCTCTAATATTAAAAGCAAAGTGCTGTTACGAGATTTGCAATTAGAAGGCCATTGATTTAAATTTCTGTTGGTCGTAAGACTGAAGATTTTCTAAGGTCAGCCGAGATTTTTATTTCTTAATTAATGTACAGTTGGCTGTTCTCTTGAATTTTCTGGAGTTATTTGCTCTCGCGTGCTATTTGTATACTCGACTGAAGTCGCTTGAAAAAGTAAATGTGCTATAATCGTGTCAGGTGAAATGAACAGGGAAACTGGTGCAGGGCTTTGCACTCTTTGATGGTTTCGTTATAATCCCAAATTTCCAAATTTCTCTTGAATTCGTCCGGATCCGTGCCTGACTGGCCACACACCGATTAACTGATAACTACATGAATGATATGATGGCCAGAAAAATGCACTGAAGACAGATGTTCTGGCAAAAGCACTCATTACATAATATTGAAATCTTTACAATTCACGCTTACATCACATGGAAGGGGAGGATTAAGAGGGGATTAGTTTATTCATACCACTGATAGGTATTTTACACACCTATTAAATACTCAAGGTTTGATCATTTTTATACATTTTGACACTGTTTTGTGTAGCATCATGGTGAGATTTTTTCCAGCTGTTTAGAGGTGTTTAAGGGCTTGTTCAACATTGTCATTAAGACCAGGTATTCCATTCTTAGGCATATCTGCTAATGACTTTGTTGGCATCTTCATTAGCATCCGTTTGATAGATTAGAACAATTAAGTCTATTCTTGGACAAATGATGGGGGCTGCAAAAAATAAAAGCTCTTTGTTCTTCTGGTGGTGAAGTGTTTTGAAAAGATGTTAACTTTTAGGAAGGCTGTGGTCTTAGATTTGTAGTACAGAAAGAGTTTTCTACTATAAATTCTTCTCCATATTTGTTTTGAGTTTTTGCTAAGTGAATTGTGTGGATAGGAAGTCAGTCCATTCAAAAATAAAAAGTCAAGATATTTTTTTTACTTTTTCAAAAGGCAAATGAACTTTTTGGACTTTAATTTTATACAACACATGAAATGGTTATTCATTAATGAAGAGGCTTTGCCCTTTATACTAAGTTAATAAATCCAATTTATCTGGTGGTTTTGAATACGCCAAGCATAAACCACTGAATGATTAATAAAAAAAACTTGCCACAAGCATCAAATATTTCAATGTCATTGTATTGTTCACAAAGTGATTTAATTACTTTCTTGTGATAAGAAAAAAAGCTCTTAAACTGACAAGACCCGCCTTTTAATGGTAATTGTAGAACTCTGTCTAAAAGGAATTGTTCCTGTTATTTAGCTTGTGACTCGCTGTTTGGAGAAGTTAAAATCATAACTACAGAGATACCAGATTTATGGCTACTAAGATTTTGCATGACGTAGATCCATCTTGAAACAATTGTTATGAATCTGAAGTGTAAAATTATCATAGAATATATTTTATACCTATATGTGCATTGAGTCTTCAGTTTAAGTTTTTCCTAACTTTGCTGATCATCTTTCATTATTGTAACTTATTATTGCTTGGGTTTCCTAAAGTACTGTCAGTGAATAAATTTGTAGAAACCAAAATTGATCACTACTGAAATGGAAAGGGTTTATTACATCACATATAGTTGTGTAGAGTCAAATATCCGAATTGAACAACAAGTTATGTTTTATCGAATGGTACACATTTTCTTACATTCTTTACCAAAATCATGTGATAAAGTAGCCTGGATTGATGACCAAATACATTTTCTATATTTGCATAAGAATCTAAGTCTTTCATCCCCAGCAACAGTGCTTTGGAATATGCACTTGGATAACAAAGCATGATTTGGTTGAGAGATTGATTGTGTCTGGGATATTTAGCTAAGCCAAACGGTCCATAAGAAATATTCACCACTACGCAAGTGTTTGTGTCAGTCCAAAAAATGCTTAGGATCTTCTTTTTTCTCAGCTACAATATTTTACACAAGAAGTTAATTTCATGTTACTGTTTTGCATGTTGATATAGATTACCACATACATTGTAACAAGTTGCCCAATCAGAACATAAAGTCTTTAGTTTTCAAACATTTATACTTGCCTGTGTAGTCAATAATCAGTACTTACAGCTTGTTTTCTTGTTACAGCTTGTCACCTCAGACACAAGTAGTGTTTCTGACACTGGCAGAGATGATCAACAATCTGTTATATCTGCTGGTTCTGACTTGCATCCTCCTATGCCAAGAACAGTTGGTATCGGGGATTCAAGGCCACCTTCCTTTCAGTGAGTAGAATGAAACCCTCCTAATCCCTGTATAGGTTGCCAGTCCATCACTGGCTAACCTTCAATATGTTGTTAGATTGTTCCAGCTACTTGTTAGTTTCTGTTTATACACTATAGTATTTATTGAGGTGGAGGTCAATATTGTTTCAAAATAAAGTATATATCAAAGGTGTGAAAAGTTTGTAGAAAAGTTGTTCCTGTATGTACAGTGGAGCCCCAATTATCTGGTCACCAACAGGCCACAAAAATCAGGCTGCCTTCTTTGGCTGTATTAATTTAATTAAGAAAATCTCCGGGCCAGTAAAAGTTGTTGTAATAATGAGGTGACCATATTAATGGAGTGACTGTAATAACGAGGTGGCCATATTAATTAATGGAGTGACCATAGTAACAAAGTGGTCATATTAATGGGGTGGCTGTAAGGCAGGGTTCTACTGGGTATCAGTTATTTATTTCCCAGTACAATCAAAAGGAACAGCTATATTCTCCCAGCGAGGAGCCAGGACTAATGATGATGATGACAACCAAAAGGAATAATTTATAACATGTGGATGTTGCGGGACATCTACGATTTAGGAAATGCTGGAGTTTTCCAATTCTGTTTGGTAAATGAGCTCAATAAATTATTATTATTATTATTATTATTATTATTATTATTATTATTATTATTATTATTATTATTATTATTATTAATTGTTTGGTAAAAAGTAACACCTGCTGGTCTCTACTTTTCCTTGTTATAAAAAGCAACTGAATACTGCTACTAGGAACCTCCTGATTTAGTAAAACTATGTTTCTATGTTTGTGTTAAGTCCCCATGGAGGACATTCAACAGCTGGTGATTTTGACTCTGAAGTAGATTCCACAGTTAGTTCTAGAAGGGGTTCTAGACGAAGAGAAAAACACATAAACAGAAATGAAGGTATTTCAACATTTTAAGTAAACTATGTTTGGCTGTTTCTTTTGTACCAGTGAATCTACATTTTATTTGCACAGTAGAGTTGAAGTTATGTGATTGTGTTGTAGTGATCCATGGACGGCATCGTCAGGGAGGAAGACATGAGGGTGATAGATATGAGAGTGCATCCATGATGAGTAGCGATATTGAAACAACAAGCTATCAAGATTCTTCAGATGATCAAAGCAGGTAAAATATCATCAACATTGCCACCAAGAACTTACACATAGGCTTAAGAAATAGCTCTTACTAGTAAGGTTTGCAGGGATTAAATCTGTGCATTTGTTGCAGTGTTTCAAGATTTTCCAGCACAACAGAAGGATCTCAGCTTCTTAGAGGAAGACATAGGAGGAGGAGAAGGAGGCCTAGGATGCCTAGAGTTCAAAGAGTAAGATGGTTTCCTCTGTCATCTTGTATGAGACAAGAACCTTATTTTCTCCTTATAATTTCAATGTACATGTCTTATCTAGAAGACAATAAATACGAGGAAAGAAAACATAGTTAGGAGGTATGACTGTGATCAGTATGATGCAAAATACTCAAAATTTATATACTGAGAAATGTATGCCAGTTAGTGGAGAATGAGTACAATTGCATTTTGAGCTTGGTGTAGAAAGTAAAGACAAACACCTTGGTGTAACAATTGCCTTGTTGGATACCTAGGATGTGACAGTTAAGCTCTTTATCAGGTTACTTAGGAGTTAACCAAGACTTGAGATCCACTCGCGATGGATTTCCTTTTTGGCTTACCCGTGAAACAAGTTATTGCTTACACTATAGTTAACCATTGTTGTTTTGCTTGAGTTGCAAAAGTAGGTTTTGCATTGACTGAGCTACCAATTGTGTTTGTAATTACTTTGAGTTGTGATTGGTTCATTCTATAGTGTATCCTAAGATGTGTTTAGCTTGGGCTACTTTGGTTTTGATTTTACAACACTCAAATTGAAACTCAATTGAAAACTGCTCTATCAGTGAAATACCAATTGCTAAAGAGATCAAACTTAAACTTATTGTTAACTAATGCAGCTATATGTATCTGTATGAGCATTGAAATGACAACCACCTTAATAATATGATAATATTTTGCAAATTTAAAAGGCAACAATTTTATTAAGAATAAACCTTTTGGACATGCTGCTCTTTTCTTGCTTTTACACTTAAACTTTTGATCTGTTTTTATTTTGCTATGTAATATCTGACTGAATTCATTTTTTTTATAGTGTTCATCATTCAGTACAATTACAGAATCAACCATGTCACTCAACATCATAACAGTCACACTAAATATGGGTAAGACTTATTACCAAAAATATGTTCACTTTTACCATTGATATCATTTCTCTTGAGCATGTTTTTAAATGATTTATTTCCTTTTGTTTCCAGAAAAAGTTAATTTTCTAGGAATAAGTATTGTTGGTCAAAGCAACAAGAGAGGGGATGGTGGAATATATGTTGGTTCGATCATGAAGGGGTGAGTTTGAATAGTGTATGACTATGCACAATGTAGAATGTGAATTGAGTGATTTGTAATAATTTGAAAGTTTGTCTTCCCAATGTACTCTTTTTCACTTTTCCATACTGAAATGTTGATGTATATAACTCAGTGTTGTAGCGTGTTGCATGTAACTATGTAAAAGCAATATGCATACTTCTGTACCATCTTCTCACATGTTTCTTTGTCTTCATAGGGGTGCAGTTGACTTGGATGGTAGAATAGAACCTGGAGATATGCTTTTACAGGTATGTAAACCATTTCCATAGCTTAAGTTTTGTTTTTCCCAGATTTAAATGCAGATTATTCCTTCTAGAACACTTCAACACTTCTCTGAGGCATCTTCACTTGAATGCTGGCAGGCATGTACTATTCTGATCTCCTGTCTTCCTCTATTACAGGTCAATGATGTAAATTTTGAAAATATGAGCAATGATGATGCTGTAAGAGTGTTGAGAGAAATGGTTCACAAGCCAGGGTAAGGAAATGATATATTCTGTTGCTTTTAAATTTGCTTCTCTGTAAAAGCCTTCCTCTAATGGTTATGTTTAATTAATTTACCACTTGAATTCTTTTTCAGATGGAATAAATGCTAAGTTCTAATAGTTTTTTTTGTAGTAACTATACATATGTTCCATATGCCCATAACTGTACCTAGTGTAGGGGCTATCTTGCTGTAGTTAATATTTTGCTTTCAAGCTTGCAGACAGATGCCTATGCATGTAGAGATTACCTGGGAGACACATGTTTGAATGCACAGGGCTCTATTTAAAATGTTGATTACAAGTCATCCAGCAAGGGATGTTTCCAATTTATTGCATAATTATTGTTTGCAGACCCATAACACTGACAGTGGCCAAGTGCTGGGATCCAACTCCAAAAGGATATTTCACATTACCACCTAGTAAGTTTGTGTTATATAACAAAATTATCTCCAGTCTTTGGATTTTTTCTGCAATGCTTTATGTGTGTCCACACCTTTCATTATAATGAACAAATACCAGTGTTTCCTGTCTTTTGTTAGTTTCAACAGTTGTAACTTCATCCAGATCCTGTATCTCCCATTCAATTATTTGTTTCTATATGAAAGAAGAGTTGTGCTCCATTTCATCAACCCATGAACCCCCCCCCCCCCCCCCCCCCCCCCCCCCAAATAAGGGACAGCCTACAGTCACTTTGTTTATTACTGTTTGGGAGATTTTATATCAGGGCAATTGATTTTTTTGTGGCCAGATTTGTGTCCTCATATAGATAGTAATAGTCTATAAAGGCAAAGTTTAAACAGGTGTAAACTATTTTGGGGCTGTCAGGGTTGTGGATAGTGAAGGCACTTCTATGTATGAAACAAGGGTTATATGAAGCAAGAGGGTAACCTTTTTTGTCCTGGTGGGTGATGTAATTCAAACGTTCTTGCTTTAGGTGAACCAGTTCGTCCAATTGATACCTCAGCATGGGTCCAACACACCACACAAATGACTCGTAAGTACAAATTCAATGGCTTTTTGCTGCTGCTGTGCAAGCACAGTCTGCATTACATATTTTAAATTTGTTCATAACATTTGTTTTTAACTTAGAATCTCTTTAACGACTAATTCTAGAGTTTGGACCAACAGCTCAATATGGAAAACAGCCAAATAGCCAGTCTCTCAGCACAGTGACATCCACCAGCTCTTCAATGACAAGTTCTTTACCAGAATCAGACAGTGAGTTGCTATGTGGTTCTTTATTCTCTTCTTATGGTGATGGATTATTTTATATTCTTGTTAACATAGTCACTTTTTGATTAAGTGTCAGACGTAATTGGCATGTATTTCTACACTTAAGGATTTGTTTGAAAATCCATTACCACTTTTCTTTTCTTTCAAAAGTAAGACCAAAATGTATGAAAACTGGCTTTTTGTTTGTAGTTTAGGACTGCCCCGCCCCCTGCTTGTCTTTGTTCTTTATGATTGGCCAGACTGATTACTTGGGTTTTGATTTTTTGACACTCAATTGAAAATCACTCTACTGAGCAAACGTTTATGACTGCATTACTGTTCATCTTGTGGCTGTGTTATTCTGTTAGTATAATCTGTTTGAAGACCAACAAAGAACTAGATATTTCATGCTGATACAATTGTCTTAAAAATTTCCTGATTTACTGGCTAGTGTGACTTGAATTTAGATAAGTCTATGACAGTATAGGGCATTGTCAGCTGCAGACCAACCCAGAATTTTTGTTTATTGAAACCGTTTAGTATGCTGGTAGTCACAGCTAATAGCAGGTCCCATTTTTTTAGCTGCAGTATATTTCACTTCAACAATACTTTTTGTTCATAGTTCAAAATTGTTGATACCATATGATTCCAGTCCAGTTGGCTTTATTTAGTTGTGTTTTCTACCTTCTGTTATAGGATATACTGAACTTCAAGAAGGTGAAGGACTTTCAGTGTCCACAGACATGAGCACAATAGTTAAAACAATGGCCGCACCAGACTCTGGTCTTGACATTAGAGACAGGATGTGGCTCAAAATCACTATTCCTAATGCGTTTATAGGTAAGGTAGTAACTGCTCTAGCGCAGTTGTCTAATTGGAAATTTTAGTTTCATAAGCATGGACCTTAGTCTCTTTCTGTTGTGTACGTCCACTTAATTTACACTTTGCTGATTGCTGTCATTTGTTTTGTACAGGATCTGATGTAGTAGACTGGCTTTATTCACATGTAGAAGGTTTTCAAGACAGACGAGAGGCAAGAAAATATGCCTGCAATCTTTTAAAGGTAACATTTTATCTGTTTCTAAACAATTACCAGCTGTTTTGGGTTGCAGAATTTCAAGGGATGTTTAATTCACGACAATCATTAAATTCAAGGAAAATCACAAGTTGCGGAACATTTGTTTTAAGAACATTGAAACATTTGCACATCTGGAATTGGAGAGTTGATATCAACATCTAGTTTCTTTAATATGGCTATATTAAATTACATAACATCACAGATCAATAGGACAATAACATGACTTTTGAAGGGCATATTGCTTATTTGCGGCCCGAGTAGCATCATTTGCGCCCGAGC
>OMLO01002398.1_pt1 | contig 15099 bp, 15 predicted proteins | sample 1674811 | NCBI WGS metagenome assembly OMLO01 (sample SAMN06265003, study PRJEB25207) | coral metagenome | isolation source: Coral host | place: Mexico:La Bocana,Puerto Morelos, Mexico | collected 2008-11-13 | reverse complement strand
CTATCTAATCTATCTAATCTATCTAATCTATCTAATCTATCTAATCTATCTAATCTATCTAATCTATCTAATCTATCCTATCTATCCTATCTATCTATCTTTCTATCTATCTATCTATCTATCTATCTATCTATCCTGTCTGTATGTCAGTCTGTCTGTCAGTCTGTCTGACTCTAGCCAGCTAGTTAGCTATCTAATCTTTCTAATCTAATATTTCAATCTATCTACTTTTCAAATTTCCTATCTAATCGTGCGATTCTATCTTCTTTATCTAATTCATCTTATCTATCTAGTCTATCTAATCTATCTTAAAATAAGCTCTGAGCTTTCCATTCTAGCCAAACTAATTTATCTAAACATCTTATATTCAATCTATCCAATCTCTAGTGTACCTAATGTATCTAATGTATCTAATCTATCTCATCTATCTCATCTATCTAGTCTATCTAATTCTACCCTATCTAATCTGTCTGACCTACCTAACTATCTAATCTTCCCAATCTACTGAACCCATTTAATATTTCTAATCTATCCTCACTACTCTATCGAACCTATCTGAAACTAATCTATCTAATCCACCATACTAATCTATCTAGTCTACCATACTCATCTATCTGATCTATCTCATCCATCTCATCCATCTCATCTATCTCATCTATCATCATCCTAATCTGTCTAATCTATCCATTCTGTCCAACCTATCTACTCTATCTCATGTCCTCTAATCTACGTATTCCATCTAATCTGTCTAGTCTACCTAATCTACCTTCATCTACCTAATGTACCTAATCTACCTAATCTGAATCATCTATCCAATCTATCTAATCTGCCTCGTCTATCGTATCTTTTCATCTTGTCTAATCAAATCTAACCTGATCTAACCCAACTATACGTCCTATTTATTAAAGTCTTATCTATCTCATCTTATCTGTCTAGTCATTCACCTATTTTTCTGTCTTTTATCTACTACCTAATCTTGTCTTACCTCATCTTATTTATCTAATCTTCCCTAATCTAATGTCCTCTAATATTATCTTATCTGACATAGTCGCATGTAATCCAATCGTATCTTCTCTTATCTATCTAATCTTGTCTTACCTCCTCTATCTAATCTAATGTAATCCAATCTAATCTAAGATAATGTTAACCAATCTACTATCTAATCTTATCCAATCTACTGTCCTCCAATCCTATCAAAATTAATCTAACCTCATCTAATCTAATCTAATCTGATCTAGTCTAATGTAATCTAAGCTTATTAATCTTATTTTAGCAACCTAATCTTTTCCATTCTTATCTAATGTCACTCATCTTCTCTAATCTTATCTTATCTTATCCCATCCTATCTTATCTAAACTTTTTATCTATCTACCTATCTATCTCTATCCATCTATCCATCCAGCTTTCTGCTATCTAATCTATCCATTGCCAGTCGACCTGTGAAACCACTGCCTCATGAGGATGCTATCTATCACTCCATCTTTCTAGTTAGCCAAGCATTGAATGAGTGGAACTGCAAAGTACACTGGAAGCTCCCTGCGCCTGGGTTGGCTGCGGCTTGATGATGTAGGTGTCATCACCTGCATGAAGAAACACAAAGTAGCAAGTCCAAGGAATCACCCTTCCTAGCTCATTTGCTGAAACAGTGCAATGCCCGCACCTGCCCCACCAGGCTTCTCGACGTCGTGGTTGTGGATTGTCCAATCCACAATTCCACCTTCTGTCCATTCCTGGAATAACTTCCGCCATGTGGATACTTCCGTATCCACCGTCCGCTTGTTCTCACAGACTTCCAAGATGACCTTCTCAGATTCGTGGCTCCAGCTGCACAGCGACAGCCTCTTCAAATCTCCTGGAGAAACGACCATGCAAGCATGACCACATGGCGCAGCTGCAGCAAGATGCTACTAATGCAATCTAATGCAATGCATATATGCAATCAGCTCTGCAACTATTTTTCTTCTTGCCCATCGTCGCCCGTCTTAATCGCCACGGTTGCCACAATCTCGATTGTCTAACCAAGGAAGTCATACCCTACAGCTTCGCTTATGCACCAAGCCCCTGGCTAGCTTATTGAACTTTCTATCACAAAGGTTCTTATGGAAGGAAGGCTTGTGGTTTGTGGTTCTTGCTATTATTCTTTCATTGCCTAATGATTTAAGTCTAGACTTCGCACTGAAGAATTTGATGTCAATGATTTGGAAGCTAACTTCCAGGTAAGCTGATGCTGGCAAGCTGACAAGACTTCAAAGACTTCAAGTCAAAATATGGCCAATTTTGCCAATGGTCCAAGTCTAATCATTTGAGACTCGAACCTTCAAGCGGCGCCTAGACAGCTCAGCAGTGCTCATCTTATCAATGGCTTGACGGCGGACTGGATGCACCCTCCACCTGAGCCAAAGCATGGATAATACAGGAAGAACAAAACCAGTTGATTGCAAAACATGTCAAGTGACTAAGTCAAGCACTCCGCTCGAGCCAGCTTCAGCCTTTCAGCAGCCTTGAGGGCTGGCTTCTCATCTCGCAGCCGTTCCACCGTTTCCTTCAGAAAGGTGTGGTAGGCATTTTGAAGATCAGTTTTCTCCTGACAGCAATGCATGAAGCCATCTATGTTATAACAGGCAAAGGCATTCAAAGGATTCAAACGCACTTGATCATTGATTCCAATCAATTCAATATACAACATTTGAGTTAGTAGGATTGATGACGTTGACACACTGATGCAACTTGAATCAACAACCACCTCATCCTAACCTCATCCTAATTGCCATGGCGATGGCCTTTGGAGCTCGAGCTTTGCTTTTCGGCTTCTTGTCCTTTTCGTCACTGTCAGACTCAGATGCCTGCCGCCAGAAAAAAATGAAACTAAAGATTTGAGGTTTGCAGGATAATTTTTGAATGGGTCAAACCAAAACAAACCCTTCAAGATCCCAGTGAATTATTGGTTTTCAAGGCTTAGTGTGAGTTTTGAGATGTTGGAACGTGAGACAAGAGAAGCGGGTGGGAAATAGTACTAGTCACGAGCCTCGTCCTCTCCCAGCACAAGAGTTTCTTTGCTCACATCACTGTCTTCTCCACTTTCACTTTCCTCCTTCTTCTTACTCCTCTTCTTCTTGTCAGGTACCTTTTCGACCTTCTTTGCCTTTGGCTTGGATGAGCTTGCCTTTGCTTTCGCCTTTGCTTGCACAGTTTCGTGCAAACCCATGGCCCTCTGAGCGCGGGTGAAACCTGCAACTTCCACAGGCCTGCTGCTGCTGCTGCTGCTGACCGCGGCCTTCTCCTTGATTGCACTCTTGCCATTCTTCAGTGGAGCTTCTGCAATCACTTCCAGCTCTTCCGATGACTCTTCCTCCTGCTGTTCCACCTTCTTTTCTTTTTTGCGTTCCTCCTCTTTGGCCTTACGCTTTCCACCGTTGGCCACCTTGGTGGGTGCAGGCTCCTCCCTCTCCTCATCTTCATCATCTTCATTTTTCTTCTCATCTTTCTTCTTCTTGCCGGCCTTCTCAACCTTCTTGCTTCGTTTGGCCACCTTTGTGGGTGCTGGTTCCTCCTTGATCTCCTCATCTTCATCATCCTCATCTTTTCTCCTTTTGCCAGCCTTCTCAACCTTCTTGCTTCGTTTGGCCGCCTCCTCATCTTCATCATCTTCATCTTTCTTCTCATCTTTTTTCTTCTTGCCAGCCTTCTCAACCTTCTTGGGTCCTTTGTCCACCTTAGTGGGCGCTGGTACCTCCTCCAACTCCTCATCTTCATCATCTTCATCTTTCTTCTCATCTTTTTTCTTCTTGCCAGCCTTCTCAACCTTCTTGCGTCGTTTGTCCACCTTAGTGGGTGCTGGTACCTCCTCCATCTCCTCATCTTCATCATCTTCATCTTTGCCAGCCTTCTCGACCTTCTTGCTTCGTTTGTCCACCTTAGTGGGGGCTGGTACCTCCTCCATATCCTCATCCTCATCATCTTCATCTTTCTCTTCATCTTTCTTTTTTTTGCCAGCCTTCTCAACCTTCTTGCGTCCTTTGTCCACCTTGGTAAGCTTCTCATCTTCCTCTTCTGCTTCATCAGTTTCATCATTCTTATTTCTTTTGCTATTCTTCTTGTCGATGCCCTTCTCCATCTCCTCATCTTCATCTTCTGCGAAGTCATCGTCCTCAAAATTTCTTTCTTCTTCGAGCTCTTCTCCGTCAAAATCATCGAAATCTTCATCGTCATCCATGGCCGCCTTGGTGGTTGCAGCCTCCTCCGCCATCTCCTCATCTTCATCATCTTCATCTTTCTTCTTATCTTTTCTCTTGTTGCCAGCCTCAACCGTCTTGTTTCGTTTGCTCATCTTGGGAGGCTCCTCCATCTCTTCCTCCTCCTCTTCCTCCTTCTGAGATTTCTTAGCCTTCTTTTCGTTGTCCTCTTGCAAAGCCTTTGCAACTCTGCTTCTGCCGCCTTCTGCATCTGCATCCTTCTCCTTTGATGCGTTTCCCTTCTTTAGCTTCTCTTCCTTCTCCTCTTGCAAAGCCTTTTCCACTCTGCTTCTGCCAACTTCTGCATCTGCATCCTTCTCCTTTGCTGCGTTTCCCTTCTTTGGCTTCTCTTCCATCTCCTCTTTTTTCAAAGCTTTTGCAACCCTGCTCTTGGTATCTTCTACGTTTTCCTCCTTCTTGTTCGCAGCCTCCATTGCCTTCTCCTCCTTCAGCGCAGTGTTTGCAACCCTGCTCTTGACATCTCCTACCTTTTCAGCCTTTTCCTCCTTCTTCGTGTTTGCAGCCTCCTTTGCTTTTCTGTCCGCAAGCTTCTCCTTGTGAACCTCCTCAACTAGGTTTCGATCCTCATCCGACGGTGGAATCTCCTCGCTTGTGTCACTCTCTTCTGACTCAAGATAAGGATCCTTCTGTTTTCGTACTTTCTTCTCTGCCCTTTTCTTTGGCGCCTGGGGTGGATAGTCAGGGCTGCAAAGCTTGATGTTGATGATGTAAGCAAAAAAAATCAAGACACTGACTGAAACATCCGAGCAGTGATATTTAGTAGCCAAGCAGCAGTTTGCGTTTTTTTCATGGCCAGCTCTTCATCATCCTTCTTCATAGCCTTTGAACCCTTTTTAGCAGCATCTATCTGTTCTTGCAGGCTATGAATTGCCACTGCAGAGATCTTTGCATTGTTTTCTTCAGTGGAGCCGCGGGACGTAAGAGGAATCTTGGGCTGAAAAGGTTGTTCACGCTTGTCACTATCTTCCAAGCCAGGGCTTGACGCGCAAATTGGTGATTCCTTGGCGTGCAGGTGTGAAGCAAAATCAAGAGCCAGGAAACAATGGCACCTCACAATTTACAGTTCCTAGTTTCACAGTTCCACATAGTAGATAAACAGATTTCAGTCAAGAAGCACCCTCGCTTTCTTTGGTTCCACTGGCTGCTGATAAGCTTGGTGAGGTAATAGCCTGCAGCATGGGGTAGAGCAAGCTGCAGCATTGATGAAGAATGGGACTCTGAGTATCAGGCAGCTCGGGCAGGTGGTGTTTTCAACATGCCATCATCACTCTTGGCCATGGAGTCAAAATCCTGATGGAGCAAGCAATGCAAAAAGATTGGAAGTCACAGTCACAGTCATGGAAGAAGATAAGATTCCTCATCATGTGACATGGCCAGTCCTTCTGCAACCCATGTTGCAAGAGTAGATGCTCCAGGCTTGCCATGGCTAACCCCCGAAGTTGCAACCCCACCCCCTCAAAGCTCAGGCCTTCAACTGTCAGGCGTTTGATGCTAAAATGTGCACTTGACATTTTAACAGATAGGATTCCAGCAAGTGACATAAGCCTGACACAGTTGCACTAACGAAGACAAAACACAACATCAACAGCAGGCAGTCCTTGCTTCTTGCGCTTCCATTCTGCCACCCGCTCTTGACGAACAAACCTCGATGATCCATGCGCCAACAGGTACTCCGAAGCTGACACCACCACTGGAATGTGGGCCACCTCAGACAATGGGAGGACGAAGCGATATGGGTATTGCAGATCAAGTGGTTGTCATGAAAAATGACAAATGCAGAACATGAACGGTAGAAGCTCTAGATAGTGCCAAGGTGCCAAGAAACATTTCCACTCTAGTTCTTCCTGCGCATCTTCCTCAGGAATCAGGTTGAATTGTTGGAAAAGTAAGTATACCTTCAAAACAAACTGGTGTTAATATAGTAGACTAGCTTCCGTTTTGTGGCTCCTGTCGCGAGCAGGAACATAGAATAAAGTAGTGCCAGCATGGCGGCCAGGCACTTTGACCTCTATGTTGTAACGAGCCAACAGTCCATCAAGATCCTCTGGTTCATTTTCCCAGAAAGACATGGCTGGAGTCTTTGGCGCTTCTGTCAGAGGTGCCATTGCGATTGCCTGCTTGATGACATTCTTGTCAAACCTGAGGCACGTCATCCGGGAAAAAAGTGGATAAGACCTGCTGATTATGTGGTTGTAAGTTGTAACCATGTCCATTTCTAAACCAGTCTAAACTGAATGTTGCTGACTAAGAGACTTGGCGTCAAATTCCGACATAAGCTGACGCCAGTCAGGCCCATGCACCACATCATCAGCATATCCTTGGCCAAACAAGAAGAGCATCACAGGTCAACTAAGGCTACCAAACTTGGACATAAATAACTGTAACTAATATCAATACATATCCAGCACATCAAATGCTTTGAACAACTTGCAAATTCAAGCGTCTTGATCGGACAACAGTTGGAAGTGCCAGCTTGTACTTGCTGGCAAAAGTTTTGGCCTTGGGGTCAAGTACATCCACGTGCACGAGCTTGAAGACAAAGTCGGTCAACTGGACGGATGGTCCAAGATCTCCAGGAGTGGCTTCATAGGGCCTCACCTTGCCCATGAGATGGTTGTTGGATTTCCAAGCCTGTTTGCGCTGTAGCTGCAAAGCTTGACACTGTAGACTGCAAAAACAATCTTACAGCATCCCATTTTTGGTCGATTTAAAACAAACCACCTTTCAGTCAAAGCAACGCTGAAAATTGGATCATGGTTGCTTTTTTGCAGGGTATGCAATTCAAAGCTTGACGCCTCGAAAAGGTCCAGGGCCATTTTTTTCTGACACCACTCAAGCACTGGAGCATGTCTGCCAATGCTCATGGTGGTAGCAGTGTAGCCGTCCATGATGTTGCACCACCTGCAAGCAAGAGCTAGCTAGCATCGCTATACAATTTCAAGAATTTCAGAAAAAAAAGCTTCTTCAACGTGCAGCTTAGAAGCTGCAAGCAAGTAGATTCCAAATGGCAATCGTAGGGCGTCAGATTCAAGACAGAAAGCTTCTTGGAAGGCAAAGCCACCTTCCTCAGCAACCCTGACAGAATAGCACAGGGGAACTCATCCCCAGCCAAGTACTGGGCCGCTTCTTGATACTCGCTCAATGACCTGGATTGATACCGGCCAGATTCACAGAAAAGAAATCAAATCAATGCGGTATCTTCAACATCTAAATCAAGATCAAACAGCCCACCTGCTCTCAGCGGTGTGAGGAAGCCCATCCGAAGAGCCAGGCACAACATATTCCGACTCAGGCAAGAATCGAACCATGGTACGTGGTCGCCTGGCAGACACATGGCCATGTAGGTGTACTTAGACGCTAGTAACTTTATCTATGCACAAAATTGGCAAACATGCAAGACCCCAGTCCTGTCAGCAAGAAGTTGGCAAGAATAGAAGATGTTGGACTCCTGTCCTTCCTCCGCAAAGACCACCCAGCCAGGGAAGACAAGGGGCACCTTTTTCGTGCTTGGCGGTGTGTCCATGTGGACCGATACCAGATGGTTTCCCAAACCCTTCATGTCCATCTTATCCTCGAAACGTCGAACCTGTTGGGTGGACAAGTGGACATGTGAAGCTGCAAAGCAACATGAAACAAACATCCAAGCAATCAGCCAAACAACTTAGAAGTGAATCAAACATTTTTGATCCGCAGCCTCGCTTCGAATAGCGTTTCCCACCCTCTCTGACGTATAGATGGGAGCCATAACAAAGGCCACACTGGCTTGCGGGCGGCGCAGCAAAACCTTTTGGACCATGTCCATGTGGGCATCCAGCTCTTTCGAACTGACCCGCCCCAGCTTCGTGCAATCCAAGAAGACCACCACGCCAGCATTGGTAGCAATTGCATCATCCAAGAACTGGCCACGATTGGAGGAACTTTCATTTCAAACAAATGCAAGGGCAGAATCTAGTATCAACAGCAGCAACCCAGCCTTGTCCAATGCAGGCACCGTGGACGAGTCCTTTGCAAGGTGAAAGCTGCAACTCTTGTTCATGAAGCTCTGCACTATCGAAGCTCCAATCGTGTTCTCATTTTTCAGGTGCAATATTTTCGCTTGGCGCTTGCTAGCCCTCAGAGAAATCATAAAGAAGCCAGCAAATGTCAGACAGTAAATTACACCAGCAGCAACAGTGCCATCATGTTGGAAGTGTCAACCTTGTGCAAGCAAGCATCGCCGTTTTCTCCTCGGCTTCCATCAGTTGCCCAAGACTTGCGACGTCTCGTGCCAGCGCCAGGCAGTCTCGTTCATAGGCCACCCGTCCTTTTAAGATTACAACAGGACTAAGCAGCAAACGGAATTACAGAACAGAAACAAACAACTTTTCACACTCACTCTATTATTGGTTGACTAGGATCTGGCGTCCAGAGATAGACTTTCCAACTGGTGGTCAGCTTGCACCAAAGCATCCTCATATGCCCATGTCAGGACATGTAGGTAAGACACATAGGAGAGCCTTTGAACTCAGTTCAATCCTTGAAAGTCAATTCAAAGTCATTTCAAGATGCTGCCAAGAAGCTTCCATTGGATTAGCCGGCTCGTCAGGGATGCTTTCCTTCCAGCACGACATGTACTCTGGCTGAAAGGTGGGGTCCTTGAGGGCCAGGACTTCGCGGACTTCGTTGTGAAAATCCCTTAGCTGCACATTAGCTAGTCAAAATTGGGCCATGTTAACCAATGCAAGTTGATCAGTGAAATGAGCCAATAATTCTAGCAAAGAGTCCCTTCTATGGACCTGTTGCGAAGTGATTCCACGATTTCATCACCAAAGAGTTTAGTGCCATCAGTTCGCGTAGCTCCAGCCATTGCATCAAGCCTTGAACTGATTTTTTGATGTCAGAAATCGGCATCAATTCACTATGTCTCTGTTTAAGACTGACTAAATGAAGTCTGACTAAATGCAATCGGGCTGCACCCAGCTCAGCACACAGCAGATTTCCACTTCTGCCAGCCATTCTTGTATGCCAAGGTGGACCACTGTTTTTGAGCCAGCTTTGCGCACATGGACTGCATGCAGTCGAAGGGCACCTCAGAGTTCAGACGATGTGTTGAAACCCAACATAAAGCTAAGCGTATCATGTGTTGAACAAAAACAGACTATTGCTCGCAAACAATAGAAATGCTGAAAGAACAATTGCTGACTAACGGTAGGTCAGATCAAGGGTGAATCCCAATGCAAAGGAATGGCACTATGTGGTGAATATTCCAATGGTTCAACAAAAATGTCAGAAGCTAAGTTGAAGCTAAGAAACGCGCCAGGAACAACTGTTGATTCATGGGATTGACTTCCAACACTTTCATCCACATAGCGCTTGAGACCCTTGATGAGCTTCCTACAAACCAACGGGGCTCCAGCAGAGTAGTCTGGCTGAAAGCGCAAGTCTCCCACTTGTACATGTGAAGGTGTGCTTCAAGCATGCCCCAACATTCATCGCAAACCCCAACCTGTCAGCAACCAAGGTTTTGAGCTGATGGAAAACAATGGCGCTATACCAGGCACAAGTCAGGGTGGTGGAGTTGAGAAAGTTACTTCAATGATTGGTGGGAAACAAACTCAAGAAGCTACCCATTGATATGCCCAAGGCACTTTGAAGGAGTACAGGGATTCAGCTAGGTCTGGAGCTATTTGGTAGGAGTCGTTGGATTGAGCAACACCATACCCGTTGTGCTCAGCGATCCCCTGATGAAAAAACCGTTTGTAGTCCTCGTGCTTGTTAGTGCTGGTGCTGCCGTGCTCCACCATCAGCTGATCTGCTCGTTTTCCAAACAAAAGAGCTTTCTGAAGTATATTCTTTCTCTGACATTGAGCCTGCTGCTCATTTACCTGCAGTCTGCGCCACATATACTTCTCAGGGGAGTCCTCAACCCAATGTGTCACTGCAACTTCCATCGCAGACTGCAGCCACCTTGCAGGTGTGAGTGGCTTTGGATTGGGATTCTTGCGGTGGCATGCTTGTGGTGATGCTTGGGAGACAATCTGCGAGACGTTTTTGGTAACAAAGTGGTACTTCCCCCAAAGACGAACCTTAGGCCCTAAGCCTCACCTTTGAGATATGTTGCGACCCCATGTTGGTATCCATGGGCTATGCCTGCTCACGCATGATTTTAAAATTAAGTCCGCAGAATAAGTTGCGAGACAATTTGCGAACCCCACGACTTCAAGGTGTACCCTCCAGAAGTATCCTAAAGTACCCCCAGATAATCTCCAAAGACGAACCTTAGGCCCTAAGGTTCACCTTTGGCAACCCGACCCATTTTGATTGAAAAGGACGACCCAGATTGTCTTTCTCAGACTTATATCGCAGATTCACATAGAGCATGGGAGATAGTATGGCAGATTATCATGGAAATAATCTGGCAGATTATCATGATGGGAGATAGTCAAGTGTCCATCATCATCATTGGAGATAGTCTGGCAGATTATCATGAGGTAGATAGTCTGGCATACTATGTAGATAATCTGGCAGATTGTCATTGGAGATACTCTGGCAGATTATCATGGGAGATAGTCAGGTGTCCATTACCATCATTGGAGATAGTCTGGCAGATTATCATGTGGGATCTGATACGGCATGGAAGATAATATGGCAGAGAAAGTATGGCAGCTTGTCAATGAGTCTGGCATTTTGAAACGGGGGATGGTCTTTCAGATTACCATATTCCATAGCAAAAGGTTATCATCGTCACAGGTGAGATAGTAAGTAAGGCATTATGGATAATGGTGGAAGGTGCACTGGCATGTCTTTCTGATATTAGGCCAATGATGATAATAAATGTTTCTTTTTCAGTGCCTAAAGCATGAACTTCAAAATCAAACCTAAGTCAAAAGATGTTTTGGATTGGGCCTCACAAAGTCTTCATTGACCTTGTCCACAATCAACTCCTTGTTCATAAAGCTCCAAAGGACACCAAAGTACAGCACACTCAGGCGTCCAAGCCCCTTGGTGCACACCAACGTCGCCTCAGGTGCATATCTATCCAACTTGAAGATCCAGATCACTTCTTTGAATCAAATATGCTGCAAAGAATGGCCAATTCGTGTTTCTTTGGCTTCATGCTTTCCAGTCACTGTGTTGATCGTTGTGCCTTTCGCTGGATCACGCAACCTCACTTCTAGTGGCTCGCGAAGAGGCTGATATCCTTGGAAGAAGATATCGCCAGCAACACCTTTCCAGTGAGGCAGGAGGGGTAAACCGTCTGCGGGAATTGTGTAGCACATGCTCGTTAGCGGCACATGGGCCAGCTTTCCAGGCTCCAAAACCTGGGAAGCAACTGTTGAATGAAAAGAAGTTAAGCATTGTAAGGTGAAATACTGCGGTTGAACTTGACAAATTATACAATGAGCCAAGCAGCCAAGCTCCCATTCGCAGGGTTAGGGACTGCAGGCCAACAGTCAGCTGCAATCCACGCCACTGCAGCTTCAAGCATGCCACCCTGCATGTTTTCCAAAACCAGTTGCACTGGGTGCTGGCCATCACTTGCTTTGAAAGTCCTTAGCGCAAAGAGAAAGCAACAACAAGAAGAGTTGAGAAAGCACACCAGGGCTGTCAACAATACAACAACGAGCCTATCAACTTGCTATTCTTAATCACCCCATCACTTTAGACCAAGAATCTCAATGTGGGCCATGACCAAGTCATACCATGGCTTGTTTGCGGTAGGCTTGGAGCGCTTCATCGTTGCTCTCACCCACTGCTCCCTACAGTTTCCAAAAGGACTGCAATTCATGGACTCACGGGTTGCAGGTCATGGTCTTAGTTTGTCATGAAGTCTGGTTTGCGATGAAAGCAGTTTGCCAGCAACAGCACTGGTTTGAACTTTTTTCAACTCATTTCGAAAGATGCATGTTCGGAATCATGGCAGTCATTCTATACCTTGCTGGCTAATTTCTAATTTGCAATTTGATTTGCATTGAACTATCGCCAAGAACCATTAGCTGAGCAGCGCTTCAACTTTTTTTGGTAGATTTAAATTCCAAACTCATTTGACGAATGAATCCGTTAGTGTTGACAAGACAGGTTACGACATTTCTTTCTTACACACGACTCAGCTAATTTGCCTTCTTCCGCAAAGAAAGGGCTATGCAAAGTAGCACCCCACCTACACAAGGCACGTTCATGGCATTTCCCGCCATTGTGATGACTGATGACCTACTCACTTCGGCCACTTCCAACTTTGGGCCACCGCAAATCTTTGACTGGCTCTCTGTACATGGCAGGACGTGGCTCATCAAAAGTTCTTTGGGCTTCAGGACTCGACCATGCTCCTGGACAGCAACTGGACATCAGCAAACTTGATTGTATTTGATTGTATTTACCTTTCAGTACTTGAGTATTAATGAGGCAAAAGAAACTTGCAGACTTTGACCTCTAAAATCTTTAACTCATCTAAAGATTATCGAAACAAGGGGTTGAAGAGATAATATCTAACAAAACTATTCGAAGCATTTGAAGCAATATTTCAACAAGGATTTGTCCTGGCTGTAGAGTCTCCCACTGCTTGTGGTTAACGTTGGCAGTGTTCCATCAACGAGATCACCACGGGGCCTGTTGATGGTTTGGTTCAGGTCGCAAAGGGTGAAGCGGCCCAATGTTCCATAATCACGCAAGACTCTGGCCTCAGACAAATCAAAGACCCCTTTAAAATCAGAAACTCAAGGGAGCTGTTTGATCCAGCACGACAACTATTGCTTAGACTAAAGGAGTCAAGAAATCCAGAATACTGAGTCCTCAAAGATAGTGACTGATGTTTGATAGCAACATGGCCTACACTTTTTGTTGCTAGGAATGAGCAAAAGCTGTGAAACAGATGTCAAACTTTCTCAGTTAATTGTATATGCAAGACACACTCGCATCACTAAGCACATCTGCTGGGCCATCCATGCAGAAATAGTCATGAGCATTCATTTTGACCTGGGACCTCAAAAGGGCCATGAAACTGGACAGTGTCCATGGTGCAGTCCATTCCACTTTGTTGTTCCTGTAGGCGATAATGAAGACCCTGGACCTGATCAGGGAAGCACCCTTGAGTCCTTGAATCTATCTTATCTTGGGGGCATGTTTCTTTGAGAAAACATCAAACCCTTTCACATCATAATAAAACAACCCACCTTGCACTTGCGAATCCCAATGATCTTGGGTCGACCCGGGTGGACACAAGGGTCCAGCCTGGGCCCAGTTCTTCAGCCACAATCTGCTCCTTATACTCAGGCACATTCTCGATGAGGACCACTTCATGGTCCGATTTTTTGATGGCATCGTAAAAGGCCTTGTGCACTGGGTAGGATGGCCCTTGCTCCTGCATCCTTTTTCCCATCATAGAATAGTCGATGCAAATCGGACCTGATAGAATCAGTCAGTGATTAAGGGCAGGTTAAATAGTGAAACATGTTTTATTGATGTTGCTTTCATGAATGCATCATGGAGGCAGGCGCCTGAAACGTTCAAGGAGATACCTGGGCCAGGCAGGAGAATGGCAGATCATTCATGAAGTCAAGCAAAAGAAAATTACTGCAATTTTTTTTCACTTGCAACCCCCTCAAGCAAGATACAATCAGCGGTAGCATAGGGATTGCGTTTCATCTTCTTGCATTGCCTGTCATGAGCAATGCAGTAAGCTGTTGGGGATCCAGTATTCAGGCTCATGACATCCGGGAATACGCATAGATATCCACCATAACTTCGTCGTAGGACTGTTTGACAACTTTGATCTATCTCGCCTGAGTGCGACAACATCTCCAGCACTTGCACATGCAGACTTGCAGCCAAGAAATGTAAGGGGTATTTCTTCAGTGGATGATGGAGCAACTCAATCAGTTCATAGTCAGTCATGAACAATACCTTGAACCTAACCATTTCGGTGTGAGATAGTTTGCGCAGGAGCAACTAGCATAATAATTGTAACCATTAAATTATGAAGAGGTATGGCTCAATTTTTAAAAAAATGAAGAAATGGAAGTTGGCATGCAGTCTAGTCGCAAGCATACCCCAACTTGACGTGCTGCTTCCAGGCTCCAACATACTTGCGCACTGCTGCTTGCAAAGAAAGAGCTGCCTTGGTAGGGTGGCCCAGCAAGCTCCCCTACCGAGTGTTTCTTCCAAACTTAGTAAGTTGAGAAACATGTGAATTCCAGCGTAAGTCCCTCACCTGTTCAGCACATCCAACTCCGCTGAAACAAGTTGACAAAGTCCAGAACCATCTTCCCATCAGGGTTTTGAAAAGCTCTGGGCCAATATGCCAAGCAATCCTGGCTACAAAGACATCGGCCCATGTATAAGTCGAAGCCACTGAATCGAACTGCTCTGGGTGATCCGAGGTTGCTTTTGGAACATCGCACTTGGCATAGAACCTGGCCAGCTTGCAGCTTAGCTAAAAGAGACACGTGTTGAATGGATGTCAATGTCAAAGTCAAAACAATCAGTCTGTCGAATAAATGTAAGACCCCAGCTTCTGTTTTGGAGCAGCTGACCTGTAAGTGAGCTGCCCAGACTGTTTCCATTTCTGCTGCTATTATTGACTTCTCTTCTGCTATTACCTTACTACTGTACTCCTACTATTGTTACTACTACATACTACTACACCCTACATACTACTACATACTACTACCTACTACTACATATTACTACTACATTCTACTACTACATACTACTACTACTACTTATTACTACTACTTACTACTACTACTACTACTTATTACTACTTCTTACTACTACTACTTACTACTACTACTTATTACTACTACTACTACTACTACTACTACTACTACTACTACTACTACTACTACTACTACTACTACTACTACTACTA
>OMLO01002397.1_pt1 | contig 15103 bp, 3 predicted proteins | sample 1674811 | NCBI WGS metagenome assembly OMLO01 (sample SAMN06265003, study PRJEB25207) | coral metagenome | isolation source: Coral host | place: Mexico:La Bocana,Puerto Morelos, Mexico | collected 2008-11-13 | reverse complement strand
CTTCGCTTCTCGGGCAAATATTTGTTTTAAGAACATCAAATTTCCGCGGGGCAACTATCAGCTGATAGTTCCTCGACGGAAACACTCTATTGTTTAATTAGTGTGCAGTGGCTTGGTGTGCTCGAAAATTTGAAATGTTTTCTTGTTTCTCCGAACTTTTGAAAGCACATTCACAAACAAATGGATAATGAACTTCCTGAGAAGACTACAAGAAGGGCATTAACGGTTTCTTGAATTAAAAAAGCTCGACATTTTCGAATGGAAAATGATTAGCGTGCACACACAACTGCAAATTGACTCAGTCTGTACAATTTCTCTAAGCGTGAAGTTTAATACTTAAAGACCAGAAATAATTGGAATCGTTATTTGAAGCAAATTTCAGTTAGATTTCTACTAAAACAATTAGATTATTCACTCTCTTGGCTTCCTCAACTACCACCTCATAGAAATCTCAAGCTCATAACCTAATTGTTAATTATAATTTTAACATTTGCATAATTTGCAACGGTACGACATTCAAAGCCCAATATTACCTAATTAATAATTAATTATTTCAATCTGACTAAATAAATGTGCATTTGCTAAATAGCATATCCATTCGGCCTTAGCAACGTAAACATATCTTTCCACGTTACGTTCATTCTGTGGCTCTAGATAACCCTTAAGATAACCCTTAAGATTAGAGTTGCTAGGAAGATGGGAATTCGTTTTACCTGCCCCTTATGAAGAACGAGTTTAGAAGGGCAAAATCCCTCATCCGATACACGAACAACAACATCTTCTGCAAAATAAAATTGAAACAGGAAGGGTGATTAATGTAAAGGGAATGAGAAGTGAACATTGTGTTGTAACAAAGTAGTCGTGAATTTAGAACCTTTTAGGATTGTTTTCACGCTTCAGGACGCTAGCAAATTATCGGATAAATAAACTTCATTGTACCTGTAAATGCGCCATTTTCGCAATTCATTGTTGGATTAATAAAGTTCTTTGATGGCCCAGAGCAAACAATTCCCATCGTGAAAGGAAGATCACAGCTCCATGACAGTGAATTTCTTCTTCTGAGAAACGAATCTCGCATTTGTCAGCCATCTCGAACTGTCGATCGAGGTTATGATGTACGAAGCTGAATTTGTGGCCTTCAACATCATTTCGCCAAGAAAATTTCCATAGTTACTGCCCAACCTTCATAATGTTCAACTACTATACATCTAAGACACCATTTCGCTGAAATTTATAAGAACTCAGCTGAAAATGGCAAACAAACTTGGCTATAGACTCACTTGCAGCCAATTTCCATAATAATATCGTTCCCAGGAACTACACGTAAGTTACTTCCAGGGAGGGGTGGGGTATACAATAGTTTTCCCGCCTCTTATTGAGGGTTATGTCAATGCCACTATTAGCTGAAGATTGTATACAGTTCATTCTAGAAACCCATTCAATTCAGTTTGTCATTTTTTCTCCTTTTTATCTCTCTTACCTTTAATCAGCATTTCGACTGATCTTTTTTTATTTATATATTTTCTTCAGGCTGATTCCCAAAGAAGGTGTACGTAAGAGATTTCTTGCTGGCTGACAAAGATGTGGTCGTTCTATTTCTCAGAGGTGTTTCATGATGTGGAAGGCAAGGAAATCTGAAGAATTGTCTAGGAAGAATTGTAATGTATTTTCGACATTTCATAATATTTTGCATGGACCGACTTTTTGTGTGAATGATCCGTTCATGAGGCTAGGAGAGTCAAAGCAAGTCAGTTTTCTCAAATGACCAACTGGCCTGAGTCTTCGAGGAAGTGGAGTGAAGATCACTCACTATCGGGTTTAAAGAAAAAAAATTTCCTAGTGAGGCCCGGAATCGACATATTATAAGTCACGTGGGGATGATTAAATTGTCGCATCTTTTATTATTACCCAAGTCTTCGTCTCCCGTGGTGAGCTTAAAAGTCTACACTCCATCTAGAATAAAATTTTCGTGTACAACATGAATGCCAAAAGAATGATGAAAAAGAAATATAAAGCGAAATAAGTAAGACTGGTTTTTTTTTACTGGTGAACAGCCGCTTATGAAATTTGAAAAAAATATTATTAAATATTGCATGCAGAGAAAAAATGATGAACATGGCTGTATGAGCTGATTCATACTGCATGTGACTGGGGCATCTTATCAAAGTCAATGTGATGATCAATCGTGAACGTAAAACAATTAAACCCGGCATTAAGTTTAAAAAACGTCTTCAGTGATATCGTAGATTTTATATTTCATCGGAAGAGTGTCCACTGTAATTCAATTTGCAATTCATATGCCATTATATTTTACTTCCCAAACGCTCTCGAGCCGTCTTCAATATGAAAATAAGTCAGTATACATAAGTTGATGAAGGGGAATTCGATATTTCTAATGGCATGGACACAATATGTAAAGTTTTTCAATTCAGATTTATCTTTTCAATTAAACTTTGACTTTGTCTTAGCAATCTGTCTTAGTAAAAGAAGAAAAAAGCGGCGTACTTAAACAAAAAATAATCAAAAAATCTGTTTTCCGTCACGAGCCATGTAAAGGTCAGTTCTCCGTTCTGCCGATTTTGATGCGTTACAGGGGACTTCAGTACTCCAGCTGTATTTGAACTACGTCACACCAAAGTGGCAAGTTTAAAATTTCCCGCATCCAACTTTAATTGCGATCTTTATCAAATTTTCTTTTAACAGTCAGCTATCGTCGAGGACAAAAAAGTACTTGACAAGTCAATCTTTGCAGCGCTTTTCAAAGATTTACCTCTCGCGGATTGCTTCATCTTCATCAGTTCAATATAATATGAAAAAAATTTCCGTGCCACTCCAGCCCGTTTACATCAACAACTATCAACAATGTTCTCTTTGATACGCCGCCAGTTCCCACATAATTTTAATTTCAATTATATTTTCTGGCTTTTCATCGCACGATTCCCGATTTCAAAATAAGCCTTCACTGGTTGGCCTAAATAGTTGATTTACAATAATTGAACCAAAACATCTACCGCGAAATTGTATTCAGACTTTTTTATGTTTTCTTTGCCCATGCAGTATCCTTAGAAAAGAATTTAATCAAGCTGTGATATTCAACGACATAAAACACATCATTTAACCCCGTATCGTGTTGAGTGCGCAACCGGCGGCAGTGAATGCGTGACGTACAGCTTCTACAATCACTTCGTTGATTTTCTCGCCTACGCAAAGTCTGCACCTGACAAATAACAAAAATGCAAATTTTGTTGTGCCGAGTAAGACATTAATATTGCCTAAACGGGCTGAGACTTAAAATGTATGAAGAGACAGGTCACGGTATATGAAAATTCGCCATGCAATAAATTGCCGGTGCGCTTTCTTTGTGTTCGTCAGTCTGAACGTGAAATCCCGCAAAGTGTAGAAATCCGAGCAGGAAAGAAAGTAAGTTTAATTCTGTATGAGAGTTTCATGGGTAGAAAAATATATTAAATAATTTTGAAATACTTATTTCTTAAAAAAAAGTTATGACTATCCGCTTCCGATGTCACTTGATCTCATTACAGGCCCGTACTTTTGAGAGACTAGTGACTGTAGATACACTGTCCTATTGACTGGTACAGCTCTCTACCAGCGTTAAAAGGTGAGTTAAGACTCAGGTTTTTGACGGACTGGTTGTAAGTGTTGTTGATTGCATTTCGTGTTTGAGACATTACTGACAGGTGATTATAACCAGTCTAATTTTTAAAGAAAAAACCTTGTCAGTTCGTCGTCTTACGCGAGCAAATAAAACGTATGGCCCAAAATATCGCTGAACAAACATGGCGTTTATGAAACTGAAAAAAAAAAACGATTAATGAATGTGTAAGCAATAGGGGAAGGATTGTCTTATGTGTACCATTCTGTTTTTGCTTGGTAGAATCAATTGTTACTCAGCTTCAATTTACTGGTTTTTTTTTCTTTTTCTACCATTCTCCAACAAACGGAATTCGGCTGGCCATGAAAAGTGCTGGCAACTTTTTATAGCCTTGTTCAAAGAAAACGTAATGACCCTTATAAGCAACAATTTCTTCATTAAGTCAACGCAGGCACGTAACATTCAATAATAATTTCTACCAATACTATCAAAGTGTAGTATAGAGAATTGAGCTAGTAATTTACCACAAAGTACTTTACCCTTAAGGCATTCATATGATCAGGAATCTATATATGTTGAAAATAAAAGCTTTTTTCACAAGTGTGCGATGGGCTTGCTTACAGAATAACGATTACGCGAAGAGTTTATGAAAGCACAGCATCGTGATTAGCTGTAATTCCATATTTTTGTTTGGATATGTTGCCGGACATTTGAGATTTATAGTCTTTTCCCATCATAACTCATCTGCTTTATCCACCAGGTAAGTTCACATGAAAAATTACAACATTAATGAATATTTATATATTACCAAAACAATCGTCCTCCTATTTACACAAATTTGTAACCAAAATGGGAACAACAGTTTCTCAAGCGCCATCGCCGTGGTTTGAAAGAGATTCTCGTCTAATTTATTTTTAAACGCACGAAAAGGCCTCTTTTCTGTCTTATACCCGTCAAATGTGGAACAACCCCGCGTGTTTTTATGTTAATTTCGGACATAATTTTTTTCCCTCTAGACACGTGGTCAATTGTTTATCCAACAATATGACTGTGACTGTTAACGCGGTCTCCTCAATGCTCAGGGCACACTAAGCTAATATTGATACCTTAATCCCTAGTAAACCCATTAACAAACGACTCTCCTATTTACGAACAACATTACTGCATGAAACTCGTGCTCCAGAACCTTTGATCACAGCACTCCCGCAACCCAGTTTTCTTAACGACAGTGCAAAGAAGTATTGTATTTAATCACAATAATTTTATTTTTATTTGTACTTTAGTGGCTAAAACAAACCTGATTATATTAAAAACTACGAGCACATCATGAGAGGAATTATTTTTAGCCGTTTAACCGAAAAGGACAGAAAAGTTATGATCAGTCCATGAACGACAGAGAGCTCTGAACAATGGTGAAATGTTCCAAGTAATGAGGCGAGCCAAACAAATCACACACAGACGGCAAGAGTCTAATAATATATTGTTTTTTGGATCGCGAAAAAGCGTCACTGTATAAACTCGGAGCACAAACACAAGTTCAGGACACAAAACATCACAAACAGAAATATGGCTTAGCATATCGCTTTCAAAACACCTACAGTTTATGGTTGGATCGTTCATATTACTGCCAAGCGATTCTCAGTTCAGGTTCTCTGACGAATTTTGTCTCTGAACATTTCTTGGAATCATACGAGGGCGACACGGTAAGACCACAAAGCAAATATAAACTTTCACTCGCTAGAAAATGTTCAGCCATTCCTCTTTGTTGTTCTCGATTTTGGCACACAAGTCCTTTGTCCACTCCAACGCATGCGTTGAACGAATAGAAAGGAACTGCGCACGCTCGGAAAAATTCCTCAAGAGAAATAATTGCTCTTTTCGCGAAAAAGTTTGGAAAAGTTGGACAAACTTTGCCAAACTGTACATAAAATTTGTATGCTAAGATTTAGATTGGGCTACGGAACTTTTTTCGTAAAATTCTCTTTCCTTTTGCCTTTTAAAACACTACCTTTGTTTAGAAACTATGAATCTAGCTGTGATCCATGCTGCTAAAAGCTTTTTTCAGATGGTCATATTACTGTCAGAAAAGTGGCGCACAACAACAGAAGACAAGCAGAGATTGAACTTTGACATTCACAACACTTAACCACACTTTAAAGTACTCCCCTTGCTCGGGTGACATTAGCATCTTTTTGTTGTAAAAGTAAATTCTAGCTTTCTCAAAGAAAGTTAATTGTAGGTCAACTGTTTCTCCGTTCCTCCGTTCTCTTTTGAAACATTGGTGAACGTGTCTTAATAACAGCCGCAGACCCCTCCAGGTATTATATCGTCTGTGCTTATTTCATTAGTGATTCATAACTTATTTTACCCATTATTTGAGCACATGTTATATAACAAACGCGAACAAACTGTCAAACTGACAGAACAGAAGACGAAACATAACCTGATATGTTCGTCTTTAGTGCTCACATTGAACGAATGACAAGTAAAACGTGTAAATAATTAAACATATTTTGTGGTACACCGATAAACATCAATTTGTGGAAACTAGAAACCTGTCAGTTTACATACAGCTTAACTTCCAACATAGAATTCATAACTAATTCGGATTCAGAAGTGTCTTTTTTTGAGAGATTAAGATTTGTGGACAGAAATTCTAAGAGTGACTCATGAAGAATGATTTCATAAGTAATGATGGCTGCTTTCCGCTCAGGTGTTTTCTAATTTTAACGCTTACCTAAAGAAACTTGTGTTACTAAGTGCATTCGTCATTCGGGAGGAAGGATTTTGCATATTGAGCAGAAAAACCTGTCACGTACTCTTCTAGTACGCTTGCGCACAATAAATATTGGGCAATCCTTTCTGTGTGACTGATGAGCCAGTTTTCAGAAGAAAACCGGCTGTACTACATGGCATTGAAAGAATTTTCTTGTCTCTTTTAGCTCAAAGACTCTTTTTTCCTGAGAAAAATGGAATTATCGAGCTTTTTTGGAGGCCTCAAGGGAAAGGTAAGATAATTTCTTATTCCACCGTACCGTGAATTTCACGAATGATTTTTTTTTTCGATCGATGTCTGCCGAAGAATATCAGACTACTCAATTCAATTTTTCCCGATCCGATCTAATTTTAGTGGCATTTTAAAATCATACAGTGAAGTGTATTTCATTTCTCTCGCTGCTTGAATGTTAGAGTTGGTCCATTTTATATTTTTTTGTTCGACTTAGTCCTCCGGGCTATATTTGCCGCCAGCCTGCCTGAGCGAGATGTAAATTACACAGAGCTCGGCAACCTTGGTTTGCCGACTTAAGCAAAACCAAATTGACTTGCTAATTCTTCAAGCCAGCTTGACAACCAAGTTCCAGTTTTGCAATGTAGCTATCTTCTGTTTAATGAATTTTAGCTGTCTCCATCGGGACTACGGCTAATTTCTCACAGTCGTCTCCATAGTCTCAGAGCCGAAAGCAAAACCTGCAAATTTTTTCGAAAAAGATTCACCGGCTTTGAAAAACAATCTGTTGTTCACCGTAAAGACGTTATCAATGTTATTGGTTTTTACCCGGCGACAAAATAAACTATTGCTTTCTGCATTGAAAATTTTCCCGTCATGGGAGGGGAAAGTAGCCTAGTACTACTGACCGGGATAGATAGCTGAAACAACGGTCAGCTAGAGTTCACTATCCCCTCGGATACTATTCATCTCAAATTAATTGAAAGGAAACAGATGCCATTCTTCCCCGTTGGCGCTGCTGCACCATTGGATGAACATTTGACAGTTTGTCATTAGACCTTCAGCAGCGAACGGCTCGCTTTTGTTCTCGAGGCAAGCAGAATCTACGTGATGGTAGATTTGACGTCTGGATATCGAACCAAAATAGCCACCAATCAGAAATCGGAAACTCGGTAACTAATTACAATTATTTATCAAATCTTTTTATCGCAGTATTGTTTTGAAAGAGGCCCCGTAAAGCGCCTAATGCACCTGCTCCGACGCGCTAGAAAATATGTATTTTTATGGCCAGAAAATTTCCCTTTCCTTCGAATTAAATTTCGTCAACGCAGAAAAAATTTACTCGACGGAAATGTGTATGAGAAAGCGAAACAAATGACATCCAAAAGAAAAATATTCACTCTTGACTGCTTAAAAAATATATTTGTTCGTCGGCATCGAGAAAATGTATTCCATTTTGTCGGTGAGTTTATTTACTATATTCCACCGCCATGACTTTCTGTTCCAATGAGGTCGTGATAGCCACATTGGGCTAAAGAGTCTGCATGGAATATCCAGCAAAACGTAAAATGATGCCTGCATGATCGCAAATCCTTTCAAAATAAAATGGTTATTGGGTTTATTTTATCGATGGAGTAAGACTAGTAAATGTGGTTTTTATTTATTCTCTCCGCGCCACACTGCTTGGGGTTCAAACTGCATTGCGAAATTTTACTTCGGACAGAACGTGTGATTTCTTTCCTCGTTGATTTACCGAATTTTGCCCTCTGAAGAGCATTGCACCAGGAAAAAATGCTCGACGGAGAAAAATGAAATCAAAACTCTAAACCTGTCGCTTAGAAACAAGAAAGAAAGAGCGAGCAGTGAAAAATACATCACAAAATACAAGGTTGTCGAACGCGGTGTCAAATAAATCGCCGGTTTCGGCGAAGGTCTTCGAAAAATCTACTCGAATTTACAGAATAAATAGACAAGGGTTTCACTGTGAATATCCCCGTAGAAAATTCTCTTTATATTTACTCCAGGGATCTGGCGCCTGAATGTTATTTGAAAGATTTTTCTTGTCGATTTTTCAGTATTTTTACTACGCATGGTCGATCGTGTTGTCATACAAAGCGCTCTCCTTTGTAACGTCTTCCTTTCTAAAACATAGTTTTTTAAACTTTTTGTGAGGAAAGTTCACTAGAAGAGAAGCGTGCAAGCGTTTTCTTTTACGGTTTTGTACCATGCATTTTATGCAATTTCGAGCTTCTTTTAGGGAATAAATTCGCGAGTGAGGGAAATGTTAAAATTCTAAGAATATCTTAGAGCATGTTTGGAAATATTACAACATTGGAAAGCAAACTTTTCAAGCCATCTTGTGCTAAATACTGATGTGTAACTGACGCACCTGTAATATCCTGAAGTGAACAGTCTTTAGATCTTTGCTACAGTGTTAAAGAAGCTGGCTGAAATTTTAGCAGCACACCGAGTTTAGATTTGCAGTGTGGCATCCTCACAAGTGGCTCAGATATGCTCGCTGTCATAACTTAGCAGCTTAGATAAGAGTTAAATAAATTCTGTGTTGTAAATATAACTGCTCAAATTTCTAGGCAGGAATAGCTGAGCGAGTTTTAGCTTTTACAATATTTGTTTCTTAATCTTTGGGTCTGGCTTTTTCAGTGTTGACACAACACCGCACAACTCGTATACATGTGGATAGCCTTGAGATTGCAACAATTGTTTAAGCAGCTATATACATGTCGACAGTCTGTGAACATCAAAGCCAGCACTCACAGTTGTAGCACAGCAAATGGTCTGCAACTGAACTGATCGTAAAGTTATAGAATGTTGTGTATGGTGGTGAAGTAACCCTCGTGAGCAAACGTCGTTGTTTCTTTGCAGGATCCGGAGTATTATGGTGATCTCCAAAACGTAGTTTGTTTTTATTTGTACGCTCGTAATATATTTGCAATCCCTTGCAAGATTTTAAAGTTAATTTTGCTCCATGTCATCGTCTTGTTAATGATGCAAGGCACTGTTGCAGGAAGTGAGAAGGTTGCGCAGCCGGCAATACAGTGGTTTGAAAATAGACATTTTGTTCGTATGCAGTGCTTGGGTTGGCGAGGTTTGCAAATTAAAGCAAGCCAGGGATATTTACTATCATAAAATAAAACGAGTTAGAAGTAACATTATATGAAGAAAGCTTAAAAGCCCTTCCTTGGTTGTTAGAAATTGATGGAAGAGCGTAATGCACTGTTGAGGTTTTTCCTTCCAGGGGCAAGTGAGGGGAATGAAATACAATCGACGCTATTTTAATAAGATGCGAAAAGCTTTGCTTAGTTTTGATCTGGAATCCAGTAACGAGAAGAAAAACTGGTCCAGAATTTAGAAATAAGAGAAAACAAGGTTGTACTTAAATTAGGTTTGCCAATATCGTCGCCATTTTGAGGTGGAAGAAACTCAAATGATTTTTCGAGGCATGATTTTACAGAATCGTCTGACGTCGTTATGAGCACATGACTATGGGGATAGTTGCGTATAAAATAATCCATCGTAAAACAATAAATTTCTCGTCCTCTTGCTTTCACTTTTTGTATCTAATAAAGCCTATAGATCATTGGAAATCTTCTTTATCGATGTAGAGCTAAACCTTTCCATCATTTGCATGACTTCCTTTGGGTATTCGAAATTGTGTCATGCTGCATGAGGGTTAACTTACAGACAGATAAACGATTTTGTCATGGCCAGTTTATTTATAACTTATTTTACTAGAAAGAAACCCTACTTCCCAAAGCTAATGCTATAAGAACTCAATTGCCAATTCTGCTTGATTTTAAGGAACTTTGTGCAGCAGTACAGTTGATTGCAAAGAAACACACTTGTGTCGCGTTCGTGACACTTTATTCCAAACATTGAATTACTCTTACACAGATAAACACTCTGCTTACAACAACGTTCGCTGATGGTGCTTCCCTTTTCATATATTTACAAGGCCTTAACTGGCAATGTTCACTCCTACGCAATGAGGAATCTCAAGTGTTCATTTTCTCTTCCGGGTTTGAATCTTTGAGGCCGCTCCTCGCATTCTGCACCATTAAGGCGGTCCAAGATCAAATCTCGATCTTTAGACTCATGTGCTCGATGCCTGAAAACCACAGCCCAAGATATCGGGTACTCTCTGCATTAGTGGTATGTTTAGATCTTCTGTAACTCGCAGTTGCGAAAACTTTTGTGATTTTGGCTTATTACACAGAAAACAGCACATTTTGTGAATTTTCCTGCAAAGGTCTGGAGGTCTTTGGCAAAACTAGGTTTACACGAGTTACCAAGTTGAAATGAAAGAGAACCTTCACTGAATATTTAGAGTATAGTATAGCATCTTCTACGAGGTATAAGGCCCTTAAAACTAGAAAGCACTATTTACAAACTTTATCCGAGGTTTTTACCCACCATATTTATCGTTTTCTTTTGAAATCAAAGTTACCAAAATAGAATCATGCGTAGGAAACATTCCTTAGAACGAAACTGAAAACTGGAATTAAATAACAGCTTGCACGAGCGGGGGTTCAACCCTACAAGTCAAAAAACCTTTCTGTTTCGCGATTACGGATCGCAACATAGATTGAAATCGTACTTCGTTTCGCTTAAGAGGCAGTATGGAATAAAACTTGCAGCGCACGTTGGTTAGGCTGCTTTTCTGGTATATTATTCGCGACTAGAAGCGGAAGAAAGCGCGCAATTCTCTGACACAGAGATGGCAAACGTTAGAGATTAACCAAAGCTTGTCTAAGTTATGTTGAAGTAGCCTCATGTCTGCTGCTGATCTTCTACACACTATCCAAAAGCTTTGAAGAAGAAGCGCCAATGTAGATTTGCTTGTAAGTAAGCCATAAATTAGATGATGGTTAGTTTATCTGAACTACTCTTGCCGGGCGCTGGGTCAGGCACTGAAGTAAACGTAAAGCACTGCCTCTGCAACTTTTTTGTCCTTGTCAAATCAGCACACGAAATGCAATAAACAAGGCAATGAAAACCGCTCTCATGGCAATTCCAGCATCTTCATCTCGCCTTCTTCTCTGATGATAACTGAGTTCAACTTTATCCCCAATTTCGGCCAGCTGCTCTGCGACTTCAGACACGGCGAGGGAGTTGTTCAAGTCGCCATTAGGGGCAATGTGAGCCGGAGGCTGTTCGTAACGAGCACCAGAGTTGTCTTTGCACATGGTTTGAGGACTTCTGAGACTAACAGAGTCTTTCAGAGTACCAAACAAGGTGTGTTTCTGCTAGAACACTGTTTGAATAAATGGCACACCGCGTCACACGCCACTGCAAACACGTGGAAATGACTCACCGGTAAACCTTGTGATATAAGGGCTTGCAAAAATGTCACAAAGCCGGTATGCAGCAGCACAAGGAAACGATAACAAGGAGTTCTCGCTTCAGAACGATTTCCCAGATTGGCCGCCGAAATCGATGAGCCTGAAATTTTGCTCTGCTGCAATTTGCAAGTCGAAAATCGGCAATCTCGCGCGGTCGTCAAAATGTTGCTCAGCTATTCTGTTGCTTCATCCATGCTAAATATTTTTCATTGCGTGTGTTTTGCTTACGTAATTATTCATCTGCTCGTTTGTGATTGGCTGCTCGGCGCTGGAAGGGGTCGATGATTGTAAGAGGCAGCGAGCGCGCACAGATATCACGAACTAGATTGGAGGGAAAATATTAATTGTAATGACCTTCACAAAGGGGATTTTGGAGGAATTCCCCAGTTCAAATATGGAAATTCTCAGTAAGCGCCGCGCACTTATTTCTGTACTTGTGTTTTGCTCTGTGACTATCAGGCGAGCTAAGAGCCTGCAAAGGAGCTGCTTTTTTACCCAATTGCCTAAATATTAATGGTTTTTTTAGTCGAATCTTCTCGAGGTTGTATTATTGTGTTTCCATTAGTATCTATCGTGGTTTTTGTGTCTCAAATGAAGAAACGCCCAGCTCAAGCTCATCCAGTGATCACAATGACACGAAAAAGCACTAGGGCAACACCTCAAAATTTGACAGGCGCGATACTGATTGTCCGCGTGTGTGGATCCAATCCTAGAATTGACACAAGAAAAAAGCCTCGTCCAAAAGGTGTACATGTCTTGTTCCGCTGACGAGTGACACGTGCGTTTCGCTGTTGTATGTACCCTGCTGTGAAGGCCACCGGCGACCGATCGTATTACATAACATTAATAATTCAAAACACAACGCATGTGCAGACTCGCTATTTCGCGCGTTTTCCTGCGAAGGAATATGTTCATTTCCCGGATGTGAAAAGCAGGTTTTATGAAGGATAGGACAGGCAAGAATCTCTTGGCAAACAAGAGCGCTGACTCTTTTGCAATCGTCTTTCTTTGAATGCCTCAAACACTCTAGATGTCTTGCAAGAGACAGAGAATGCAAAATGAATTGTAATCGACCCCCCAGGGACCCCTCAGGGGCTGTAAAACAAACCGATTTTTTGATTAGAAAGCAAACGCTAACAAAATAATTGGACTGAGTTTTGGAATCATAACATTTAGCAAAAAGTTATGCTTGTCACGGCAAAGACATATTGGTAAATTCATTTGCATACACACTGTTATTGTATGGGATTTTGATTGGTGATTCTCGGTGCAGACATTAACAAAATGTATCTCTTACTGAGATAAATTTGAAGAAAACCGACTATAATATGTAATATTTGTCTTTGTTCTCGAGCTTTGCAAAGTGACCTTTTTCTTATTTATCCAAAAAACAATTGTGCTGAGTTATTCAGATTTGGTTTTTAATAACAGATTTGAAAAAAAAAATAAATAAACCTTAAAATATATGAACTATATAAAAATATAAAGCTAAATTTAAAACCTTAAAATATATGAATGTTTCATAGTTCACGAGCTAATTTGGCCTCTACAAACGGAAAATATATTATCATATACTACAAACAAACTTTGAAGGCCACATGAATTAATTCGTTCGTTTCATTTGTGATTTCCCTTTTTAATATTGTAAACTTAATCCCTCAATGGGTAGAAAATCAGTATTTTTGTCTTTAAATATTTTAATGAGCAATAACGATTTTATGAAAGCGTTCTCTTTTATATTCAAATACATAGAAGCATAATGAAGAATTCCATGAAAACCTTAAACAATTCGGCTAACATGAAGGGTCTTAACAGCTTTGTTCTTAAAAATACGCAAATTAAACCTTTCTTTATAAATATTCAGGTAACAAACATACAGGAATATTTTCCGGTTTTTTGGTCAACAGGCCAAAATCTGCTGTTATCTTCCAATAGAAAGGACTGTTCATTTATGAAATTAAGTGGTAATACGTTTAGTCCCAGCACTAAATCTCTTTGTTCAGCGCAGTTTTGCCAAGTAATTCCTTCAATATTCTAAGAATAAAGTGCTACATCAACAACATAATATTGCTCAACTGATGATGATGCAGGATGAGAGTATACCTAGCTCCGAGAGCCTCTGTTAATTTAATCTACCGTGGATGTTCATGGCATGATCAATATTGCCAATAGATACGAGAAGGACCAATCACATTCCAAGAAAGATGATGTTTTCACCCGAGTTTGAATCCAGGATTTGCAGTTTATTTGCAGCAAACAAATACTTTTGCTGTTTAAAATTAATTAGCATCATTCTATCCTTAGCTGCAAACAGACTGTTTTAACTACTGTGTGATCCCCATGTAGGGCGTATGTCTAAATTATCACTGTTTAAAACTGTGCTCCGATTAATTCTACGTTAACTTCTGCAATCATTTAAAAATTGCGTTTAAAGGATCATATTCATAATTAAATAACAAGTTGTCAAGATATCAAGAAAAATTGAAAAAAGAAAGGAATTAATTCTTTTTGATGTCCTCTTTAACACCCTAAACAGATATTTAAAGGAATTTACAGAAATACCTCAGTAACATTCATACTTGGGTATTTGGGCTTAAAGGCTCATTTGCTTATACAGTCAGCTAAGAATTCCAAGTACTTGCAATGCATTGGCTTTCGCAGTTGTCGCAAAAAAATGTCTTTATTTTATTCAACAGGAAATGCCGTGTAAAGAAAACTGGCTGTCAGTCTTTCTAGCAAGTTGAGCCAGCCAGCGTATGGAGGGGTGGAAAAGGATATACCCGCATGGCCTCGTATTGACTGTCGTAGCACGCATTAACACCTTGAGCTCACACTTCAAGGAAGTATGCACACGTTGGATCCTATTCAACAACAGGTACTTCGCAGTTTGTCTTGCTCTTTTGTTTTCAATGTGGATATTAATTCATGCGATTATTTGTCGTCATTTTTCAGCTGCGTGTTTGTAGAGAAACGGCCTTGTTGCAAGTCAATCGAAACACAGTTTCACTGTTGTTTCGTTCACTTAAAATGCACCAAAAACAAAACATTTTTAACTTTTAATAAATAAAGGAAAGTCCTGTTATATGATGTAACCAGTTGGAATCGAAGACACAAAGGTGTGTTTTAATGTAAAGAAAATTGGCTTCTTTCTTTCTTTAAAAATCAAAAACTGAACAGGGGGTATGTTTAAATATTTCACTCACCGAGCTTCAGCGGGTAATAAGATTGAATTAGGAAAAGGTGTATTCTCCAAACCAATGCTTTAAATGAGATGAGAATGCTATGAGAAAACTAGTAATAATAATAATTACTTTAATTAAGTGTCATGTATTTAGCACTTTCGCGCTAATTGGGGACACTTTCCAAGCTAGAATTGGAATTTGGAAATGTTGGTTTTTGAGG
>OMLO01002396.1_pt1 | contig 15106 bp, 7 predicted proteins | sample 1674811 | NCBI WGS metagenome assembly OMLO01 (sample SAMN06265003, study PRJEB25207) | coral metagenome | isolation source: Coral host | place: Mexico:La Bocana,Puerto Morelos, Mexico | collected 2008-11-13 | reverse complement strand
GATTTTTTCTGATTTTCGGGCATGTCAAGTGGGTATTCCACGTAGCCAAAAGCTTGCAAAAGTTAATTGCAAAAAAGGACTCAGATCGCCTTAGCGTTGCTATTAAAATCTGGTCCGTGCCCTCGATCGAATCGGTCTGATTCCGTAGTTCTCCACCTCATGGTACCTCGCCACGCTGTAGGTCTCGCATGGGGGTCCAGCGAAGAACGCGAGCACATATCCTGCAATCATCCACTCCAGCCATCGTTGCTGCACTCCCCTCTGGGAGAAATCACCACCTTCACCAAAGATGATGTCGGCACTCAAGATCTCCACTCGGACGCCATCAGGGTACGTCACTGCCTCAAGATAGCTTTGGAGATCATGGGGCCGCCGCCGGCCGCTGAAGAAATGGATCACGAACATAGTTTTGTACCATTCTGCCGCCAGGTGGTGTTTGGGCCATCCATTGTGGTTGGCAAGGTCCTCATCCAAGAGCGCTCTCCAAGGGCGTGGTTTTGTGGTTGTAGTCCCCTTGTGGTTTGGGACTAGCCATCTCACGAGATCGAGCTGTCCCAACGAGAGGAAAAAGGCTCTGATCAAGCCTGCCCTCTTTCTTCCGCTCTGGTTGGCTACATCCAGCATTGAGTCCTTCCAGCACTCAATGGTAGTGCGTACCGTCTTGAACTCCACTGTGGATTGGACGAGAAGGGTTCGCAGGGCCTCAAGTAGGTCGTCCACTGTTGTGTTCACCTGAGTCTCATCCAAGGGGATCTGGTAGAACAGCTCGTCCAACAGCGATTCATCCCACTCCACATCAATGCCAGCCCAAAAGTCCTTCACTGGGAGACTTACTCCTGGAACTGTGGAACAGGGTTGTAAAAGTTCCTCTCTTTGTTGCTTCTGATGTCGCGATCCTCATCCAGGCTCTTGGGGAACTTCCATTCGGGCTCGTGCCAAAGCTCTCCTGCACCTTCCACTGTAACGTAGGTGATGGAGGAGTCTCTTGTACTCCCAATACTCTGTGTTGCATGCAGCACAATGCGCGCCTCCTGCATAGAGCCTCGCCTTGTTGACTCTTTGGTGGCACTTGAAGGCACGCGAAGCCCATCCTGTCCTGGAACCAAAGGTCCGCTGACATTGTAGGCAGATGTGCTCCTCATAGGCTTCCATAGTCTGCACTGCAAAATCCGGGAAGTCAAAGTTGGCGAGGTCCATAGCCTCTGCGAAGTCGTTGTAGCCTTCCTCGACAATGTGAGTATTGTAGGACTGGATCATCTCATGCTTCCATGCTCGCTGGACAAGGGACCCGAACCTTTTGGGTCTTCCAGTCATCAGAGCGCACCATGACTCCCAATCATCCTTTGGGTGTCTCAACGTAGTGCTACCTGAAACCTGCTGATACATCCAGTCAAAGGCTTCGGCACAATCGCCGAGCCATCCCTGCTGTGTGCTGATCAGGGCCCAGAGAGCAGAGCCACCATGCCGAAGAATTTGACTGAAGTATCGAATCCTTGCCATATAAATGATGGCTTTGGGGCTGGGTAGCTGGAGAGCGTAGCAGAGCCTCGGCCATGCGATCTTGCGCTCGTCTGGCACCTGTTGACTTCCACGCCACACTGCTTTGTAAATGCTAAGGAGTGTAGTGGCCACACATTGCTTGTCCGTCTCGGTCATCCCTACCAACGTCCCCAGATTGTATTCCAAGACGCTGAGGACGAAAGGACGCAACAATTGTGCCCTCTTCTCTCTTGCTATGCCCTGGGCTGTGAAGAGCGACTTCTTGTACCTCCGAAAGACTTGGCGTACTTGTCCAGTTCGTGCGCGAACCTCTGATCGTGAGGTGGCCCGGGCATCAACTTGTCCTCCAAGGTGTCTGTATACCTGGCTATCATCCTGATATACGTTTCAGGTGCTGCACAATCAGGTAGATCAAGGCGGCCGTTGTGCTCTGTGAACCATCGTCTTCTCGCTTTGACTGAACCTTTGCCTCTCAAAGCCACTATTGCTTCAGTCTTGCCTTTGGTCTCAAGCCCGTACCTCATACAAGCATTGAGCATTGTAGTGGAGCCAGCTCTCAGGTTCGCTACCAATTGCTCAGGGTCTGGGTGCTGGAAGAAAAGTGCCAGGTCATCCGCCCATACTGTCTCAGCCAGGATCTCGCTTTCCTCATCTTGATTTCCATCCATATATAGGCTGCGTACTCCTCCCCAATGAACCTCCGTCAACATTCCGTACTCGATGAGCTCGTCCTTCACCTCTTTGAGCACTTCTGCAAACAAGTAGTTGAAGAAAACATCAGCAAAACACGAGCCCGGTCTGGTTCCTATGGTTGTCGCCGTCACTCCTTGTAGTCCTGGTGTAGTGAACCACGTGTCTGAATGCAGCTCACTCAGCATAGTTTCCAAATAGCTTCCAAGCCCCATGCGTCTGGAGGTTGTGCTACTCTCAGCTAGCTTGCATTCAAGGTGGCGGAGAGACTCAGGAGGGAGGTTGAAGGCGTGTAGTAGTCCTTGGAGACGTCCATGGGCCGAGTCCTGCCTTGCTACCAGCTCACGTAGAACCTTGTAGTATGCAGTTCGGATGTCAAGGAAGACTACACCACATGATAGCTTTTGGGATCTGCACGCGTCCATGAAGAGCCTCAACATATGTGCTCCTTGTTGCACGGACCGGTGCGCTCAGCCACCGATTTGCATTGGGAGCATCCCTCTTTCAAGAAAGGGCATGAACTGGCCTCGAATGGAGCTATTGGGCCACTTTGCTCATGTGGTTGGAAATGAGAATGCCTCTTCGGTTGGCTGGTTCATCATGTGCTCCCTTACCCTTGTAAAGGTGGACTAATTTCCCTCCTTTGAAGCCTAGTGGTTCGACCGTCTGACACGCCATCTTGACCATCAACGGGTGCATGAGGTCCGTCATGAGGGTCGGATAGTGATGATAGAGTGCCGCCGGAAGTCCGTCTGGTCCACGTGCTTTGAAGGGTCGTAGCCTCCTGCAGGCTCTTTCAATCTGTAATTTCGTAGGTATATTGTTGCAGTTCGGTGCCGTTCTGTGGTGGAAGGCTGCCTGACGTTGGTGGCAGAGCTGTAGCAGTTCTTGTCCTTCAACTTGCCGCCCTCCTTCCAAGGCTGATGCATGAGCGCGCCATGCTTCTTGGGATTCTTGATGGCTCGTTGCATACTCACCATCTGACTTACGCATCATAGGTAGAGCTTTGTTGGAGTACTTCTTCATCTGCGCTCCAATACCAAGACGTCGTAGCTGAGCAAAGAGCTGCTGCGGAGGAGCTCTGTCAACTTGCTCAAGCAGGACGTCAACGTGCTGTTGTTTGTCTGCTTGTAGAAGGCCTCGTAGTTTCACGGCAGCTTCCTTGATCTGATGGATCAAGAGCTGGACTCCCTCTTCGTCACCTTGCTTTCGTGCCTCTTTCAGCGACTTCTTCAGAGTAAGCTTCGAGGCTCTGCACATCCACGTGGCTCTCGCAATGTAGTGTCTTCGAGGAGTCTTCTTCTGCTGCGGGAAAAACTTGGCAAGCTCCGAGTGCAGCGTGCTCGCAAGCTGAGCATAGTGATCGTGGATGTTGGTACTCCATGGAATAGTTTCAACTGTTCTGAGCACCTCTTCTATGCGACTTGCATTCGCTGGATCTGTCAAGGCTACCTCATCAATTTGGGCTCTTCGGAGTGTAGTCGGCTTCTTCCGCAATGCGAAGCAAAAGGTAAGACGTACTGCTCGATGATCCTCGCCCATTCCAGGAAGGTCGATGTCCTCCTCTATAAGGGCGACGTAATCAAGTCGTATAGCCTGCTTTGTACCTGGATGGATCCAGGTCCCTGAGTCGCCATTATGATAGTGGTGATATGTGGCAGGGAGCCACAACGAGGTAGCTTGGAGGAGCCAACCAAAGTGTGTACCATTGTCCGTCGTCTTGTCATTCAGGACATCTCCCACTACACCATCAATGGCTTCTCCCAGTTGCGCATTCATATCGCCCATCAGAATGAGCCTTCCACGCATCCTTGCATTCTTGACGACTTTCTCAAGTCTCTTCCACCACTCTGCTCGGTCATCTTCACTGTGGCCTGAATGGGGAGCATGCACTGAAAGAATCACCAGGAACTCCTGACCAACTCGCAGCCTCACTGAGATGATTGTTGGTTCCTGGTGCAGGACCGTAAGGTGATGGAGTGCACATGGTTCATGGTGGCCAATTCGGGCTGTCTTGCTAAACCAGAGCTCTGTGCCTTCTTGTCCTCCTTCTCCTGCAACAATAAGCCGGATGTAGTCAGCTGACTCAACCGTAGCTGAGCTCTTGGCTCGAGTTTCTTGCAGGGCACAGATGTGGTACTGTAGCTGTGTAAATTGCGCCCTCAAGTACTCCGCTGTACCAATTGGTTGTCCTGTTTTTGGATCTTGGAGAGTGCGAACATTGTAGCTGCAGCATTTCAGCTGTACAGTTTCGACTCCTCCACCTCTTTGGCCGTTGCATTCTTCCTGTAAATCCAGAGGCCATAACGCAAATTCACTAGGTGGGGCACTGTCATAGTTACGGAAAATGAGTTCGCCCCCACACCCTGCTGGTAGATCTTGACGACCCTGTAGTGCTTGAAGTGATAGATGGAGATGCTCTGCCGCTATGACATAGTTTCCTTCCATCCATGGCCGCCAGTCAAAATCTGGAACTCTGCTGGGTGACAGCTGACCTTTTCTGCATGAGTTTGCAAGTGTGTCTGCAAGCTCATGCCAGGGGTCTCCATGATGTGCGGGGACATGGGAATACTGCACATTGCTGGCACTGCATACTTGCAAACTCTGTGCGAGAATTCGCGTCAGAGAACAAAGCTTGTGGGATGGAGAGAATCCCCACACCCCTTTCGCAGCGTTTCCTGCTGACAAAGCGTCGTAGTGAAAGTGCAAGCCATAGCCGTTGTGGTTTCCTATAGCCCACCAGTGTGCATGTAGTAGGGCTTCCATTTCGGCTACATAGGCATTGCAGTCACTGGCTCCTTTCCAATGCTCGCTGTCGACTGTCGTTGTGACAAGCCCAGATGCATACCCCAAGCAGAAAAACTCAGAAGCTTCAAGGTAGTCGTCGTCATTGGCGCAAACAACTACAAAACTCCAGGCCATAGTGCCACTGTCTGCATCGTAAGACCCATCTGTGAATAGATGCAGAGTGTGAACCTTGCCACTCCAACTCTCCTGCTGCAACTTGTGAGCAGTCACTTCGGGTAGGTCTATCACACCTCTGAGCTGTCCAATTTGTAACAGAGGGATTGGATGCCAGGCTCCAAGGAACTGAGCTACCTGTTTGTTGTCGGTAGGTAGTTTGACCTTGGTGAATGCGTTTTCTGCATTATCCAGATGCTCTGAGAGGTGAATCGTATACTTGCTTTCCCGGGTGACACTCAACTGAAGGAGACTTGTTCCCTCAGAGTCTGCCTGTAGAAGGTCAGCTGCTAATTGGTTCCAGCTCAGAACTGACACCGTCATCTGGATATAGTCTCCACTGCGAACTGTGATGCCTCCTTCATCAGTTACAATACCTCCATTGATCTGTGCCGTAACTGCACAGCTATCTGAGATGGCCCAGCGAGGATACCCTGCTGCTGCAAGCATTTGGTTGAAAGACGTAGTTGGCGATAAAACAATGCCTTGGGTAATCTCCTCTTCGACGCCAGCCGGGGTTTGAATAATGATAGAGATGAGGCAAGCTTCGTTCTGCTCGAAGTTCGGGTGGGCCACAAAATGATCACTACCTGTTGCTGTTCGACCATGTGGTACAAAGTATGCTTCAAAATGATCATCAGGGCACAGGTTGTTCCGGAAGGCCTCAACAATCTCCTGCGGCTGCTGGTGCGTTTTCCAGTTTGTTTCTGTAATGATTGTGGTGGTGTCACCTCTTTCCGTCACGTAGCGTAGGGTCCAATGAACCTTCCCATGGGGTTCTACCGCGCTTTTCGCAACGGTGTTGTGGTAGTAACTGGCTGCATTGGGGAGATACTCAGCGCTCCACGCCATCTCCTCAGGCCTCTTGGGCAAAAGGCGCAGAGTCACCAAGTCTCCTGCTCGTAGTGTAGAAGGTACATCAGGATGTAGAGGTTGTCCTCGCAGCCAGCCGTGGCAATAGTAGCGTGCAGGACCGTCACACCAGCGATGTAGGCCAAAGAGCAATTTCTCCTTTGTTATTTCGGTGTGGTGGTAAACTGCTTGTCGTATGGTCTCTGCTTGTCCAGTAACATACCGGATGTAGAGATCTTCGAGAACCGGTGTCAAAGCTGGGTGTGGTTGGTCCATCGCATCAATGTACTCGACCACTATGTGGGTAGCGCGTGGATCCACATCATCCGGTTGGGGTGTAACCAAAATCAGGTTCTTCCTGTGGTGTGACAGGTCTGGCCAAAATCGATCAACAAGTTGGGATAGGTGCAGTCTGTCAAATCTCCTGACTTTGCCTCGTCTTGTACCAATGTGGTCCCCCAACAAACCGTAGAAGACAACTGGGCTCTGCTGGCTCCTGGTGTCAACTTCTGCAAGTAGTCCAATCCAGACCTCTTCAGGGTAGAGGTTTGCGATACTTGGTAGGTCTGCTCCTCCTGGCTGATGTCTGGTATTGGCCTGGTTCTGGCGCTCGCATTGGTTGTGGCTCTCATCGTTGGCCTCTGTGGCATGTTCATGCATCTCGCTATCCCCGTCAGATGCGACACTCTGGCTTGAGCTTCGAAGGCCTGTCAGCGAGCTACAAGGGGTAAGTTCTCTGCGCTCATCATCACTGCTGCCAGGGAAACCAACTAGCCTCCCTGCATCATAGGTATCTTGTACCCGTATCCATGTGGATTCACACATTTCTTCATCAAGGGGAGGTATGGCAACCCTGAGAAGGTCACCACTCCTGATTACCCGGTCTGGCCCTTGTTGAGACCACAATTCATTTCGATGCCAAACAAGGCACCTGCCATCTGCAAGTGCTTCACAATAGTTCAAAGCATCTGTGGCTGCGATCACATCATTTCTGCTGCATAGCTGTGGCAAGATTGCGACCCTCCATTGAGTAGCCATGTCACCTGCGTTGGCTCTTGAATAATAGAAATCAGCCTGAAGGACAACAAGCTGTTGGGCAATGGGGTCATAGCGGTCCTGTGTCTGCTCCACAATAATTGGCCATGCTCCATTCTCCATTGCAAATGCTGGTTCAGGTGCAAGTGAGATAATGGCTTTGATGAAACGGGCAGGCATTCTGTAGAGCGTAGCCAGGTGGTCATGGAGATCGTCCTCATTCCGCATTGATACGATTGCAAGGACGGGCTCACTTTCATGCGTCGGACCTCTTTTGAAGCATGCCACTTTAACAAGTCCTTCGGGGAGCTCGTCATCCCAACCATAATTGCTTGGGTCAAAATCAGAGCCACTAGACTCGTAGTAGCTGCTTGTGTAGTCACTACCCTCATTGACGCTAGGGCTCCCTGGGCTGTCATGACCATCGTCTCTGGCTGAAGTTTGGCCTTGATTTCTTGACCCGCTTGGTGTAGCGCCACTCGACCCTGCATGTGCCTTCGGAGCACGATTGCACTCAAAGTATTGATCATCAAAAGAAGCTACAGCCTGTGCAAAATCAGCCGCACCACAGCAGCGGTCTAGGACATGCGGGTTTGGCGATTTTGTCCACGCTCGCTTCTGATAGAGGGCAACGTGGTCGTGGTCTTGGACATCCTCGAAGTGGATGTAAACTTCTAGCAAGGTCCCGTGATTCAAGATCACTGGGGTCAAGGCCGGGACAATTCGTCTTTCGACATGCATATTGCATATGGTTCGGAGGTCTGGTCCGCACCACTCCATCAATCCACTCTGGATCAGCAACTGAAAAGTGGAAATACCTTGCGTGTGGTACGCCGCAATTGGTTCAGCCTCACTCCAAACTCCTTCCCAAGAAACTTTACGGACCACAGGGATATCTTCAACTGGCCGGTCAAAGAATCTGTTGGTGAATTCCACTATGAGCTGGATTTCTGGACTGACCGAGATCTGCTGGGGTCGCACCAGATGGAGGTACGCAGTTGTACCTGGTCGTAGATAGTCTTGCCATGCCTGTAGCACACTTTGTCGTACAGCTTCAATGGTGAAGTGCGCGACGGAATGCCTTGTGCCAATACTTGCTTGGAAGAGTCCATACATGACCAATTGGAGCTCAGCATCCTCTCCCATTTGGTTCTCTTCCAAAAGGAGCCTAAGCTCTTCCCATGCATCTATGATGAGCATAGGATCATCTGGGTTCGGTCCATGGGCGTCAGCGATCTGCTCGACTGTCTCGACATGGTGTTGCACGTTCGTATCCTGAATCCGTTCATCCAGGAGTCGGCAAGATACTCTAGTATCATCGTCGAGTTTCTTCAGTTGGCGACTTTCAATACATCGTTGGGCGACAACAGAATCCTTATAGGAGCCCAAGAAGGTCCTCGCAAGGTAGTAGTCGGTCATGCCAGTCTCCTTTTGAACAACAGTGTAGTGGTCCAATCCAGCGGAGTAATCTCGACGCATTCGTGGATTGGGCTTACAGCTGTTTGTCTTTTCACTGTTCTGAATGCATGTCATGACACACTGCCTTCCCCAAGTGGTGTCGTCATGCAGGATAAGGTGCAGTTCAGCTGCATCCTCTGATTGCAGGTCGATCTTCAAAATTGTGACCTTCAAGCTGTCATAGTCGCTCCAGGTTTCACGTAGCAAACGAAAGCAGAACGGTATGCTTTCTGTTGGAATTGCCACTCTTCTTCTTCCTCGATCCTCATGGTTGAAGAAGCCGTAGGTCTCCACAGTGATGTAGTTCTTCCCTGCACCACGATTCAGATCTACAAAAGGTTGTGTGTCCTGGATGCGAAATTCATGCCAAAATTGATCATGATACTTGTCCCGGCGTATGCTACTTCCGAGCTGCTCGTCGACAAGTCCTGATTCTTGATCACCTGATTCCAAGTTGCCATAGGTCTCGTCAGTGATGATGTTCTCGCCCCAGAACTCATCAAAGTCAAAGTTACGGTACTTGGCCTCACTGGATCCTGGTAGTAGCTCCCAAACGTTACAAGCTTCTGTGCGTGCTGTAACTCTGTTCTTGGGAAAAGGTTGTTCAAAGCCCTGGTGACAAACTTGATCATGGGGCTGCTCTGCATCTCCATGTTGGACAGGGTCACGACCATGGTGAAACTCAAAAGGGTGGTGCGAGAGCTCTTGTCCATCCAACATATTAAGGACCTCGTCCCAAAAGTCCTCGTGAAACGAACTGCTTGACTGGAGATCTTGCGATAACTCTTCGTCTAGCGCAACTTCATACTCCATCAATAGGGCCACATAGGCCGCTTGATCCGAATTGTAGTACCCACTGTTCCCGTCAACTTCTCCTCGACATCGTCTTGTGAGCGTTGAAGTGCCCTCATTCAAACGTTCTTTAGAACAAGTCAAGTAAAGTGCCTGGGTTGGTGGTACCTCTTCACTGTAGCGGTAGATGTCGACCAGGTCAACGAATTGGGGCCGTTTGATACATCTATCATCAAGACTAGTGTATCGGCCTAGCGAAAACTTCCTGGTCCTCCTTTGTCTGTTTCTGCACTCATCAGCTCCTCGTCGGAAACCACATGGACGTCCTGCCTGAGTCTCTTCGCAAGGGCATCCTTCTCTTCTTGTCCCGTCTTTCTCTTCGGTGACTTCGAAGCAGGTTCCGCGGTCTTCACTGGGGGTGCAGCAGGTGCTGCTGGTAGATCTGGTGGATGGGTGATCTCCGTGTTCTCTTCCGTCTCGTTTGCAGCCTCCTGTAGGATCTTCTTGGCTTCCGTGTAGTCCTCGCCGGCCTTCTGCAATGCATCGTTGAGCGTTGCAATCCGCTCTTGATACTTGGTCAACTGGGCCTCGTACTCTTCGGAGATTTTGTCTTGGAACTTCTTCCACTGTACCTTCTGCTGCGTGATCTCCGCCTGGAGCTTTGTGGAAGTTCGTTGGGACGCTTCCAGCTTCTGAGAGGCTACTCGAATTGCTTGGGCTTTGTTTCCTGTTTTTTGCAACAGGAAAGATTCGATCTCGGGCGAGACTTCCTGGCCAAGTGACTTGAGATGGCTCCTCAAACCACTCAAAACTTGCTCCATGTTTTGTCCGTCCTTCTGCTGCCCAGCTACTGGTGTTTTGGGAGTCGGCGTATCCGGCATAGTGATACCCATAGATTCCAGCAGCGAAGAAGACTGTCGCCATGGTGCACCACCATCCCCAGTGTACCCGGCTTCCTTTCCTCCTTGCTTGCTGGTCTTCCCATTTTTTGCTCCTCCTTTGCCCTTTCCACGTGATCTGCTCTGCGATCTTTTCCGCGGTGTTTTGGGGCCATCTTGCCAATCCCTCTGCCAGCTCGATGTGCTGGCTCCGGATGCTCCTCCTCCAAAGGTCCACATCCAGCTTGCGCCACAGATCTGGCAGAACTCTGCCTTGTAACTGTTCTTCCTTCCGCATGAACAAGTCCATGGGGCAGTAGCCATCAGAATCTGTGGGGGCGACCTTGTATGGTGCCTCGCGAGCAGGGCAAAAGCTCGCCGATGTTTTTTGCTGGGTGCAAGGTGCACCGGGTGCTGCCGCAGCAGCCGTCGTGCTCGTTGGCGAGTCCTCCTCGCACGGCGATGCCAGCAAGGGGATCTTGAGCGTGAGGGCGTGGTGCCAGGTAGTTGAAGGTGACGACCTGGATGCCAAAGAGGTAGAGGAGAGCCTCGTTGGTCTTTGTAAGGTCGTGGTAGATCACCAAGCACTGCAACACTAGTTCCAAGTGTACCCCACGAGGAACTGGAAGCAACTATGGCGTCGACCACTGGGGCTGACCGGTTGTTCACTAGAGCACACGGTGGGGGGCAATCCACACGCGTACCCCGGAGCCCTGTCATGACTGTCATAAAACTGAAAAAAATCAGAAACATACAAAGACACAACTCTTGCAGAGGATGCATTCCCGGACTTGGGACCGGGCTAGTGCTGTCTTCAAATGGAGTGGGACCTTGACCTCCTGTCAGATCTGGTCCTTGGCCGAATTCCAACTTGCGGGCGCCGAGGTTCCTGGAGCTCAGCTCGAAGTAGGTCAGGTAGTCTTTCGTGGAAAACTAGGTATCGAGGTGGCCCAGGGGTATTTTGCAACGTGGTCACTCTGGATGCAAGTATGGTGGAGCACCAGTGGATCAACTGTAGGAGATCGACCAGTGTAAGAGTTTGAAGCCACTGCCAAACAATGACACCCAATACCATATATTGCAGGATCACCCAGCTGCCGAAAAAGTGCCAGTACTCACCAAAGGAAATGCCAGCAAAGGATATAAGCCACGCGGGAGCCAATCCAGTAGAAGCAAGTATCAACTTGGTATGGCACTTAAGCGGATGCGCACCCCAGGACGGCCGGGCCAAGCAATATGGCCAGTAACCCTCAGTGAACCTTTGCACCACCTCGCCCTATTGGTGAGCTTGAGCACTAGTGGAGCTTTGGTGAAATCTCTAGCCTAGAGATTTCCAGATGAAGCCTAAGATTGGGCCAAGATAGGGTCAAGAAAGCTTTCTTGGTGAAATCTCTAGCCTAGAGATTTCAAGATGAAGCCCAAGATTGGGCCAAGATAGGGTCAAGAAAGCTTTCTTGGTGAAATCTCTAGCCTAGAGCTTTCAAGATGAAGCCCGAGATTGGGCCAAGATAGGGCCGAGAAAGCTTTCTTGGTGAAATCTCTCGCCTAGAGCTTTCAAGATGAAGCCCAAGATTAGAAAGCTTTCTTGGTGAAATCTCTAGCCTAGAGATTTCAAGATGAAGCCCAAGATTAGGCCAAGATAGGGTCAAGAAAGCTTTTCTTGGTGAAATCTCTGGCCTAGAGATTTCAAGATTAAGCCCAAGATTGGGCCAAGATAGGGTCAAGAAAGCTTTCTTGGTGAAATCTCTCGCCTAGAGATTTCAAGATGAAGCCCAAGATGTGGCCAAGATAGGGTCAAGGAAGCTTTCTTGGTGAAATCTCTAGCGTAGAGATTTCAGGATGAAGCCCAAGATTGGGCCAAGATACGGCCAAGAAAGCTTTCTTGGTGAAATCTCTAGCCTAGAGATTTCAAGATGAAGCCCAAGATTGGGCCAAGATAGGGCCAAGAAAGCTTTCTTGGTGAAATCTCTAGCCTAGAGCTTTCAAGATGAAGCCCAAGATTGGGCCAAGATAGGATTGGTGAAAGATAGGGTCAAGAAAGCTTTCTTGGTGAAATCTCTTTTTTTTCACACCCCTTTTTAGACACGGTAAAAGGTGCGCTGCCACGTCACACTGTTTTAGTGTGGTCTCTTCAAGGAGAACGGGCTTCTCTTCCATCATCCAGAGTTTGTATCAAACTCATAAGAGGTGTCTCGACCAAAAGTGTTGCCATGCGTTTGAGGCGTTCCAGCTTTGCAGGGCAAGTTGCACCCCTTAATCTATCCAAAGCATCACAAAGAGACGTGGGTAAACCAAAGTATCATCCACAGCATCTCCAAATCAAAAAGGAATGGATCCAAAATAGGCTATGGCTGAAAAACCCCAAGCGCAGTGAGAAGTACTGCAATCAGAAATCAGCATATGCTGCCGCCTGTCACCATTCAAGAAAATATCAGAGATGAAGAGTGGCCAAACCTGAAAGGATCACAAATCAATATGAGAGGGTGTGCATCCAGCTGAAAACCCAAGGCGTAACCACAGTTACTATCAGAAATCAACCGCCAAATAAAAAGGTGAAGCACCCCCAACAGTGCCAACGAAGCCATTTTCCTGAGTGCACTCACACAAACATCACGCATCAAGCAAGGAACGCGGTGGCCATCAGGACTCACGAAGGTGAGCCAGAACGTTCGCCAATGCTGTTTCCTGTGTGGGTTCTGCAGCCACTGGTTGTTTCCATTGATGGTATTTGTCACAACGAATCATCCAGACATGCGTGATATCATATAGAAACCATTCAGGTAGCACAGTCCACATCACAGGTTTGCAGTTGTCATCATAGAAAAGCCATTTCAAATCGCCACGCCTGTCAAGACATGCTATGACACAATTGTAATGCCCACCTCTAGCATTGTCATTGTAGTGCACCAATGCTGCAATCTGATATGGAATCCGTGCAATGCTGAGCCTGGCATCTGTAAAGCAAGGTAAGAAGGCTCGAAGGTTGCCAAACTCAAGGACTGTTCGGTCAATGGTGTGGGCATCTTGAAATCGACATATCTGAAAGCAAAGTATATGAGAAGCTTGTTCCACAGCCTGCAACATACCATTTGAAAGATGCCATTGATCCAATACATGCTGAAACTGTTTGGGTTGGGCCAGGTGCTCCCAAAGGTCAGAGTGCAACAAAATCGGAAAGTATGCATCACTCTTTTCTGCAATGACCACTTCGTTCGCTCTAAGGAAACGTCTGCTGGTGGTCAATGCAACATGTCTGCTGCAGATCCACCCAAGAAGGTAACGCAGAAACTCCCCATAGTCCTGCTGAGTGGTAGATCTTTCCCCTCTCAACTGTTGCCATTGAGTAAAACCCGATTGCAGCATGGAGTGGCTTCGCAAGCAAAGTGGATTGGTCGTTCCGGCCTTTAAAATCGCAAGAAAGATGGCTGTTGCACCGCCCCAGCTCCCCATGTTGAAATCACCACACATCAAATGAGTCCACACGATGGTGAGGAAGGTTGCATTGACATAGCATTGCACATTGTCATTCACCAACACCAGTTCACTCAAGATGTGACAGTACAAGGATCGATCTACTTTTTCTTGGTGAGCTTCATAAGGTCGTCGGCTAATCGGGACTGTTGTTGATGATGAGGCTTCAGTCTGATCTGAATGAGTTGCCACACGCTGCAATTCACCAGTGAAGTCAAGAGATTGTGCAACTTGTGATCCTTCATGTCCAGTTCCAATCTCCATGGGATCACTGGAGCTTGTTTTGTCTTGCTCTGCAGCGCATGAAACCTCACGATGGCTTCTGGCATTTCCAGCAACTTGTAGATCTGCTCCAATGTCTGCATAAGTTCCTTCATAGGTATGCTGCTCCCCTTTGCGTCCACCTCCAAGGATTTCTTCAGATGATCCCATTTGAGAAAGGGCCACGATGAATCCTGTAGCACCAACTGGCTTTGAAGACTCGATAGCCACAAGGGATCCTCCTTCTTGCATTCCATCACTTTGGTGACCCTGTGTACCAGAGTCTGCATCACATTGAGGACCAGACATTGTCGAAGAGATTGGGTTGCTTGGTGTTGTTGTTGCTGTTGCTTCCAACTTGAGCTGATCTGCAGGATTTGGGACATCAGGCCGTCCTTCTCCGTCGACATGAAGAGGATGAAGGTGTTCTGCTGATGCAAGCAATTCAGATCTCTCTCGTGTTGCAGCACCAACTGACGCATCAGAGATAGCATCTTGGGAAGATCCTCTCTTGCGTTGTCTGTTGAAGGCCTCCTGGATTGTGTTTCCCACGGCTGACTCCTTCTTGGCTTCTTCTGAGAGCGGCCGTTTTCCATGTCCTCCGGCTCGATGTCCATGGGAAGGTGAAGTTAATGGGATGAGCAGCCACGTCACAAAATGCAAGAGCACTGGACATTCAGCCAAATGGTCATCATATTCATTGTTGGCATGAGTGGGAACAATTGTCACACCACACCAATCACATGTAGTTAAGTGATCATGGCCCTTTCTGTGAATCACCATTTGAATCAAGCACAGGATGGCCTGTTGTGGCTCCGGATGCATGGTCTGTAGGTGATGTTGAAGGACATGTTCTTTGGCTGGTCCTGCCAAGGTAACAGGCTTTCCACAGCAAAGGCATTGTTGTCTCAAGAGTTCGCGAAATGTCGAGTCTTGTTGAAGCAGCTCAAAGTCCCTGCTCTTCAGTGCATCATGCATCAGTAAGAACAGTCGTAGTGGCACATGTGTTTCCATTCGTTCCCTTGCTGCATCATCATATACCACAGGAATGTTGAACAATGCAGTGCCATTGAAGTGGATCATGCTCAGTTGATGAAAGAGAACACACGTATGAGTGGATCGAACTTGTTTGATTCGTGGCACACAATTGCAGCCTCGAGCAAATCTTTGCTGGAGGACCTGTCGATAGCGCTCGCCCTCATCAGCCA
>OMLO01002395.1_pt1 | contig 15108 bp, 11 predicted proteins | sample 1674811 | NCBI WGS metagenome assembly OMLO01 (sample SAMN06265003, study PRJEB25207) | coral metagenome | isolation source: Coral host | place: Mexico:La Bocana,Puerto Morelos, Mexico | collected 2008-11-13 | reverse complement strand
ATCATCATCATCATCATCATCATGATCATCATTGTCGTCGTCGTCATCTTCTTCTTCCTGTTCTTCTTCACCGTCACTGTTATACTGGTCCTGTTTGACCCAAACTTCATACCGTTCAAACAACCCTACATCCATAGAGTGCCTTTCAAAGCTCGCTGCTCCACGACTCCACGCCTGGTAGTGCCGTGCCGCAAGGCGCACGCGCTGCGCACTAAAGAGCCGCCCCGCCACGCTCCGCCGGTACTGGGCACGTTTCAAACGCTCCGCGTGCGATAGGTCCCACTTCTCGGCGACCTACCGAGACAAATGTGGGCTGAAGAGTTTGCCGAGTGCGGGAATCCTGGGGATGCTTAAATGCTTTCAATATTGCAGAAATGTGATCTGTGGTGCAGATTGTTGAAACCCTGATCATTCAATGATAATTACCTCAGAAACTTTACATGCACAAATGACGACCGCTTTTCGGCCTTTGTCGGTCACATTGCATGCATTGATAACAGGCTATCATATCTGCAATCAAGTCAGATTTGTTTTCCTACCGGCTTCCGGAAGGCTCACGCAGGTGCTTCAGTCAATCCTTCGGACCCCCGCACATTAGACATCCCCAACGTGGTTTCTGAAAAATGGCCCTGCGTTCTGATATAATTACTTACTACAAACACTTTCTGAAATTTGAGGGCGCAAGCGTAAAGCGCCAGCACCTACAAGCTACAGTTGCCCTGGTTCACATGAGTACGAATAATCACCCGTAACAACAACAACAACAACAACAACAACAACAACAACAACAACAACAACAACAACAACAACACTATGACATCTTCCAAATTTGGCCACAGTTTTCCATCCTGACAGTCGCCACTGCGTTTTGAGCGTTATAATACGGTTCTTCAGGACGTGGCAGGGAAAGCGCACCCAAAGAACATCAACCAACAAACTTTCACTCCGGACGTTCAAATCTGAAGCTTACCGCCCAAAGATTGACTGGGGGTACAGGCCCTTCTTGGGATCTTTGTGATCTGAGACCCCAAACCCCCTCGACCCAACCCTATGAGCTCCGATCTGGGAACAAAACCACGGACAAAACGCGCGGGGTCACCTGCTCCACATGAAGTACGGTGAAATGCACCATGACCGGTGCTTCCAGAGCACCATCGAAGTTGAGCAATAACCCCTGCAGGACAAGCACAGGGGGCGAAAAGCTGTGTCAAAGGGATTTGGAGGGCTTTTCAGAAGAAGAGGCATGAACTGAATGAAGGAATGGTGGTGCTGTCGTGGAAGAAATTGACTAGACTTTACTTTCCACGTCTCATCTTTTGATGAATATCCTATAATCATATATTCATATCTTGCTCATGCGCTGAGGTAAGGATGAAGAAGGTCAAAATGAATCAAATTGATTGGTCATCATGGACAAAAACAGGTGGCGGCGGACCAGTACCTTGGCGTTTTAGGTGTGCCTTAGAAGTGTCTGGGGTACCTTTGGATTCTCAACTGGACTGTTTGCACTTCTGAAATCAACATTGGCTGCTTTGTTGTCTTACTTTGAGTATATCATAAACAGTTTGACATACTCAGCACTTATGGTTGGTGGACAGAATCCTGCACCAGTGGGAAACGTAAAAGTGCAGTAGAAATAATTGAGCATTATTTCACCTACTACATGAACTGGCTCAGGATGTTGTCTGTCAGTACTGCCGGCAATCCTGTCTTTTGGTCAAAAATCAGTAGTTCAAGATGGTCATGTACAGGACATACCTGTCTACGCCTATCTTAAAGATGATAAAGTGATGCCCAACCCCCATCACCCTGGGCCTCACAGGTGGCAGGGTCCATGACCCGAAGCATAAGCTCATCACCTAAACAACCCACCAAAGAGGTGCTACATAGGATCCTTGTGCTATCCAGCACAGACATTCCTAAATTTCCTATGCGAGTTGCCAACGTTTATCACTGAAATTGTGACCCAGTGCTGCCTGCTCAAATCAGTCCAAAGTAATTCCTTTTTGTACTGAAATGATCGTCATCCGTATCATCCCATCTTCATTCTTTTACGTCTACGAAAGTATTCTGCCCTGTCCCTGCCATTTTGACCTCGCCTGCTTTCAAGCCAAGAACGGCTCCTTCCAGGGCATCACACGCCTGAGGAAAGATCAGGGACACTGAGTGTTGGAACCCTGCACTGATGTGATGTATGCAACCCTGTAAATTAAAGAGGGTAGCGGTATGATGCGGTATGCATCCTCCCAGTTCCAGCAACTCTTTCCTCACATTGTCTTGGCACTTGACAAGCCTCCAAATTTCTACCAGAAACTTGCAATTTAAAGGATCTTGAACTGGGACCGAGCCAGGGATACCAAGATCTACACATGGTTATGGGTCCTGGGTATTGCTCAAAATGAATGTTGACTCCCAGCATGAAATGGATGATTGAACACTTAATCTGACCACTATCTGACCTAAGCTGCAGTACCTTTGGCACCCTGATTTTGAGCCGGAGCTATACTTACACTTTACTTGTAACGTGTAACTCCAACATGATGTGCCCTGTGAAGGTCATAAATCGTCATAAATCTATGTACAGTATGGAGTATAGGTCTAAGATTTCACCAACACAAAATGATTTAGTCAGGATGATTGTGAGACTCTTGCGAAGGTGGAGCCAGTGTAAAGGTATCAAGATGGTATAAGGTGAACAGGGCACCTTCAGAAGTAACAGCTTCGGCACGGCAGCTGACCAAGCCGGGATCTTGTTCAGTGGAAGCAATTGATCAACAATTCCAAATTACATCCAAATTACAGAGTCCTCGGATGATCCCGACACCCTGCTGGTCTCTTTGCTGTTTGGATGTCTCTCAATGGTATTGAATCAACTTGGAATGATGCCCACACAGGTGTCTTGTACTCCTGATAGTTGGCTCATGGGTACTTGTTGGGCCTGTAAAAAACAAGCCAAATGACTACACTGGAGGGGGAACCGCTGAGTCCATTTGAGTCCTAGCCTATTGCTGTGTCATTCAAATCGTCTACGCAAACCACTGAAAGGAAACGTCAACCATGAATTCTGAGGCCAATCTATAAAGCTTGCTCCCCATTCCAAGTTGGAAATGTCATTCTTCCTAGCTGCTAAACTTCTTGCATCAGTGTTGACTGCATCACCATTTTAGCCTTGACCCTGCGACACCTCGCCCTCTCCTGCAACAAAGGTCAGGTCGAAGGGACGGCTGCTCACCTGCACACGTCTGGCTCCAGGAATAGTTGCTAGGCAGGAGATTTATTTTGATGTGAACAACTAACTCTCCTACTCAAGGGCACATTTGCATATGTACAGCAAATACATTCATAGATACAAATCCTGAATTATCATTAATTTGCTAAATCGATATCCAGTCATGTTGAGTCACCCCGTGACAGCCCGTAGACTAAAAGCTTCTCAGCTCATGCACCTTCTCGCTGTTGGACGTCACCGTCCACACCCGCACTTGCACCTTCCCAGTGTCGTGCAAACGATGGGGCCCTGAGCCTTCCTTGAGCCGCTTCCGCAGCACAGTGCCGTCGTGCTTGCCTGGGTTTCGTGTTGTGTTGAAACATCGGGCTCACAGGTCGGCTCACAAAACAGGACAGAAGGTAACGCTACGTTACAGGTTGGATAAGTTAAGGGCCAATGTTGCAAACACAGGAGGAAAATATATAGTAAAACTATGTAGAGCACAAGCGTAAAGCCACGCAATGGCAAAAACTCCGCCCTCCGAATTATAGTTATCTAAGTTATCTAATATACATGTTAGTGCGACACAATGAGTTCTATAATGCAAAAATACCATGGATTAGTGGGACTCTGCAGGTTGTGGTAAGTCTGTGCGCATTCGACTTTCTACCTAGGTGGCTCAAATGTCCTCACGCTTCAGTCACACTCACAACATCTGAACTACACAACTCGGATGCTCAAGATTTTTGTTTCAGGACACGGGTCCTTTTGCACTTGCTACCCAGTCAGGCTTCTCAAACAATGGTGCTCGATCAAAACTTGCCCTTGAAATTGTCGAACATCTCTTAATCTACCAACTACGTACCCAATGGACTTTAGAGTCGCCGGGTCACCGCGATGGGTTCCACTCTAAATTCGTCCTGAAAGCCTATGTCAATTTTGGGAGGGTTCCCCATATGAAAGTTATGTCATTATGTGATCTTGTTGAGGAAGAAACAAATCAATCACCACTGTCTGGCCGGCTCGGTCGGCCGAGCTTGTTATGCCCTCTTGTCCAATCATAAGAGTGAAGGTCCTTTGCACCGGCATCCAAGGGCATCCAAGTCACCCAAGCTCACATCGTGCACTTGGAAAATCTCCTGAGTGACAGGTCATACATGGTCATTCTCCGTACTTCCAACATCTATTGTTGGGAACAATAACCTTCGGCCACTGGGCCCAGCCAAGTGACTCCTTTTCACCAACGCTCTTCCGATTTCATCCGATTTCTACATTTCCAGGTGCCGCAGCGCCGTCTTCAAGATCTTTCACATATACAAATGTAAACCAGTAAAACATAGTACACAAAAAAATAACATAAGATACTTCGACTCTAGTACGATGCAATACCGTATGACTTGGTACAATGTACGTTGAAAAACAGCATACAAACATGACGAGGTAAATAATTGTGGGGAATAAACATGACAGCAACAAGAAAAACTAAATAAACTCTATAAGAAACAATGAGCTGCAAATAGACTCACATTGTAAAATAGAATCAGTATAATTACAGTAACTCAGGGTGATCTGTATGAATAAGGTCATTGCAAGCCTGTACCACTGTACCACCTCAACATCTCAACATCAAAAAAAACAATGTTGGGCAGCATCTCCTCCAAGGTCAATGAGACGTGCAAGGCTTTCCCGGCTTTTCCAGCAGGGACATAGCCAGGCCGACATATTACCAAAACCTCCTGAACGATGGCAACATTGAAGAGGCCCCACAATTCTGGTTTACCTTTCCATCAGCAACTCATTATAACTCATTGATCAGTTCCTACCAAAAAATAATGGAGAATTTGGCATGTATAGGACAACACCGTGAGTTGACTCAAACAATAGAGTGATTATTCTTCATCAAGCGGCTTCAAACAAACAAATGGGCAGCGTAACACTGGAAGCGGTGTAGCTCCATCTCTTCCAACACTTGACACTTGAGCAGTTCGTTCAAAATCAGAATTTTTCTGCGGTCCTCTTTCAGCTTCATCGACAGCAATGATCTGTCCTCGGCATGCCCAGCTTGCTGTGGCTGACAGCCCGCAAGCAGTGGACATCTCACTATCATCCAAAGAGTCCCAGATAAACATGTGAAACTAAATCAGCATACAAACTCCTTTGCTAACCTCAAAAACCATGAAATATTCTGTATGCTGGGCTTCCTGTTTCCCACAGAAACCATTATTTGGGTGGTGATACCAGAAATAATGCCACTACAACTAACTTTATATATGACATATGAACTATCACAAATGTGGCTTGAAGAAGGCTTTTAATTAATCACAAACTGAAAAAGCTACGAAAAGTTTAACCTGCAACGCCAGGCTCCAACAGCAACAAGGGCATCCAACAATAAAATGATTCATGATTCATAAATGGGAAGATGTATCCAGTCAAAGATTAGCACTTCACAACCTGACCTAGTGAAATCATGTCACATCAATCTCAACGGCTGTTTGATGCTATTTGGGTGTTCTTGTTAGATCAGCGTCATCCTCTCAAACCTTGTCGAGGCCAAGCAACGATGATTTGGGCCAGTTGCCCCAACTGATTGGGCGCACCAATTTTATAGACGGCTTCGTGGCCCGAGCTCAAGGTTTCCTTGCCTGCAAGCCCAAGGCAAACATGGCATGTCACATTCAAAACATCTTTCTGGGTGCTGGTGGCAGCTGAAGCTCTCGACTTTTGACAGCTTTTGGAGGTTCACAGGCCAAATGGTCAAACATTGAACAAATGCCCCATGATCCATACCAGTGGAGCATGCTGCATGCTCCAGAAAATTGACATTATCTTTGGCCTTCCGAAGAGATAGTGTAGGACACCTGCAGTTCAACATGAACCCACAAGCCAATCTGGCACATGAAAGAGCACAACATCCCAGCTTGTGAGCTTGTCCAACTTTCTTCTAAAGAGTTCTCTTGCTGTGTCCAAACCCTGGACATGTACAATGGGAGTCAAAGTCCTGCTTAGTCATATAATTATGCAGGCAAGCGCTGGAAAGATTTGATGTCATCCTCCCCTCCAATGAAATGACCGGCGTTTGAACATGTCCTTCTCAAACAGAACGTCTATAACACGGCATTGCACACAAACACACACTGGTAATCAGGTGTTCGCGACAAAGTCTTACGCGATCAGGAAACTAATTGCATGACTGGGCAGTGAGGTTCCACAAATAGAAAGAAAGAGTAACCCACAGACCAATGATCATGACCTATCCATTCCTGTACGCCCTCTGCGTTATGTCACGCGGCAGTTTCCAGGGCCCCGGTGTTTGATGGTCACATGTCCATGTCCTAATCTTGAGCTATCTGGAAGTTCTGATCAAAGCTCCTAAGCCTAGCAACTCTGGTGTGTTCGTTTAGCCCCTTTCATGCGCAAGGTACTGCAACCCATCACCCACTTGGTAGAAGGAATCTGTTCACCCTGTGCACCTGACACTCATCTCCATTCTTCGGTAGTCGACCTTCAGAGCTCTTGATGGTACGCTTGATGGCACCTCGTCGGCCGGCCCCCACGGGTCTGTGTGCCACGTAAGAGTTTTGGTCTGGGAAGCTCAAACACAAGAAAAAGGTGTGGGCTGGCTGACTTGTGCTCTCTAAAAGCATTCCAAATGTCCAGGTTGCTTATACAGGAAAGTTGTCCCCGTCATTTTCGCTAGCAGTTCATGATTCGACGCACCTTGATCTCCAAAGAGGTCCTCCCTCAAAGGACATGTGACCAGTTCAACCTGGGAGCTCTGCACCAGTCATGGTAGAATCACCCACTTTGGACTCCCTACCTTTTTGGTTGGCTTCCCAAAACTACTAGCTCGCCCGCGGTAAATGGGGATTGGATTATATAGCGGCTACTTGGTGACCCAGTAAATGCTGATTGTTCAGGTGTAGACTATGTACAGAAAAAATGTGCTCACGTCGGAATATTGAACCAAACATTTGCATGGATATTTAGCTCAAAACAGCCACTTGCAAGTTTGCAGTGGGTTGCGTAGGTAGGTGAAATCCTTTGATAGTAGTGATTCCTACAGCTGTTGACGGACGTATACATTCATATGCTGGCATTCAACAATCGCTTCAACTTGTAGAACGCCCTCAACTTCTACAGCACCCAAAGCCCTTGTAGGATTTTGTGCCCCCGATTCCCCACCTGCAGTTGTGCCGTTGTGGTTGATCCTTGATAGCTGATCCCGCTGTCCTGGGATGGCATTGGACATCCCAACAATCATCATAGGCCACCAAACAAATTTGCATGAATCATCGGAGCCAAGAAATGAAAGTGGACTTTGGCTGGCCAGTGCCAATTCGTTGTACAGGGTTGGCGGTTTCAAGATTTAACCATATTTAACCCATGACAGGATTTAAGTAGGCCCTGACTTTGACATGTTTCATGACAGCCCCGCAACACAAACGTTACCTTCGGTGGCTTGTTGTGAGTTGGCCATGTGTTGGTTGAGTCATGTTGAGTCATTGAGCCAGCTTACCCTAGCAAATTGTCTGTGTTTTCTCATGCTCAACATTTCTGCACGTGGCAGCCTTCAGTGGGGCGTTGCCACAAACTGTTTGGCTTTTGAGTCCTAGTTTTGGACTGGGTTTTGAGTTGACTTTTTGAATATTTTTGCTGTGCACTGTACACTGCAATGTTATGAAACAAGTTTTTTGGTTTCGCATACCACCTTCTGTGTGCCAGTACATTTTCACAAACCTCAATAGGGTGGAGCTTGAGCTTTCCCAACGGGTATGAACATCACAAAAGCAATCTTCTACAGGACTAGAGCGCAGCCGGTGGAAGTGTGCGCTGCAAGCATGCATCAAACTGTTCTGTGCTTGGGGACCGTGCTCTAGACTCCAGGACTCGCTCCCAATCCCTTGCAAATCACCAGCTGGGAAAAGCCTTCATTCAAATGACTACCAGCCAACGCTGGCCCGCCACGGATGCAACAGAATCTCCCGACTTGTGCCTGAAGCATGGCGACGTCCATAGTGAATTCTGCATGTTCGCCTTGGTACCTCGGTGATTGAATCAAAATGATGTTGCATTCACCTGGGTGTTTTGATCGATTGGGTGACTATACAACATTAATAAAGCTCTTTTGGAACCACCAAACAACGGCGAAGGGCAAAAAGCCTTCTACCAAGCTGTCTTATGAATGCCACCTAGGGATGCTGGACATCAAGAAACTCCATCCGAGAGGCATCTGCTGCACCACCAGTGACAGCTGTGGTAGCACTTCTGCAGCCCCAATGGTAAAGGTTAAACCATCAGTGCCTGAAGATGGGAGCCGCAGCGGGCCAGAAAACATGTTTGGCAAACACATTGCCTGTATATATTTACAGTAATTAATATAGACCAAAGCACACAGGACCGAGGTCAAAGGATTCAACAATCGATTCTTAAGGTTTCTGTAGCTTGACCTTGCTGAACCATACCACTTCACGATTTCCTGAGGAGTTGCTGCACTTTAACCACGTCATTGGATTGCATTGTACAGGGCGCGCCAAGAAGACATTACTGTTCTGTTTGGACCTGACTTAAGTGAACCCTACTTCTCAAAATGGTGATCTCACTGTATTCAGCAACAATGACTGCACTACAAAACAGTTACAGGGTCCCGGTGAGCCACCCCAGGACTGCCTGCCGTTTGCAGCTGCTCTCCACCAACCAAAAGGGAGTAGCTTACTTTCACCTGGACAACGCAGCCAGTGCTCACAGTTGCGTGCACAGCAGTACACGAACTTCCATCAATTCAACCCTTGTGTATGGCCATGATACTGGTGAGAATGGTGAGAATGGTGATGATGAAAATGAGGATGGTGCTGATGTTTATTCTTAACATGACAGACTTGGTATACTCACATCATGATATCCTGCTGATGCTGATGCAGCAGGACAACATACCTCTACCTTACATAATGCCTGAACAGAGATAGCTACGTGACATAGAAAATGAAGGACTCCGTACGGAGCTGCAAAAAGACCCAAGAAACAATGCAGCATGTGGCACGTGGACTCTCATGTCCAAACAGTGTTCAACCACCAGTTTGACAGAGTTTCGCTTTATGGGCCAACCAACCAACCACTCGAATCTCCCCTTGATGACATCGACCCTGGCCTCATCCCCGTCCTCGGGAGGCAAGTATTTCCGGCTCGGTGGGTGTCGTGTAATTCGCTTGGCGATGCCAGGAAGCACAGCGTCATCAACCGACATGGCTCCAAAACGTATCCAAATAGAATGCAGGGTGCTGAGGTGTGCTGAAACCTGTTCCTGATTTAGTGGTGCTTTGTTTTTCGATGCTTGGGCTCATTGACTCATGCACGTCAAGATTCGTGGATGTGTGGTCAGGTTGACTCAGTGATTCATATCCTTTGATCAAAGGATGTAGAATAATGCTGCAGTGGTGGGAGCAGGAGACAAAACACTGGTGCTTTCGCCTGTGGTGTGCAGGGTGCAGCCTGATTATCCTGATTGCAAACATTTGTCAACCTCTAGGCGTGCGTAATAAGGTAAAGATGGATCATGACCATGAGGAAGACAGTTCCAACTCGAAAGGATCCTTTGGAAAAAGCCTGCCATTTGTCCAATGGAGAATATATTGGCGAGGAAACTCATTGCTAGATTCTAGATACTTTCCACTTTTTTTTTGAAGTTTTGAGTGAGGGAAGTCTGTTGCAAAACTTACTCACATGTCATTTTTCAAGAAAGGCTGAAGAATGTCCAAAGATGCGGCATCCATCCAAATAGGGAGGATTCTGTTGAGTGTCTGCTGGCCATTCAAACATAGTTGCACATCTACTCCATAAGCCATTTACTTTCTTGGTAGAGCTTGGTAGATTTCATTTGCTGTAATCTACTGATGGTTCCACTCCTTGAACCAAATTAACATCAATAAACCTCCCTTTTCACTGTGACACAGGAACTCCCTGTCGCCCACTGCCCTTCCGCCTGCCGGGCAAATGACTTCCTCGCAAGGATTTGGGCAGTAGTAACCTGGCTAGCACAAGGGGTCTCTGAAATTTCTAGGTTTTTCCCTGAAACAGCCCAGTCTTTGTTGACGAAATGAAATATGCACCTTCATCTAGTCAATCAGTCAATCCCCCTTACCATCTCGGCATCATGTGCGAAACAACATGCATACACCCAAAGCTGGATGTAAAGTTATATCAAATCTTGAATTACTGCCCCGGATGTCCCATTGTCCCACTAGGTCGGCTGCTCTTGCGCGGCACCTTTGCGACAACTGCGTGGGACTTGGCTTTTGGGAGGGCAAAAACTGCCCTTGAAGCACTTCAGGTTGAAAAGGGACGTAGGGCCTTGGCTTTGTGACCCGACGTGTCACTTCGGATGCAAGTTGCAATAAGGTGAATGGAGTTGGCAAGGGCGGCGATATGTTGTAACAGATGTGAAAAACATGGAACACATGAACACTAGATGTGTGAATGAAACCGGTCAGCCAACCTGCTGCATGATTTCTCTGCTTCCGTGCTAAACTAGATAATAATCTAAATTATATACTAAACCATCCTGCAAAGAAAATGATATCTGCACCTTGAGCAGCATTCATTTCCTGAACCTTTGGTAACTAATGGCGCAGGACAAACCAGAAGGAAACCAATAGCTAATATCTTTTTATGAATTTAAAGATCATTTCGCCATGGGTGATCATGTGTACCTCTCTACATTCCTTGTTTGGAGCTATCCCATCCAACATGTGGTAGTCGGTCAGCATGCTGTTCGATGTGGCCGACAATACGTGGCATTTCAGTGTGCCACATCAAAGCAGGAGCTCCTTCTGCGAATTTCTGAGGTACCCCAGCAATAATAGCCTTCAGGACACGGCCTCCGCTTTGCTGGCGTGCTCTTTCAAAATAGAGACGGGGCCCGTTCTGGACTGCGCTGGGAAGAAGAACACCTAAAATATTTGAAATGAACAAATCCAAACACTTTCAAACATACGAGTAGGTATATCAACCTTCCATCAGGCACTCTTTATAAGTACGGTAGCACGCTCTTCATTTTGATTGAATCTGAGATACCTCGTAGGCCCCACCACAAACCAGTAAAGTGCTTAGCCATACTTGTGCTTTAAAGATCTCAAAAGCCTATGCTTCGTGGTGTCACTGGACCCTCTTGAGGTGCTGGTCTAAGTTGGGTGGTTCGGCTGCAGCCTCCAGCGCAGCTACTCTAAAGAAAAAAAACTGTTTATCTGCAAACCTCGGAGTTGCCAGTACGGGGTTTCGCTTTCGTGTAATCATGCGGGTGGTAATTCGAACATTTTACAACATAGAATTTAGACATGATGTTTCTCGCATCATGTAGATACATCAGGATTCTACCAGGGCCTCAAGAAACTGAAACACTCAGAAAGATGGACTCACGCTAGTGAACAAATCAAATAGAACAGTCACACGAGCTCTTAAAAGTCTTAGCTCCCACCTCACCAATTTCTGAACCTTTTCCAAGCCTCGGTCTGCTCAAGCCTGTTGTGCTGCAAAGACTACCTTTGCCACAGGCCTTTGGCGGTTGGCCTTTCTTGCAGTAGTACCCCTGAGGGCATTTCCGCACCTGATCCATGCTGACCCAAGTGGACGTTGATTCAACAGCTTCTGCTCGTGCTCAGTTCGATGTTGTGATGGAAGGAAATTCGGGGTATGGGCTTGATGGAATTCGATGATCTTCATGGATTTCCATCCAGTCAACTCCCTGGAACAAACGTCAACTCACTTGCAGTAAGATACCACACGTGAGAACTCTAGAACACATAGAAGCCTATAAACTGGGCGGTGTAGGGCATAGGGAAGGACTTAATCATCGAAAATTCCCAGCAGAAAAATTACAGCTTGGATACTTACAGGGCTTGCACTCACCACAAACTAAATAACTATATAATAAGCTGTTTTGGACACTTTTTGCCACCCTGTGCTCCACCAAACTCGAGTGTGAGTTTGGTTTAAAAGCTGTCCCCTTTTTGAGTTGGAACAGCAAGCATAGCAGTACTGGGTTCATTGCCAACATATTTTGCTCAAGTGTGTATGCGCCTGCATATCTGTCGCCAGTTGCTAGACATCTTTACATGTGCATTGATATCCATGCGTATATCCACATTGATACATGTCCTGCTGGTAGGTGATCAACCCAAATATTGGGCTGCCATGGGCTGCCTGATCTCGCATGCTGATTTAAGAATAAAGACAGGGATGCATCCGACCCATACTGTGAATAGCATTCATCTTTCCCAGTGGTTCGCTAGCACAAGGTCCCTGAATGTCATTGATATCATTAGCTGATATGAACTCGCCCTACCCGACTCAAGCCGCCTGTGTGCAGCCCATGAAATGGTACAGCTCTTTTGGCAGCAACGTCGGCTTGTACACTTGGTTGGAGGGCGGTGGCGTCTTGTGCGCATAGTGAGGGCTATTAGCTATTCATCCTACTGAACTGTTTGCAATTAGCTTAGTTGGAAGGTGAAGGAAGTTGGCCGTCCACAGTAACCTCCCGTTGCACTGCCAAAACCAGAAAATTACTTGGATGAAGTAGATGAAATGGGACAGTTCCCCAAACAGTCTTCCTGATTCAATGGAGAGAGAGTCCAAGCACAGGAGACCAACACTATACAGTTGCATCGGTGTTGCGCCATCGACTTTCCATGGGGAGTTGTGAAGCTAGATGACACGTTCACCCGTCAAGTGTACGATAACACATCACGGACACAAAATCATTACAAACAGCCTCAAAGCGACCTAAGATGTATGTACTGTCAATGTAGGATTCCTGTAGGCCCTGGGTTCGATGCCCTTTGAACATCCTGTGACATTTTGCCGATCTCCCCAAATCTTGTGCCACGGAACAATAGGATCCTGCAGGCACAGGCTCTGGCGGAGCTTTCCCGAGACCTCATCAAATGCATCCTGTGGGATGAACCCTTCTGAAAATTTGACATGAGCTGATTGAAATCCATTAATTCCAGCTGTTTAATCAGCTTGATGAGGGATCATTGGGATGGTCCTGACGACGATAATGAAAAACAATTGGTGTAGCACAAGTCCAATATGAAGCTGGAAGATCTAGTGATGGAATCTACAGGATCTGGAGATTTAAATTCATCGTGTCTAGTTGACTTTGAACTTTGAACAACTCAGAAAATATATATGATATGCTTCATTGCTGCCAATCTGGGGCATGGGACTTCTTTGCCACCCCCAAAAAGTGACTGGATTCTGGATGGTATTCATACGATTTGATTGACATGCAATGACCGTTTTCCTGTGAACATTGCCAGACTTTTCGAGTCATGTTTGTTCTCTTATAGGTTTGGATAGTGGCTCTGCTCCCAAAATGTTAAGTTCACAAAAGAGTTACTCCATGCTGCTCGCCCTTAAACCATACTGCATTATCTTTGCAATACGAGCTCGGACATGTCCATCAGTGGTGCTGGAAGGGCCCTTCCTGAACAAAAACATTTAGAATCTATAGATGTACCTCTGAGCCATTTAGACCACAAATGTCCAGCCCTAAATAAGTCGAGCCTCAGTGGTATCAAAATACCACTGATACTCTATGCTTCCTTGTAGAGATCCCAGACTCATCATGTTTCAATCTTGCATGGAGCTGACCTAGGCCCTTCCCTGAGAATTGGTGGTGCTGCATCAACAAAAAGTAAAATGCTGGTCGCAGGAGGGGTTCCCATTTCTGGAAGACATCTTTTCAGGGACTGTATTCATTTTCTGAAGCTGCAGGTCCTGCAGGTAGATCACCTGGAAACAACATCAATGTCGTGACTGTGTCCCCAACAGAAACCGCCACAAAATTGGAAGACTTCCTCTGACCCAGTTGGGAAAGGGAAGATTGCGTCGATCTTATTCAAATAGGATCAACTATAGGAACTAATTGCACCAATCGAAGAACTTGCTGAAGTGGAAACGTCTTCACCAACCAAGAATTCAATGAAATAAGGCCGTGGCCTCACCCTATGAACACACCTTGCTCATAGTGAGAGTTTGCTGGAAAACATTTGACAACAGCTGCATCTAAGCCCGCCACGGGCAAATCCTTCTGGACATTTGCTCAAACCGGAAGAATCAGTGGCGTTTGCATAATAGGCGGGCTGCGCTTCCCAAAACTGATTGTCCTGAAGTTCAACTCAAAGTCTGCAAACAAGCGAAGAAACCAAGACTTGTTTGCGTGAGATTACGCTTTCACTCTTTGGAGTTCAAGCTTGAATAATCAAAATCAAAACTATGAACAAAAACAACCAGACACTGGAAAATTGACACCTCGCAACGACATCCAAGACCATCGCTTAGGTTGGCTTTACATCTTGTTTTTCCCGTGTGGTCAAGATGCCTGGTGTCATGGAGGTCACTTTCAATGAGAATATGGTCATGGGATGCAATTGGCATGCGCTCATCAAGGCAGCATGAACAGTTGCAACTTGGAAAGGTCATTTTTCTTATTCAGTCATCGTCCTGACAAAACAAACGCAAACAACATGACATAACGCCATGTATAACATTGTATAGTATAACATATGTTTTCAGCTTTCTCAGTGGTGTTTTGATTTTGTGGCAACGTGTACAATTTGCATTTTGGCTCCTCCAGCATCTTCAACTCCGTCGGCATTTTTGCATATGGTTTCCTGAGGCTTCAAGACTGATGACGCCCTGCTCTCCTCGCGTAATGGTAAGGTAGGCTGGTATCTTGTTTGTAGAATTAAATCCATGCTTAACGAAGCAACATCAGCAGCAGGAGTAGAGCAGGAGCAGGAGCAGGAGCAGGAGCAGTAGGAGTAGTAGTAGTCGTCGTCGTCGTCGTCGTCGTCGTCGTCGGCGTCGGCGTCGGCGTCGCCGTCGCCGTCGCCGTCGCCGTC
>OMLO01002394.1_pt1 | contig 15108 bp, 20 predicted proteins | sample 1674811 | NCBI WGS metagenome assembly OMLO01 (sample SAMN06265003, study PRJEB25207) | coral metagenome | isolation source: Coral host | place: Mexico:La Bocana,Puerto Morelos, Mexico | collected 2008-11-13 | reverse complement strand
TGGTGATATTGTGTTTGTGTTTGCATGTGAGCAGTGTTCAAAACCCTGGTTGGTTGTTTTATATAGAGGATTTTACTACCCATATGGGGATTGTAAGAACCAAGTAGGATTTCATGGAATGTCAGCCAAGGGTTTTGAACGCTGCTCATGTGAAAAATGCTCTGTGTCTATGATTATGATCTATTTCAAGGTCATCCCGGCTTTCACATGCCAAGTCATCGCTTCAGAAGCATGTCGCAAATGGCAACCTCCTCCCAAACCCCCTACCTCTCTGGAAAATAGCCCTGAAATAACCTGAAGACAAGTCAAAATAACCTGAAAAAAAGGATTTGGCATTTGGAACCTGTTCCAAAAATACTCCATGAATCAAGGTTATTTTGTCACTTGGTTTTTGTTTTTGTGTACATGTAGAAGGCCCATAACTCCATGTGACCTTGGTGTGATAAAAAAAACAGTTACCCACAAGGTGGGCCCCTACTAGTCATAAATGGACTTATAACCCCTATAAGTAGGGTTATAATGCCAGTTACTGATTTAACAGACCACTTCTAGGGGTTGTAACTCAATTTATAACTAGTAGGGGCCCACCTTGCATGTAGTACGGTTTTTTTTACAAGGGGCTATAACTCCTTTTATAACGATCGGCTCGGGGGGGCCCATTTTGTACCAACCAAACTCTTGCATGGAAAGGTAAGAAGCCAAAAACCTCTATACTTGAAGTAAGAACCCCTACAGAGGTGAAGCTATTTGGGCAAATATTTACTTTGCTGGTTTATATAGTGCAGTGAGAGAGTGGGCAGAGCTGGAGAGCTCTTTGCACTTAAGCCGTCGAATCGTTTAAGTTTAGAATATAGCAGGGGTCACTAAATGGGACCCATTTTTACCGGGATCAAGCAAGCAGCAAATCTATGGTGATGTTGGGGGATTTGCCCGAGAAATAGTGCGTTGTTTGTGTTGGTAGTGGAATAATGAATGTAATGACCCCCGTTAGTTATAGGGAATGGAATCCTACCCAGTGAAATGAAATCTATAAGAAGCCAATGTGAGAAGGATTTTTCATTCACCAAGGAGGATTGCCATCAGTTTCATGTCGGTGAGTCTTGTTGCCATCCAAAGCAGAAAATGAAGGTGTTCACTTGTAAGGTAGTTCTAAATCCCAAAAGACCTGTTGAATCCCAGCTGTTTTTTGGCTATATGTCTCACTTTTGTTTAACAATATCTATATACTCCATCTACATCAGTCCATGGTTGCTGGTTTTTGCTTGGTGGCTTAGCATATCCAATAGCAAAAAAAACAGCATCAAATCAAAAAAAATTCAGGCTCTGAATTTTTTTTTTGAAATTTGCAGTTGGAAGGGTCTCCCATTGCAATTGCGCTTTGTGCAGCGGGAAAAGCACCTGCAATATGTCCTACGCTTTGTTCTTCAAGGTAATCTCTCGTTCTTTTCCATTGATCGCTACTGGCATATGTTGTTGCCACTGTGTTGCCGCCTTGTTCCATACGGATTTAGCTAAATCATCTCGCTTAAATTCAAAAACATACCTCGCACCTCGGCTGAGCTCGCTCTAAATCTTGCAGATTGATGCTGTTTTTTTTGCTGGTTTGAAAATTTGGAGGCTGTATAAGGCTGTATCATCCCTTCTACAGGTTGTGCACGGAATACCGTATACAGTTTACATAGTATACGCACGAAATCTCTTGTGAAACTCTTGAAAGCGACGAAATGGCCAGCGTATAGAGCACATACAATCGCAAAAATCAACATGTAAGTCAGGCTGGAACTAGTCTGTAAGCAGAAACTGCAATCCTCCCGCCTCGGACTTCTCAGGGCTAAAAAGCGCTTTTATCTGCTCATCCAAATCTTCTGGCATGTCTTGCCAAGTTCCACTTGGCAATGCCTGCATCCACTTGGCAATACCTACACCCACTACATGCATCCATGTTCCCTTTTCGAAACCTCCGCCTTCTTAAGGGATGATGCTTTGGGTGCCACCTGGCCATGCCGCTCAAACCTATTGTGCTTCTATGTTGTGATCCGCAAGCATTTTTGCCATCTGTGCCTTCTGCCGCTTGGGAGTCGATGCTTTTGGCTCCACCGTGCGTTTCTTTGCAGTTGGAGCCGAAGGGGCCGCCTCAATTAGTGGCAAAATGTGGCAGACTTATGACACAAAAAGACAGGTTCGAGCACAGGCTGCTTTTCGCCTGGACCTTCTTTTTTTTGGATGTTGATGCTTTTTGGGTATCCTGCAAACTGGTGAACTGCTGATAGGGTTGAGAAGTGGGAACACCCATACCCCTCCTTCTCTGGTGTCTTTCTGATTTGCGCGTCGGCCTTTCAGTAATGTCTCAAAATGGTTCATTTTTCCACGATAGCGTCGTTTAATGTTTTGGGATCGAACTCTGGAATGAATGCAGGGTGCATCGTGGAAAAATACCTATCTTGTTCGCCAATGCAAAAAACACTCCGATTTTGAGCCTCTTGTTCTGTTTTTGACCTCTACAGCAATGACTATCTAGCAAATGCACCGTGCCTTCCTCTTCGCCGGAGTTTTCACATCCTGTGGTGGAGTGGGAAAAGACAGCTCGTTGGGGAAGCCAAGCATGCGTCCTCTTCTGGGCCTGCTCTGCAACTTTTTCTTTGGGCTTGCTGAGACTACCCGCCTGGCAACAAGAGGGAAAACAAGTCTGGTATCCAAGACAAGAACCGGTTGAAGAAACAAAGTTCCGATTCCATGTCGCCCTTCGAAGCCCTCAGAATGGTCTTGCTCTTAGCAGGATCCCTGACCCTAGTACGGAACCATTTTTTCATGCCATTATTTTCAACCAACAGCTTACCCCGTCGACAACTACATCAGTCTTCAGAAGTATCTATCAGAGTGCCCATCACTTGAAAAACACTCAAAAAAGCAAACATACAAAAAAGCAACCGTGTTGTTTCGAAGCACCAATGCATGTAGACTCAGCAAAGGCCATTGGGAGAACCAAGCACGTGCCATTTGTACCTGCCTCATCTGCACAGGCCATCAATCTTTTAGCACTTTCAGAAGCTTTCTTTGCGGCCTCCATTTTCAACTTCCTTTCCTGCGCACTGTGTTTTCAAGGCAAAGCTTGCTGCTATAGTTTGTGAAATTGCGAACTCAAAACGACGAAGCAACTTGGCAAAATTCTCTTGTGAGTTATAAGCAACTGTCACCCCTGGGCTGCCTCATAGAACTTACCGAAAATAACCTGGATGATCTCCTCTCCGTTCAAAATGCGACCATCATTGCGATCTTTTTCAGCTCGTGGGGATCGTAGGTATAGAGCCGCTGCCAAGTCAACAAGACTGACTGTCATACGCTTGGAGAGGCTCGCCACAGTACCAGCATCATGATACAATGCTGTGACAAACTCTTCTGCTGCTAATTGGAGCGCATAGATAGCCCCAGAATCTAGGTACTCCACGTTCGCCGCACCATCACCTTTGATGAAGCATGATGCAAACTTCTTCATGGTATTAAACGGGAGGCCTTTCTCTGAACCTTGAAGGGTTGGGCCTTTGGCCTGGACTGCTGGGCATGACTGTCGGTAGCGGCTGCCACCCCGCCCTGCCGGTTTGGGAACCTTCTGCTCCACCACCATGACCGCCTTTTCAATCGGGCCCTCTGCGTCCAGGGCTCCGTCCAAAGGCCCAAGTTTTGTGGGCAATGCATCCTCTGCGACTTCCTCGGCCTGCAGAAAGAAGCACAAGAAGATGAAAGAAGCATCCAGGGACAAACTCAAAACTCAATCCAGCTACAGACAGCAAGACGCGTGGAATCACAATTGCGGTTGTTTCAGAACTGGCTTTAGGAATGGCCTCAGCTTCAGCCTCAATCTTGACCTGGAGACATGCCTTTCGAGAAGGTCCGGCCTCAGTCTAAAGAGGTGATGACGGATGAGAGAAAGCTGAAGAATCTGCTGTAAAGATGAGATCGTGCCCGGCCTTTAAGGCAGCCTGGCTTGAGGAAGTGGAAAAGCAGAGCGCCTTGCAAACAGTGACATGGCACATGAAGCCTTTGTTTGTGTGGAATAGTGGTCGATCCCTCTCTCGTGCCTTCTCTGCCAACTCCAGCGACTTCATGACCTTCTGCACCTTCCTTTCTGCATTCAATTCAAACCGCGTCTTTTCTTCCTCGCTCAGGTTTTGTCTGACAGCATCATTCCACTGCTGCGCCATGGTCTTAAAGTACGAGACCTCCTTTGCATGGAGAAGTTTCCACTGCCCAACTGCCTTTGAAAGTTCGAACGCCTGCAACGGACAGGAAAAGATCTCACAAAGTACGCATTGAAGACATCAGGCGTGCTTATACCAAGTCTGGCCTCTTTACCACCAATGTCCCGCCAAAAGAATTCGAAAGCAACCCGCCTTAGGACCGCAAATCTGGCCAATGTGTTTATCTACTTCGAACATGTCATCCTGTATGGAAAATGAGAAAAGCCAAGAATGCTCAACTATAATTCAGAAGGCAACTTCCATGGGGCCCGCACGGCTCAGTGCAGGTAAAAGCAGGTTGAGGAAGAGGAGGTGGAAATAAGCGACGCAACCGCACCTCGCCCAAAGCTGGCAAGTTTGAGTTTCCATCGAGAAAAAATTGTGATTTAAGGCTTTGAATGAGAAGCGAAAATGTCTTTCAGAAACTGTCGCAACGAATTGCACGCCTTGAGCTCTTCTTTGTTGCCTTTGCAGCTCAGACCTTCCTCCTTCAATTTTTCACGAATCTGCGGCGCGGTTCGGAAATCCCACCATGCCACTGCATAGTCAGGCTGGCTACACAATTCAGGTGATGGCTGCGCTGCAGGAATCTGCTCATCTTCCCGCGCACGCACCTGCAGAGCGAATGGACATTCTGTGAACACTTTTGCCTGGAACAAGGGCAGCATTTCGGTGCAAAACTTGGGCACCAAGCAGCCTCTTCCTCGCGTCTTCTGTGCTCTTCCTCCAATCGTGCCTGCATCATGCGTCAAGACTCTGGCAATGTGGATGTATTGTCTTGAGCTTGTTTCTGATTTTCAATACAGCGTTTAGAATATATTGATTACTATACATAAATATATACTGTAAAAAAATATGATATAATATGTATGTACACATACATAAACATCATATCTAATCATATGCTATTTCTGATGATGTGATGTATATAGTTCAAGATGGCAAAGCCAAACGACATGGACAGTTTGATGGTGGAAGATGTGTTTCCTGATCTTTGTTTTCCTGTGTTTGTTTTATTTCCAAATGCGTTTGCCATCAGGAAAATCAACAGGATGATCAAACCCTCAACCATGTTTGATCGACCTCTGCAGTCTTGGACATCTCAGCAAGCATCTCTTGCGTTGCAGCCTGTGACGCCTGGTCGTTTGGGATGCAGGTGATTCTACGCACAAATAGGGAAGTGTGGTGAAATGACAGGTAGCATTTTCGATCATGCCAAAAGATCGAGAAAAGATGGTAAAAGTACTTTTGATGAACCTACTGTATTCTGAACTCATCTATGGTCTGGAAAGCCCTAGATATCCGTAATTAGATCAACATGGATCTTCCTATATTCCTTGTCCAAAGACATCTCAAAAGGTTTGCTAGAGTGTCTCCTGCCTAGGCGGCCCACGAGTAGAATGAACAGAATCATCTAATGATGCTATTGCGATTGTAGGGCCACGCATCATGTATCCAAAGTTCAGCCAGCGTGGCAATATGCACCAAGCATTTATAAAAAGCACATTATAGATTTGCAGGGCACAGCTTGGCAAAGAGGGCTCAAACAAGCGAAGAACTATACAAAGCATGTTGAAGATTGCAGATTCTATGCTACAATGCGCTCATAGGAATTTCAGGGGAGTTCCCAATGCCTCCCCACTATGCTTGGTGTGTCCAAATAGCGCAGCTCCTTCACTCCCTTCCAACCACAGCGTTGCCCGTTCCCAGCCCGAATCCAGTGGTAGTACCAAGGGCATTTCATGACAACAAACACCTAAATCACCAGAGTCTTTCACATATGCAGTACAGTATGGCACATGCATGCACATGATATAGCATGGTATTATTGCATGTGCAATTCACACTTGCATGTCCCTGCGTTGGGGACCCCCTCACTTTGCCCAATCTAAAGTTCACACACTGACGCACCTCTGCACTTTTGGACATTTCCGCCAGCGCTTCCTGTTTGTTGGAGATATGTGGTGTTTTAAGAAAAGACACACTCTGAAGGTTCTCAACATGACAAATCGTGAAGTTCCTGGGCAATGTATTCGAGTTTTTTCCCCTTCCTAAAGGGATGCTTTTTGCTGTCTCAACTCCAAAGACTGAAGTCTTTCGCTCGCTAGCATGAAGTAGCTATCTCAATACAAACTCTACATTGTTTGACAAGGCAAAGATTTGTATACCCACCTAAAAATGGAGCTTTCGGAAGATGATTTTACTTTTCAATTGGGGTGATTTTTAGGTTCAGCCATTAAAAACTTCAGGGGTGAAGAAAAACGTCCCTAAAAATCCACTGAATCACTTGTGGTTGATTCACCCCCCACCTCAGCAGCCTTCTGCTCTTCGGCATGTTGCGTGGCCATAGTGGCCTTCTCTGCCTGCCCACTGCCATTTCCAGTGCCGAAATATGACGAAAATCGCTGATTCTGTTAGACACCAAGGAATTCACCCTTAAAAATTGGGGAACACCCATCAACCATATTATATCATATTATCATGCAATGATATGTCATAAGTCATAACATGCCATGATCCAACACATCAATATCAGCTGCATCTCCCAAAACTGCCTCAGCAGCCGCCTGAAGGTCGGCAAAGCGTCGATCCACATCTGCTCCCAACTCCTGACAAAAGGGCACGGGATTTCAAGATCTTGGTCCCAAACAAAAAGCAACTATGGCTAGATAGGCATATAAGCAAATTGTATTTGTGTATATGTATATACCCGTATACCAGTTTGTGTATAAAATATGCATATTACATATTTATCAATTATACCACATATATCAATTATACTACGTAGTAATTATTAATCATACTGTATACTTTGTAATATATTAAGAGGCACGGTCAGAATTTGTGGTTCTCTGAAAGTTTGAGCAAAATTAGTGAGTCGCCCATCGTTTTGCATGGTTTTGTAAAATGCCTCATGGCACCAGGTCCACTCCGCTCTATGCATTGGCTGGTTTTGTAAAACACCCTGCATTGGCAGCACGTCCACTGCGCCAACTTTGGCCGTCACCCTCCCCTCCCCACGCCATAGCACAGTACAATGGCACCCTGCATCGCACCACGTCCACTCCGCCAAAAAGTTAGCCGTCACTTTCCCCTTCTCCCGCCATAGCAAACTACAATGGCACCCTGCAATGGCACCCAGCAACGGCGCCACATCCACTCCCCCCAAAGTTGGTCGCCACCCTCCCCAACCACAGCACACTAATACAATCGCACCCTGCAATGGCACCCAGCAATGGCACCACGTCACCCTGCATTGGCGCCTTGCTGCCACGTCCAATCCGCCAAAGTGGCTCGTCGCCCTCCCCCCCTATTAGAAGTAAGAACCCCTATAGCTATCGCTATCTGGGGAAATAAGCACCCCTAAAAAGAACTGTGCCCTAACCCTTCGCTACTCCACGCTTGATAGTCTTGAAGATACGCTTACTCCTAAAGTGGCCAAATGATTGACCAAGTGACCTCCAAATTTCACACAGAACTTCCCTATTTTTGAACTTCCCTCATCCTGGTCCGTCCACGCGCTGCAAGGCTTCCAAACCTGACCACAGGCTTCTTCTGGCTTGAAGCAGCGCTGGTTTAAATGAAAACAATGGCTATTGGATTGCTGACAAGGATTACCAGCAAGAATCAAAAAAGGCGGCAGGCGTCTTTCTCGAAGCTTTGGGGATGAAAAGGCCAATTTCTACGTTAATGTAAACAAAACGTGGCCCCCCAACCACATAGCACACTACACCCTTTTCGGTGCCCACACCTCATCACTGTCATGTCGCACATGCCCTGGCTCTTCTAGCGCTGGCTCTGCCCTGGCATCCTGGACCGGTATTTATTGGCTTGTGTCCATTTGCGCCAGAGGTCACCAATTTATTTCTGACAAGCAAAGCAAAATTTCCAATAATGAAAAACTGGTTTCTCCATTTGTTTGTTTTCGAATTTTTCATGCAAAAAGGTTTAGGTGAAATCAATGGCTATTGGATTGCTGACAAGGATGACCAGCAAGAATCAAAAAAGGCATCTTTTTCGAATCTTTGGGGATGAAAAGGCCAATATGCCGGGCTCGGCCATAGCACGCCACACCCTTTTCGGTGCCCACACCGGATGACTGTCATGTCGCACATGCCCTGGCACTTCTAGTGCTGGCTCTGCCACTTTGGTGCCCTTTGGCGCCCATACATTGAGAGATTCACACCACCTCAATGTCCCAACGCCTAAACAGGTACCGATCTCCTCTTTTCTTGTGAATTTTGATTTTCTTCCTCCGGCACAGTGACTCAAGGCCCTGCTGCACATGTTTCTCCGCCTCTTCCAGATTCTTGACGCCTCCTGGTACAGGCGCTTTGCCAATAAAACCTTCGACACTGAGCCGACTGCCACCCACACGGCGGCTCTCTTGGTGCAAGAAGCTCAAAAGGTCTGAATATACCATAGGACTGGCTGCCTGCTCACTGGCAGCCACCCGTGCCGGCTCCCCAATGAGCCCGCCTGCAATTTTGACATTGACTCGGTACTCAGCCTCTGCGAGTTGAACAGGCGCCAAAAATTCAGAGGCATCAAAGAGGCTTTGTTCCAAAAGCCCCTTTCTTTCATCAATGATTTCCACCTGCAGCGGCAGGCGGCTTTTTCCAACGAGCAACAAAGAGAAATCCTGTGACCACAGCAATACAACCATGTCACACCTCTACATGGTCCTATCGCCCTGTTTCTCAACCATCCTGTGACCACAACGATACAACCACGAAAACATAACCAGAGCGCCCGCCTTGGACTCTCGAAGCCGCCAGAACTTCAACCCGCCCTCTGGCTCCTTGCCAGGCTTCCATGCCACCCCCAAGAACAAACTGTGCCCGCAAATTTCCTTCGAGCGCCACAGCCTCAAGAAGGAAGACTGCGTGTTAATGATATTCACAAATTGCATCGCCTGGGCCTTGCAACAAAATTCCTGTAAATCATGCCGCCACAGCATCTGCGGAAAAAACTTACAATCAAGATTTGCAAGCTAAGTCAAGAAGCAGTCCAACATCTTGAACAGTGGGGCTGCTGAAGAGAACATGGTGAGACACCACTACCGCAGCCACTTGGACCTCTGGGCAATCTTGCAGCTCTTGCTGCAAGGCCTTACGGCCTTGGGGAGCGAGATCTGCTCCATGTGGCACAGACTTCTGGTCCACCATGAGGATTGAGTGTATACGATTCTGGCCCCGTGACCGGAAGAGGAATGCAATGCTCTGCCTCTTCGCTGCATCGCCACTAGCAAAGCACTTGCGAGCCAAAACTTGAAGGAAGTTCGCAGGACCTTCCAGGACATGAGCAGCGCCGTGGCCTGCTGCAGCAGCTGGAAGAGGAGCCTGTTCATCCTGAGGCTGCAGCGCGAAGGCGAAATGGCCGCACACTGTTGTCTTTAACGTGCACAGTGCAAACTTACCAAATGAGCAACATCAATCCAATATGGAAAAAGTCAAGGCGCATCAGAGCTAACTGATTCTGCTGGATTCATCCAGCCTCGCCCACGAGCACGGCCACGGCCACGGCCGCGGCTGGTGCCAGCACTCTTCTTCTTGATGATCGGAGGAACAAGTTGCTGGGCCCCGCTGTGCTGCAACATAGCCAACAGGTGGGGGCACTCTGAAGTGCCACGAAACAGCAAGCAGCTGCAGTCCTTGCGCCGGAGATCCACCATGCCTGCGCTCAAGACATGGGGCTGGCAGAACAACAAAGAGGTAGGCCGAAGGAATTACAACTGAAGAGGGGCCAGTGTTCGTGGAAGTAAAAATTCAAGAAAGCCGAGCGACAATGTTCGTGAAAGTAATGCGCCGCACGGCTGTAGCATAGCTTCTCCTCTTCCAGAATGCCAATGCGCCGCCAGATGGTCCTCAGCTCCGCGAATGACCGGGCTTTGATCATGGTGATGAAGTCTGCTGCATCCAATGCGCCAATTTTGTAATGGCTGCGGCGGCACCAAAATTGAGGCATCACGTACTGCTGGCCTGACATCTCAGCGAAGGCTCCCCCATGGTCCCGCTGGGCACGCAAGATGTTGCTTGCTGAAGGAAACCTGAACACGGTCGGCAAGGTGAACGCGCAAGGAAAATGAGCTGTGCTTGGCATGTCTGCTGGAAAATCCCCCAAGAAATGACACTGATATCAAGTGCACTGTGAGGCTATGTACAAAGAAAAGCCAAGATACCAGCGCTGCTCTTGCATTGATTTCCAGGGCCGCCCATTGCCAGCAACGAGATCTGGAGAGAAATTCTTTGGGTCAAGCGGGGCCCGGCGCAGCTCTTGGCTAGGGCCCAGAAAACCATGGATGTCCGATGGACATTCTGTGGCCAGGTTGTACCGCTTTTCGAGAGCAAGAAGGAACTCAATCTCTGATTTTGTGACTCCCTTTTTGGCCGCGACTTCCTTTGCAAGCTTGACAGCAAGCTCTGCCAAGTTTTGCGATGCTGGGTGTCCAGCCCGTGTCTTGCCACCCCGACCCGAGAAGAAAAGAGGAAGGAGCACTGACTCATCTGCACCTTCAATCTGGCACTCCCGCAAGCAATGCTTACGAAAGTAGGCACCGAAGCTGTCCCCTGCCTGAGAAAGAACCTGCTGCCAAAACACACTTGCAAGGGCCGGGCTCGGCAGATAGGCGCTTAGCCTCACCTGTTTCAGGAAGTGACTGGTCTGCGACGGTAAGTCAGATCTGGAGGACAAATTTCGATATAAATGCTCCAAATCCGTCACCACGTTAGTGGAGAACTGGTCGTGGTCCTTGCGGAGAGCGGGGGACCAATCCCCATTAACCTGCCCCACTAGTGGTTCTGGAGGAACTATGCCACGGTCGCGGAGCAAGATACTCAGAACTTTGCTTGTCCATTGAAACGCGACCTGGCCGGGAAATCACATAGCAAGGGGGGCTTCATGAAGTTGAATGCGGCCTCAATAGTATGTTTTATCAAGAGGTGAGGAGATGTTGGAAATCAACATGCCACACAAATGATCTGGCCTTGTAATGAGAGTTGTCCTCGAAGGGATTCAGAATGAACACAATCGGCACGGCGCATTTCCGCCACCTTGGATTGGCAGCAGATCTGTGGTAAAGCGGCGCCGAGATCATGCCCAAGTTGTAGTTAGACCACACGATGTTGCCACTGTAGTCGCATTGAGTGGCGACCGGATCCAGGTCTTCCTCAGTGTGGCCAGGGTGCATGATTCCTCACCCAGTTTTGCAGCAAAGTCTTGCTATACCTGCTATTCCACGGCTGCCTCAATGTGGGTTGTCAATTAGTGCCCCGGAATGCGGCCAAGGAACACCATCAGCTAAAGCATCGCCTAGCCTTTGCAGCAAATTGCAAAACACAAATACGACGCAGAAATAGTCCGAAGCAATGGTGGACCAAAGAACACGAAGGCCAGTCTGCGGCAAGCGCTCCCGCTCGAGGTCAAGCTTCTTCGAGTCTAAGAAGTCTTGAAGCTCACGTACCTAGCGCCCAGAAGAGTGAACGATGACACCGCAAATTTCAAAGGCACAAAAAAGCAGCATCGGTTCCCGGATTGATGCCATTTTTTGTAGCTTTGAAATCTGATCAGTATCATCCCTAGAATCTTGCGCGCCGTTTTTTTGAGATAGGCATGGTGGCCACTGCCCAAAAAAATCCGGCTTAACTAAAACGAATCAAGGCACGGTCAAATGCGGCGCTGTCCTGGGACGTTTCGCGTTTTGTACCACATTTTGAACACATCTGCCATCGACGGGTTGTGGAAGTGCCATGTGAATTTCCAATGGTCGCTTTTTTTGGGATGCAGCCTCCCGCTTGATGACCTCCAGCATCTCGCGCGTAACCGGCTCTTGGGCATCGGCCCTCGCAACCACAGGCGATGATGCATGGTCAAAGTCGCTAGCATGTGGTTTGAACCGCACTTCTCCAGCTGTATGCGGCTCCCATGTCACCTTGTATCGTGCTCGGCAACCGAAGTGCTCACCACATCCTGCATACAACATTTGAGTCTCCCCTTTGAATCGTCGACACTGCTGCTTGAATTTGCAGCCGGATTGCTGCGCCCAAGCGCGGCTGTGTGAGCGGATATCATCGATGCTTTCATGCGGGCGATCTAGCAAGGGCCCAACCAATCGCCAGTCCTCGGCCTCGTGCTCAGGCTGAGCAGCACCCTCTTCCACCATGTCTGGCGCTGGTGAAAGCATATTTATTGCACTCTTTGGAGTCTCTAAATTTCATGAAGTCACCGGCATGTTTGTTTGTTCGGTGCATGTGAACTTGGAAATTTGAAAACTGATGCGGGCAGTGCAAGCTGCGTAAGACAAAACTGCATGTCTTGCAAGAAGCTCCTATATAGACATCTATAAATGTGAATCCTCCCACACAGCTGCGGCAGCATTATGATTTGACATGTGACGCATGATGCACGACTCGAATCTCCCAAGAAAATGCCATGAAATCGAACTCTTCAAAAACAAACTCTTGAGAAGCGCGACCAAGCCAAACAAAATGGCAGCCTCTACTGGAGAGCAAAGATCGGTCACCTAGCGCAACAAAAAACTGATGATTCTAATGTCCTTCTATCTCCAAAAAAATCTGCACCAGCACTGTGAAAAACATCCATGGGCATCCGAAGCCACAACCTTATCGTGATGATGAATGTATTTGAGGTTCAGAAAAGCTGGACAAAAGTTACCCATGTTTTGCATCCAAGCCTGGCACGGTGTTTCCCCTCTCGGCGTAGGCGAAACCTGCCCAAAGCGTGAATGCCCCTTATTTCAAGAGTTGGAAAAGCTCGCATCCGAAATTCTGCGCCAGCCTCTATTGGAGAGGTTGGTGTGTCCACCTAGCAAAAAGGGCTACGCGCTCAACCAGCAAAAGGTAAAAGTGATCTACAGTAGATCCCTGATCATACAGAACGACCCCAGAAATTATACTTTTCCAAAGGTGGGTGGTCCCTGCACTTGCAACCGCAGCGTGTTGTGAAAACAAATCTCCTGATAAATCATCTATCTTGCAAAAAACGGAATTCTGAGAAATACAAGCAGGACGCAACAACGGATCGACCCTTAACAAATTCTATGCATGTAACAGGCTCAAAACATGAAAACGGTGCGACTTCCACAAGCGGGTGTAAAACATGGCTTGATGGCCTCCACAAGGGACATGGCACTCCACAAACGAAGGACACGCAGCGTAAAAAATTATGCCTTCTTGTTGAACCTTTAGGCCTGGCTGAGCCACTATTTAAAAGAGGTATCTGGATATTTGCTAACTATAACAAAATATGCAAAAAATGATCTAAAATGCCTATAAATGAGAATAGATTTACTGCTGCCAAACATGTTCATTGCCAACCAGTCTTCTGAGCCTGCTGCACCCCTTTGCTTGTTCCACATGTGTGGAAAAGCCATACACATCACTCAGTGAGTTTGCAAGAAATCAATCCCTTCCTGAGACAAGATTGGGTGTTTCAGAGCAACTCATGATGGCATGCCCTGGGCATGCTGTCTTGGGCAGGGTCATCCCGAAAACCTTGCGAACGACGAACTTACAATCAATAACAACCAAATGCAGACAAAGACTGTCTTTGGGGGGTCACTAGGCAGACCTTGCCCACGACGGCATGCCCTGGGCATGCTGTCTTTGGCAGGTCTGTTCCAGCTCCTTGCAAACGACGAGCATCCAACGAAAACACAATCCCAACATTTTTATGCAGTGGAGATGGAAACTTAGCCAGCAATGAAGTTCAGGCGAGTTCAGGCAAATAAGGGTATGCAACCAAAAAGGCAAAAGGGCAGCGCTGGGCGACAAAGTCCTTTGAGAAGGAGGGAAAATGGAGAGGAAGCAAAAGAGCAAGATAGACCAAGCATTCAAATTTCCAACAGCCGAAAACATTGCATTCCATGTTTGAATCCGCGGGCAAGCTGTGTCCAGCACAAGCGAACCAAAGCAAGGCACGCAGCAGGAGACATCAGCGCCCAAATTTCAAACAGGCAAGAAACAGGCCATAGTCACTTGAACTGGAGTTTTTTTTGATGTTGGAATCCAAGGGCAACCTGTGGCCAGCACAAGAGAACCAAAGCAAGGCACATAGCAGGAGACATCAGCGCCCAAATTTCAAACAAGCAAAAAACAGCGTCAATCCCAGCCTTTGAAATCTGATCAATATCATCCCTGGAATCTTGCACCCCACGCGTTTCTCCAGCCACTGCCTAAGAAGCCTCCAAATTTTCAAACCAACAAAAAAACAGCATGAATCCTTGCTGGTTTGAAATCTGATCAATATCAACCCCTCAAATCTTGCACCCCACCAGCCACTTCTCTGCCTATTTCCTGCCTAAGAAGCTACCTTTAGCCTTATACAGCCTCCAATTTTTCAAACCAGCAAAAAAAAACATCAATCCTGGATTGACGTTGTTTTTTTGCTGGTTTGAAATCTGATCAGTATCAGCCCCTCAAATCTTGAACCCCACGCTTTCCCCAGCCATTTCCTGCCTAAAGAAGCTACTTTTAGCCTTATACAGCCTCCAAATTTTCAAACCAGCAAAAAAACAGCATCGATCCTGGATTGACACTGTTTTTTTGCTGGTTTGAAATCTGATCAGTATCAGCCCCTCAAATCTTGCACCCCACGCTTTTCCCCAGCCATTTCCTCCCTAAAGAAGCTACTTTTAGCCTTATACAGCCTCCAAATTTTCAAACCTGCAAAAAAACAGCATCAATCCTGGATTGACGCTGTTTTTTTGCTCGTTTGAAATCTGATCAGTATCAACCCCTCAAATCTTGCACCCCACGCTTTTCCCCAGCCATTTCCTGCCTAAAGAAGCTACTTTTAGCCTTATACAGCCTCCAAATTTTCAAACCTGCAAAAAAACAGCATCAATCCTGGATTG
>OMLO01002393.1_pt1 | contig 15112 bp, 6 predicted proteins | sample 1674811 | NCBI WGS metagenome assembly OMLO01 (sample SAMN06265003, study PRJEB25207) | coral metagenome | isolation source: Coral host | place: Mexico:La Bocana,Puerto Morelos, Mexico | collected 2008-11-13 | reverse complement strand
CCGGATCCTGGTGGATCTGATCAGCAAAATTTGGGATTCAAAAAACTGAAAAACAGAAAAACTGACCGTACGGTTGGTTGTATTTCAAATGCAAAAGTTCAATCCAACCGTACGGTCAGTTTTTCTGTTTTTCAGCTTTATTATTCTTTACATGCTGTAATGTGGCCGTTTTGTCATAGTTTTTCTTTTGCTCTACACGGGACTTTTCTGAGCTTAAAAAAACGCCACGTTTCGGTGGGGTTTACTGCTCTTCTTCAGGCATTGTTGTCTTAACCGTAAATTGATGAATATTATATTTTCCTCCGTTTTGTGGTGGATCTTAAGAAAATATCCCAACAATACAACGTAACTTTTTTTTCGATTAACTATTATGTTATACGTTATAGCATGAACGGCGTTAACGAGAGTTAGGACTGTGTTTCATTTCTGCGAGTAATGACTTTGTATTGAGTAATTGCAAGCTCAATAATAAAGCTTTCTTAAAAACTATTGAAAACAAAATACAACAAAATACTTTAATAATTAAAAGAGTTTAAGGAGCATTTCTTGCAATTACACGAACGTTGGGCTGCGAACAAACTGACCGGCCTTGTGGATCACGCACGCAATAGGTGAAGCCCGGCATAGCAACGAGTGAGCGACGTGTACCAGTCGGTTCTGCTTAGACCAACATCGAATTGTCAACAAAGAAATTAATTGTCACTAAAACACAAGTGATTTATTGAACTTAAACAAAATATATGTATGTACATTGTAAAAAATATTATTGTAATTCGAGAAACACATGGATTCTAAAATAGCCTAGATAACAACATAACAACAACAAGATTAAATCAAGAGTGTGGTATTTAAAAAAAATCGAATTTCAGTCTTCATTGATTAGTAACTGGATGAATTTAGTTTTCCCAAATTTAACACCATTTTAGACGAAATCATCCGTAATATTGCTGATACTGAAATCGTCCCCTTTATTTAAGCAGTAATTGAGGTGTCCTATTTTTAAAATCCACCTTCGCGGTTGTTGCCAGGAAATCCACTCGTCGTAAAAATCATTTTTATGCCGGCAAACATTAGCCTGCTGGTGGGCAGCTTATGCGTTGCGTAGATGTTTAGACTTCCTTGAAGAAAACTGCTCTCGTGCATTAATCACTGTAAATATTTGCAGTACACCGTTTGTTTTGAGGTTGTTTAACTTAGCCCGTGTTGTCGTCTACATGCCATTCACTAACATTACCTGATACACAAAAACACTTTTAACTAAAATTACTCTTGTTTGACTTGCCCGAGTTATTTTAATTTGTGGTTTATTTCAGCAGCTTTGGGAAACACTTTACTGTTGTGTTTCCTGTAGTGACGGCGGGCACTACCTCATTGCTCAAGACGTTTCAAAGACCGTTGCTTTCTGTGTACGGGTACATTAAGCTACAAAGTTGCCAAAGTAGTTTTTGTGTTTATCAAATAATATTTTCAAATACTTTTGTGTATTTATTCGTTATGATGGTAAATGACAATTGATTTTTAACAAAAAGTTGAAAGGTATGTTAACGGTTAGGTTCGCTTTTCCGAGTCCTAGACCACCTCAGAGTTTTAGTGGCTTGTGGTTTGGAGAACAAATATCCTTTATAAAAAAAACCTCCAGCAGTATTATAACGGTATCTGATGGAATGATACAATAGAGCCACTGTATTAACAGCAACAATGGCATTGAAAACATAGTACTCGCTCTCTAATGGACGCGCAAACAAAGAAAGAACGGTGGACCGGACAGAAATTTTAACCCGCCCTCAAACGTTTGTAAAGAATGGCGTATCGAAATCTAAAACCACATCTGGCGGTTTTAAATACCACAAAGGATCAAAGTAACTTTTTCTCATTCATTTAACCATTTTTGTTCTCTTAATCTCGTATTAACGAATTACCTGAGCAAGATTTTAAGTCAAATTGTATTATATGGTGCTGAGATGCAGTGAAACTGCCGAAGTGAGATGAACTGGTTAACTTGATATGTAAAGACTTGTCAATGAAAAGCTCAAAATTAGCTTTTAATAAGAAATAGTCTGATTTCCTTCACAGGACATCGGAGAGACACACAATCAATACTGAAACAAATTTTTTTTTCAACTTTTGCGATTAGCGAGCATAGTTGATGGCTTTCCTTTAGTAAGTTGGTAGACACTAGTCCTTTTGATTTATGGGAGATTTTGAACCTTCCACTTTAGAACTAACTGATTGTTAGAAGGCAGTCAAACCGCTTGCCGAAAAGGAAGTAAGTGGGTGTAGTTTTGTCAGGCGCTGATTTTTCTTTTCTTCTTTTTGGACAAAAGAAATTTAATAAAACGGAAAGGACAGAGGTGGTAACTATTAAAAAGCAGACTCGAATGTGAAATTTAGATCACATCAACAGTATCACATATCAACTCATTGCAGTTGCGATATTTTGAATCTGCCATTTTGTTTTTTCAAAGTTTTTAGTCGTTTAAAATAAGATCGTTGAACATTCTGGGGTTTTAAAGCATTATTCAATATCGAGCCGTTTGCAGGCGAAATTTGATGGCCTTAGTACAAGCTAGCTTCTTTGTTGAGTCTAAAACCTGCACAAACTTACAGGTGTTTTCCTGAGAAAAAAGCTTGGCTCTCATAACAATTTTGTGCTCATTGAAGATTTATATTCTACTGCCTAAGTTTTTTTGTTTTTATTCCTATTCGATCATTGACTGATAAACACTGAAGATTTATCCGTTGTATTTGCGCCGGCTAGCATTTCATAGTCCAGATAAAGAAAGTTGCGCCTTCCAAGAAGTGAGCCGATTATCTCTTGAACCCTCAAGTCAGTTAGACAGGTCGTTCCAAAACCCGCCAATAGCCGGATGGAGGAGTTATTTTCAACACAACAGTAGCTGTTTTTCAGTATTCTCTTTGGTTTTATTACGTCTATAATGAAAACGAGAAAAGAAAGCAAACTGTTTTCATCAGTCCTCATTCTAAGCCCCTAAACAGTCGAGTTCCTGCTGCACTCATCAGTGAGGTCTTACACTAAATGAAACTCTTGATCGTGTGCTTTAAATTTACACCTGCTTTTAAAAGCCTGTTACTGCTACAGATACACTTACAAACCATTCTTTAGTTGATCAGGTGCCTTACACATATTAAACAAATATTAACAACAACAGTATCATCGAGTCAGTATAGTTTTGTCTAAAGCTGCAGAATTGCTAATCATAACATACATTTGGCCGTTTTCCTCTGTGTTTTATTGCCTTACGCAACGTCTGATACAGTTTGATATTCACTCAACCGCAAATCCAAGTACTTTGAGTCAATCACGTGTCTACACTTGTGTCAGTGAAGGAATTTGCTTCACAATGTGCAGTATTGTGACACCTCTGCTTAAAACCCACGTAAAAACATGAAGCATTCTGTTTCATTGAATTGCACTAAATTCGTGACAAAATTTGCTTACTTTGTCCGCTCGGCCGGAAGCAAAACAGCTTGTTGTCCGTTCGCGTGAGCTGACAAGAAGGCCGACTCAATATTCCGTGCAATTGCAATTTCCGCTCTCGAAAATGTTAGGAAAATAGTTTTTTGACCGACTATGTTTTTATGGCAACAATGTTGAAATATAAAAGAATAGCAATACACTTAGAGCTTGTAAGGCTGTGATTATAACGTGTTGTGTTGTAATTTGTGTGAAAAGGAATATTCATGTTTTCAGAACTGATACTAAACATCATCAAGTATTGAAGTTCGTGTTGAGTGTTTAAAGAGATTTCACGGACGGTTACGCTTAGTTAATACCAGCAGCGAAAAAATTGAGCAGCTGTTGGATTTTATACCTTTTTTCCTTTCTTTTGGATTTTCTGTTTTTGTCTCCCACAAAACCAATTTTCGTTCACATTCTCAACTCTTCTTTCGCGGCATATCGTGTTGTTAAATTTGCCTACAATATAGTTTTGATGGCGCATTTTAATTGATATTTATCACCAAGAATTGCACTGCAATATACACCTGGCTAATTTAACTGGCTCTCTAGTTTTAAATGGAAATTCAAGTATCTTCGATGTCAAAAAATTGACCCCAGTGAAAGTATATCTTTACACGCAGAAATACAATAACTGTGCTTGTTTAAATAGCAATCAAACACGGTAGGCTTGTTCATCGAAAAGGGTTTAAAAGAATTTGGATTTAAGGGAGTTTTTGTTGGAGAATGGAGGCGTTTTTATAATTGCAACTGTTGTAATCACATTTCAAACTGGTTTGAAATAATCTACGCCTTTCGTAAACTAAACTTCATCACACATCAGTTTTGCTGATTCAAGCGAAAAATAAACACCAAGTACATTTTTGGAGTTTTATAATAACTCAGTCGCTGGGAAGCAGCTGTCCGGATTTGAACTAGCGGGATAACATCAGAGCACTGTGATTTATAGTCGTAGCCTGTAGCACCCCAACCATCTGCTTGTAACAATATTGGCAGCTGTTTCGATTTCCGATTTGCTTAAACTTTGGCAGGTGGCTGAGCGGAATAATTTGCGAATGAATAAATCCACCAACATCGCCGCTGTTTAAGTTATAAGAAAGATTATTACTTACAAAAATATAACCACCCTTTCACTCTTGTCAATGCTGCTTATTTTGGAAAAACGAAGATTCAGGCTTTACATTTCCCGGTGTATCGTTGTCTGCTATGATTTTAAACTTTAAATGGCGCTAAACAATACAAACATCGAATAATAGATATTGAATGGTCATTTTATGTTGTCATAATTCTGTCACCCTGTTTTTTTTCTTTTTTTATGGATACTTGTTAACCAAGATGGTGAAGTTTTCACACAATCACAGTTTTCTTGTGTGCTTCATGTTAGCGGACGCGTTCGGCGTGAATGTTTTTTTGTCTTTTGGCAAACCGAAACAATTTCTACAAGATAGCTATCTATACCTTACAAGCTTCAAGCACCGGCCAAATTAGAGATTAAATTCTTCTTAAATTCCACTACTTCTAGACTACTTCACTTTGGTGTCGTACAGGGAGTTATTGTCTTTGAAACGTCTTCTCAAATGAAGATTATTTTAAGAATCACTGGCGGAAACAAAAGAAACTTCACGCAAATTGAACAATTTCTAAGGAAGCCAGATGTTCGCTCGCACAGGTGTGATTAACAATGGAACACTGGTTGCCTGTCAAAGCTTAGATTAAATCTTCATTGTTTCGTGTGATGTGCTTTGTGTTTAGGGCCGCACGAAAAACGTGGGCTTACCAAGAGGCTTGTTGAGGTGCATATCCCATAATTCCACGCTTTTGTCAGTTTATTCGCAGCTGGGCTTCAGCAAACAACGGCCTCGGCTAAAACAACACTGTATTTATGAATACTAATCTTACTGAGTTGAACTTTTTCGTTTGTTATGAAAGCAAACCGTGCCACCTCTTGATAGCAATAGGAGAGTTTCTGCACCTGACAGGCCCTTCTCTCCGCTTCTCTGCTGTCCCATGAAAAAAACAAACACTGTGCACACTGTTCCCGCGCGCGCGGTAATTTATTCGAAAAAGGATATCCTCATTCGCTGAGCGCGTGGGTCTCGATGCGTAGGAGGAAAGTTTAGTACCCAAGCCATCGCATTGTTTGGTTTTGAATGAATGGACTTGAATTAGCGTGAAGTGTGAAACTTTTCGCATTTGGTCGCTGTGCGTAGTAAAGGTCGTTTCGGAGTGTTCACTGCCCAGTGAACAGTACCCGATTTGTATACTTCGTAACAGTGAACAGAAGCTTTCACGAATCAGTGCCAAGTTTATCTTGATCAAGGTAGGCGAATGATATTGTTCACTGTCTTGCTGACTTGTGATTTTGATTATATATATAGTTTTTACTACACACACAATCACGCGAACTCATCAGTTGTGACTCAACACTAATTCAGGTTTGTCTCCGTAGTGCGTTTAAGAACATGGCTCTGTCGGTGAGTAGTCTTCTTTTGGAGAGCTTCAGTAGCGACTTCGACCCTCTTCAGCCGTCACTTTTCAAGGATTTAAGCGATGAATCGGCAGACGTGAAGACCAAGACCAAAGAAGCAACGGATGATCTATGGAAGAATTTTTCATTTCCGCCGACGCCACCGATCTCACCGGCTTGTTCGCCCCCGTACGCCGCGACCGAAGAAGCAAGGGAACAGCCAGTTTGCCATGGCCTTGCCGACGAGGGACTCTCTCTAGATGAAGAATGCTCGCTGTACTTCCAAGCCGGGGACCTCAAGGATATATTGATCAAAGACTGTATGTGGAATGGAGCGGCGTTCGAGAAAAACGTGGACAGGAAACAGCGAATGCATTCGAAAATGGAACGCGTGCGTCTTCTCTGTCAGACACCGCCTCTAAGTGAATCAGCCGCTAGGATTTTGAGCGTGGATCCGTCAGAAATTTTTCCGTTTCCTCTCAGTGCAAGCCCGGGTAGTGATCTGCGTGAAAGCATCGAGGAACAATTGGATTCCGGTAGGTATAACAACTTATTAGATAAATAATAAATGCTGAATCGCTGTGGCTGACTGAGTCTTGTTCACCGTGTTCGCCGATCTATGACCGAATCTGACACTGATCCTCCGTTCCTATTCATTGCTTCGATTTTTTGTGATCTCCGTTCCAGGGTCGCGACTATTTCAAAAAGATTCTTGTTAAATCTTTTCGCTGCCTCGAGAAAATAATTATTTTCTAACATTCTTGTTTGTTTTTGCAAACTTTACAGAAGAAGAGGAAGTCGAAGTTGATGTTGTTACTATAGAAAACTCAAGCAAACGAGACCAGGAGGAAATTCATGAAGTAATCGAGCCCGAAAGTGAGAAAAGTTGTGCAACAATGGACGAAGCGGAGACGAGTCAAGCCTGTTCGGAAATATTGGGCTTAGAGGACCAGCAAGAACTCGACGATGACGACGAAAAAACCAACTTCGTGGGCAAGATAAGAACACGTCGACACAGGAAAGTGTTATCCACTGACGGATTAAATTACCGCGAAGGAAGGAAACTTGTTAAGAACATGAGCAGTTCTGGCGAAAGCGACGAGTCGGAAAACGACAGTGAGTTCACACGAGCGACTCATAACGTTTTGGAACGAAAGAGAAGGAATGATTTAAAAATGAAGTTTCAAAAATTGCGGGACTGTGTGCCGGAATTGAAGGACAACGATCGAGCACCGAAAGTGTCGATTTTGCGAAAGTCATGGGAGTATATAAGTCAAATCAAACAAGAAGAAATAAAACTCCTGGCAGAGTTGGAAAAACAAAAGAAAATGAACGCAGTGTTGTTAAGAAAGCTACTGGCCATGAATCAAACGAACTAGCCACTTCCTACAATAGGGCGCATTATTTTTATGCCGTTTTATCAACTCCCTACAGAGAAGATTTCTAAGTACCTTACCGAAGGAACGAGTTTTTTGAAAATGTTCATTTGATTTTCTTATTATTTACACCGGCGCTTTGGCCTTCGAAGCGTAAATTATAATGAATTAACAATTTTGCTGTGCAATATAAAAGTAACGCGAGGTTTTTTCAGACGAATTGAGAACACACTTCTGCGGAGCTGAAGTGGCATAGCTAAGTTGTGTAGATACACAGTTAGAGTTAATCTTGAAGATACTGATTGTAAATAACTTTATAATTGTGCTGTTTCAATGCGGACCGAATTGAAACCGGCTTTGTACACGCTTGACAAAAGCATTAGAATTTCAGAGCAGTAGAAAGCACTATTTGTGGTAGAAAAGCTATTAAAATCAAGAATAAAAATCAATGTTTCTACTTTAAACTGTTTATTAGATGGTGAGCTAAATACATTAGTAAAACGTTGGTGTTTTTGTGGAAGAAACGAAGAAGTAGCAGAGTCTTTTGTTCCGGCCACTCTTCCATTCAAAAGCGATGGCACTCCTCGAATGAATGACTTACACATTTGCATTCGCATGTTGACTCAAGCCAGCCATAGACTAAACTGCATAAATTACAAATCCATTAGCCTATTACCTGTCTTGTGTCGCAATGAATTAAAACTGTTGGGAAATACAAACTAATCGCTTCCAACGACTGCACAAACCGCAGCGTCTGTTTATATCATAACATAAATTATATCGCGAGATGACTTCATACCATGGTTCTGAAGTCATTTTATAAAAGAGAGAAAAGATGGACTTCCCTTCAATGAGACGACTGTGTGTTTTTACATGTTAGCTGTCGCACAGTTTATATTTACGCTTGACCCTAACAAAGGTGTGATGAAGAATTTTGCAAGTTGAATTGTTTGGCAAAGTCTTGACTTAAGAAAACATTAAAAATTCTTCCTTGTAGCATGGTCACCATTTCTTTTAGTGCGTTCTTCACTACCTTACAAAAAAAAACAAACTTATACTATAAATTAATAGTTAAAATACAAGTTTCAAAGCCGACTGTCTACTTTTTGATTTAAAACTAAATGCTATCTTCAAATGTCAAGAAACCGGCGTTGTAAATATTAATACGTCCATCTCATTTGACAGTGAAAAATTTATTTTACATTATAAGCTAGCAACGCTTCAAAAATGAATTAAACAGGCTATTAAGTTTTTCTCAACAGAGTTTCACACCTTTCAGAACGATTTAAATTCAATCGCGAAAATGGGCAATATTTTAATGAATTGTACAAGTCCAACAGAAATCAAAACTTAAAACTGTTCTTTCGCGTTCTTTTCTACATCCGTTTCTTGCTAATCATTGCAAGGGATCAAACTTAGCGTCCGATCAAACTAGCTGTGTGTATTAATTATGCTCAGATGAATAATTGCAGTTTTAACGTTTGTAACACAAAATCGCCCAATAACGAGGTTAATTTATAATCGGCAGGGCAGGCGCTACATCGAATTTGAGGTTTACCGGCAGACAAGCGCGAGCCAATTCACGGACCAGCTATTTCATCTTAGCTGGTTTCCGGCCATATTGGAAGAGTGTTTACTCTACGAGTAAGTAAAGAGCTTCCATGGATTGTGATGCAAATGTATTTGAAAATGTTTGAATCGAAGCAGGTGTTCGCTTGAATGGCGCAAAAATAGATCTTTTGTTTACGGCAGCTGCCCTTGGCTGAATTTCACCGCTTATTACACAAATTACTGCCTATGCTTGAAAGATTATCTAGCTTTATTAGTTTAGTTTCCATTGCGGCTTTGTAGCCAGCGAGTTTTTGAGGGAGAGCCTTCGGTATTTGTAATAACGTCCATTTAGACAATTTTAATTTCATTTGTCTAGTTCGCGATAAATACCGCTTGCGAAAGATACATTGATATACGGCGCAATAGATTGCGCAAAAACCTGCTGCACTCAATAAATTGTACAAACAAAGAAGTCGTTTTTCCTTCTTTTTTCTGTGGCCTGGAAATTTATCAATTGTTGAGAAGTGCTAACTTAAATTATATTAATTCATTTTTTTTTTTTTTCATTTTCGTTCAATTCATTTTATATACTTGGTTTAGTTTTTGCGACGCTAGAAAATTATGCGGAAAAGCGACTGTCTGTTCATACCACAGATGTTTTGATTAGTAAGGAAATCTATACATATGAAAATCATGTATTCAACACTTAAGCAGAACAACTGTCTCAAATCCACAGGTTGCTTTTATGGCATGACAAACCAAATTCCTTTAGTTTAATTCGCTCAACTGTTCCCCTGAGAGAAAAATCCTTCTTGATGCGACAAACATTCCATTTCTTGGTTTAATCGATTTTCCTTTGAAATATGCAACTTTAATAGCCTTGAAGTTTAAAACGCCCTGTCAATTTCGTGAACTTTTAAAATTGCATAACTACAGCTAGTGCAGATCTAAAAGTTCAGTTTATCTTCGTCGAGGATTCCATCGAAACGTTTAATTACAACCACTCAGCTCTGTTGAACTTACATTAAAAGAGCATGACTCAATCCTGTATATTGCATGAGATAAGATTGATTTGATTCATTTATTGAGGGGAAATAATAAAATATAGATGCACTAAAGCTAGCGAGCCTGTATTTCCGAAATGCGAATATTAGTATTGCGTTAAGCTCTCGAGTAAATCTAAAAGAAGATTGTTATGCTCCAGTTAGCAAGGACCAGCTGCTTCTAAAGAACGACTTTAATGCCCTATTCAAGCTGTCACTACGTCGTGTAGATAATTTGCTTCCCGCGAATAAACATTTGTTCTTCTCTATAGCCTTTCGCAATAAAGAGCGCGCGCCCAATTTGCATTTGAATGGTTTTCATTTAGCTTGATTGACGGCGTCCTCCCCGCGCGTGCCAGCCGTGCGACAACAACTGCAAACAATGGTTTTTCCAAATCGGCATCAATACTTCGTCCCCGGAGGCCAAATCAGACGTAGTTATTATTCTCGGAGCTGGCGAATGCGATTGTTGTGGTTAATGTTGGGACCACTGCGTTCTAAATGCTCTTTTCTCTCCGAGTCATTTCGCTCACAAAAGACTTCGGCTTGACCTTTGAAGCGAGATTGTTGTTTGTTGCCCTAATGCTAATGTCCAAAGCCAGATTGTCTTTTTTTTTTGTCGTAGTGTTTACGAAGGAATCTTAGCGTCTATTTGTTCAAAAATAGAGCCGCAAGTTAAAACGGCTTTTGTTTTCAACCCCCATTTCTGCACCCTTTATTCCTGGTCCAGACTACTCTTTTGGCGGGAAATTTTGTGCGTAATTTGTGGCAGATTTCAGCGCGTGCCGCGGACTCGACACTATAATCATTAGTGAACTAATTAGTAAGACACGCGCCGATACGTCATCGACACACGAACAGCACTTAACACCCCCCGAAAAATTACCAAATCTTCAAAATTAATGGAGGTACTGCAAATATTATGTCAACTAAGCGATGACAGTACCGGAAATCTGTGATTGTTAAAGGGGTCGATTTTATCACTCGAGTAAACAGCGTAAAGGGTTAAAGTCCATCGGCACGCACAGCACATCAGGGCGTTTACCCCTTCATCAAATTCTGCCTTAAAAAGCAACATCAGTTATACGACCTCAGTCTTCCCAGCTAAAATTGCAGTTGTTTGAGTTTGGGCGAACTTCACGCTCGTTGCTTCAATCATTTTAGCTGCTCTCTTTGAAATTTGGGTGTGTCGTGATGTATCTTTGTTAATTTCAATTGTTTTCGTAACCTCTTGTGTTAATCCTATTCATATGCAAGCAAGCTTTGAGCTGTTAACCTCTGCAGCCGGCCTGTAGACAAGTGGATACGTGATTAGCACTGCGATAAATCTTGAGGGCTCGTTTATAAGACGCGTGCGTCTTTCAGTAGACATTACATTTGGAGCTATTACGCATCACAGGCAAGATTTCACAGATATCCACCTTGACGTTAACTCCAGAAGAAACTAGATCATTGACATGTTTGCAGCTACGAGTACACTGTGAGTATCGGTATTCTGGTAATTTTCATAATCAACTAACAGCTTCAGTGTATTCTTTGTCCCGATTTAAACTACTTTCAAAATTCACGACGCCTCACAAGTCGGTCCTGTTGTATTTTAGAAATTAAATTCCACACAAGGCTTCGACATATCAAAACAATTCTGCCGGAATTCGTTTTTGAAAGTGAAATTCGTACATCCCGAGAGCAGAATAACTGATAAGATTCTGTTCAAGTTACCTTTCCGGTTTCAAACTCGCGCAGCTTGAGTGTAAAATCATAATAAATCCAGCGTGGACCCTTGCAAAATAAAAAGCGCCACCAAAACGCTTTTGGGACCCAAAACGTCATAAAAAAGTTCGCTGTTAGTTTACTCTTTTTGTTGAATCATGGGTAATTATTTCGATTTTGAACATCTGTTAGAAGTGTGAAAACTACCTGCAGTCTTCTTTTTTTCTAATTTTGATTTGTATTTGTCATAGCGTTACACTCTGACTGCTGAAGATATTGGACATTCCACTGTCCGGATTCCCTTAGTATCAGACACAATATTCGGTTGCTCCAAGATATGCAAGTGCTACTGCTCACTGTTCGCGCGTTTTAAAAGTGCAGTGTTCTCTGAAACATAATTTGGTAAAGATGCCGGTTATTTTTTGGTGCCATATATAATTATTTCTTCGTCTAACAAAGGACGAAGCAGGTCCACAGACATTGCTACGGGTCGTTCGCTTGTGAAAAACTCTAAGAAAACATGAATATTCAATTTTGCCTAAATCATTCGAGTCCTTTATTTCAGTGAGGGTGACTCAAAAACCTGTAACCTACAAGTTTTGTTTGTCAAACGTAAAGGAAGAATTCACAGCTCGCTGCACAAGTGAAAACCAAACCAATATTCGTTTCTAACGTACTTGCGACTCACACGCGTGTAGTCCACGCTTGGTACTCCAGAATACGTGGGCCGGATTTAGATGACTTTTATGCAAATTTGCCTTTTGTGATCTGATCAGTCCATTCATAGATTCACTCATTCATTTGAAGCTTAACGTGAAAAGCGGCTGGTCTGTTTGAAAGCAGATTTTTTTCTCTTCACAAATCTCACTCGCGCTTGTCCAATCGTTTGGTACGTTGTGTTTAAGTAAACAGGCAAGCGTGCAGATTTCAAATCGCAGAAAGAAAATGTGTACTTTGAATGGTGGCGAGGCGCATCCTAATAACTTGTACGTTTCTTCCAATAACAGACTCTGTTACGATATGTTTTTCGATGAGAGACTACACGGCCCTCAACCCATGGACTCGGCTCCTCAAGATGTGGTCGTGGAAAGTCTAGCAGAAGATCCGTACAACCCTACAATAAACAACGACGATTTTTGGAAGAAGTTCGCACTTCCAACGCCTCCTTATTCTCCGGAGAACTACCTGCCCCAGACGGGCTGTAAACGTAACTTCATAATTCCTGCGAGGAGAAATGGCCTTCAAGTTGTTCCAGAACCGGAAGATCTGTCTTCGGACTTACCTCTGGTTCTGTCCGACGCTGAAATGGAACGGTTGACATGTAGCACGATAGATGACGAGTATATCTGGCCGGCGGGTGAGAACGACTTTGATCGTGTTGAATCTCAGAGGTTTCAAGGCAATCGGGTTGTGCTATCGGCGGCGTGCGTGAACGAAGCCAGCGCTGAAATGGGGACAGAACATCAAATGATGAGAAATCTGCCTCCCTTTGTCGCCGCAGTTGCAAACCAAGACCCCGCGCTCGGCCCACAACCAGTTAATAGGTGGCACTCGCAGTTTTCAGGTGAATATCGCGCTTATTTCTTTTAGATATCAAACAGTACTGACTTTGCGTGGACTGAATCAAAGTACGTCTGGAAATTTTCCGGCTGCGCAATTTCACTTTCGAATTGAATAACCACCAGCTCCCTGTGGGAGTAGTTTCATTGACTTTAGGGGCTCTTTAAACTTAGTTTGATTTAGTTTTACAATTCCAAATAATAGGATCATTTGGCTTGCTTTTGTCGCTTGTGAATCAAGAAATTTGGTTTTGAGTAGAGGAGAGCGACACATTTTTTCCTTGGATCTTAATAATGTAACTAGAGAAGGAGCTGGTTGTACGTCCCGGTAAACAAGCTACACGGTGAACAACTAACTTAATGCTCATGGCTAAATCTCGTTATTAATTGAGTGTTTAAAATGCACGCTTTGTGGTTTTTAAGACGAAAGTTTCATTACTCCTTGGCTTTGTTTATAAGTTGTTTCAGATTTTACTTCACACTTTGGCGCGTTTTTTAGTAAACTTTGAGCAAGTGTCCAGAGTCCATCACGACGTGTGGGACATATTCAAGTGATTTGGCGTTAGAAAATAACTTTACAAAGGCTTCAATCGACTTTAGTGTTTTCCAACATCTGATATTTTCTTTTTGTCAAATAGAATACACAATCTGCCTTATGACAAGCCAGCTTTATGACTGGCCCGGTGCTAATTAAATCTATTTTTTATTTCAAAAACAGAAACGCGCTGAACAATGGTTTCAAGCGGTTGGAAAGATTCGTTTTTGATTCACTATAAAATAAAAGTCCGTCATTCCACTATTAATTAGCAAAAAAGTATCGAAAAGCCTATTTGCCAAATATAGTGGCAAATTAGCGTTGATAACTTAGCTCGCGACATTTTAATACAAACTCACTTACTTTCAATTTAATTTGCAAACTCTGCTCTGTCGGGCAAAGTATATTTTGACTAATTTTGCGCAAATCTGTTTTTCTCTGTAGTGGAAAATCCTGCGCTCAGGCTAGGTCAGCCAGCAGCGACCGAGGAATTTGTCCATCAACGGTTTGATTGTGCAGTGTCCAAAAAACCGCGCAAGTCGAGAAGGTCAAGTCGGCAAGATTCTCCTCCGATGGAAGGCGACGATTCTGAAGACAACGAAACAAGTCGGGCGACTCATAACGTCTTAGAGAGACAACGGAGGGAAGATCTTAAGTGTAGATTCCAGTTTCTTAGAGACAGTATCCCCGAGATCGAAGATAATGATCGAGCATCTAAAGTCTTAATTCTCAAAAAAGCGCGGGAATATGTGCATCAGTTATTTCTAGAGGAGGAACGATTACTTGCCGACAAAGAGTTAGAGCGCCAAAGGCGACTTATACTTCTTGAGCGTCTTACGTGCTTGCGGCAAGGTTATGGCGTCTTGTAAACTTGAATAACTGTTTAGCAGACTTCTAGCTATAGTTTTTTTTTACAATAATTAAGGAGAATCACATCGTTCCGATATGAAATATTTTTTTTTAAAATTATATATATATTATTGCCATTTCGAAAAACGTGATTGAGGATCATATCGATTACCCAGATTAATACGCAGTTTATTACTATATAAAATAAGCTCCAATGGTAGATATAATTTAGCGAGTTGCTAGTGACAGGTTTAATAATTGAGTGGCTGGAGTTTGGAGTTCAAAAATCTTTCTTCATCAATCCAAATCAAAGATTTCTCTCAATCAAATAAGATTCATGTAGGTCACTTTTCAAATTACGCTTACGTTATCGTTTCGTGAAAGTTATTTTTTACTTTTCTAACTCCATGTATTACTAAAAGTAATGTTTATTTGTATTTTGCATTTTTGCCCGTTAAATGGGAAAGATATTCAGTGAAGAAATGCATCTTTCTAATACTTAAGCTCAACGCATGGCGTTACTTTAGCTTTCATACAAAATTGA
>OMLO01002392.1_pt1 | contig 15116 bp, 7 predicted proteins | sample 1674811 | NCBI WGS metagenome assembly OMLO01 (sample SAMN06265003, study PRJEB25207) | coral metagenome | isolation source: Coral host | place: Mexico:La Bocana,Puerto Morelos, Mexico | collected 2008-11-13 | reverse complement strand
TTAGTTGATATAACCAAATTACCTTGTTACCCCCACCGACGCAGCACCACAGTTTCTTTAGAAACTTTCACCCCTTGTTGCAATCATTGCTGGTTAGCAACTGTCGCCCGCTGGGCGGTTTAACAGCCGAGCGCAACACCAGTCTTAAAACTTGTCAGTACTTGCTAAAAATTGCCACATTTCCAATATTTTGCGTTTTAGAGTTTGTCTACACTGTGAAACTGAGGGTTGTAATCTATCGTCACTGCCATGTGCCTTTCCATATGGTTGTCCTTACATACTGAATGGTAACAGGTCCTGTCGAGCACATTCGTGATCACCGCGTATGTCCGTGTCGACTCGTGCGCTATTCACGTATGCTCTTGTTCTAAATAACAAGTGGGTCGCATTTGATATGTTGTTGAGCTCATAAATCAATATTCATCCCTATTACGTAAGCCTATCTAATCCTTTTGATTACAAATCAACCCATCAAATCATCCACCATTACAAAACAACTGTCTCGATCTTTGTTTCAAAGTCAGCCAGGGTGCAGCCAGGGTACAACTCCTTTAAAAAAGATCCGTCTGTCGTTTTGTAAGCGCCCTCGCTTCAGCTCTCAAACGTAAAGAAAAGCGTCCCGTGTATTATGTCGTACCTTTAACGGTATGAGATGAACGGAGTGACCTTTAAGTGGCCTACCCTACATAACGGCTACATAGGCAGTTTTTTTTCTTAACTTCTGTAACGTTAAATACGTCGCCAACTGCCAGCGGACTTGGAGTTTCCAAGTTAAACTTCATGTATGCGTTCACTGGTTACATGTCAATCAAGGAAAGTTCTCAGTCCACTGCGGCCTCTTGAAATCATAGACTGACTTGAAACGAGTCAGGTTCATCTAGGGCGTGGAGGGAGCGGGGAACTTTGCCCTTTCAAGCACCGATGTTTTAGCGCTCCGGTTGGACATTTCTGGTGAATATTTAACGGTTCTAGTGTGAATTTCCTGCAGGTCGAAATACGGTGCTAGACAGCACAAATTAAGTGGCTCCGCAATGGGAACGTGAGCGCTTTTAACGTTTCATGGAAGACTGAATAATGGGAACATGTGATAGTCTACATGTGAGTAGCTACAATTTGGACAATTGTGGTGAAAAATTAAGGCCAACCCCTCCTCCAATTTCACATGATCAAACAAACGACTTCCGATTAACGACTTCCATTTAATAATGGGCACGTTTATATTCGCTGATAGAATAGGATTACTCGCGCATTGCCTTTGAAAAGTAAAAACATTTTTTCCTGGCTCCTTGGTCTACCATCTTTTGCACGAGTAAGCGGAAGGTAATAAGTGGGACAACATACCCAACCTCCCCCTGTGATTTCTGTAAACCTTAGCCGGCTGGATGCTCTGCATCTTTGAAGTTTGCCGGGCGACTCTCCCTATCAACTATGGCCAGGATAAACAATGAAGAAAAATGATAAGGTTTAGTGAAAATCTATATGTAGATATATTGTTAGTACTGTAAGTAGTGCAAGTGTTCGTCGCGTAAATAATACTTCATAAAAAAAGAACAACACTTGGGCACTGCAGTCGTTTCAGGACTCTGTCCAAATTTTATTGCTAGGCGGACTCACATCAGATGACTGTCGACCTAAGCCAGCCACTGTGTGCTGGCTAACAGTGTTCACCTTTACAATACCACTTATCACTTCACAATGACTGCTTTTTGAAGGCTTAATTTTTTTTTTGTACAAGCATGAGGAAATTTAGTATTAAATTCCGTTTTTTTTCTGTGCATGGCATTCAAAAGCCGAAGCGATTACAACAAAAAATGTAATCTGCAGAGTTAAAATTTCTTGCACCCTCAGAAATAAGAATAAATTTGGCTTTCTGTTCACAACGCACGAAAACCAGTTCAGTTTGCTTCTGATATTATTTTAAAAGTGTTCGTATTATTTTCGGGAGGCGGGGGGAGTTGGGAGGCGGCCATGTATTGTATTTTGGGGGATGGCTATTTACTATAAGTAATAGAGCTTTGTGTTTTGAGAGGAGGGGGAATAGAGAGGAAGAGAAAGAGAAAGAAAGAAATAGAGAAAAGACAGGAGGCTTTGGAGACGTCATTGAGCTAGTCCCCCCTTTCTTCTTCTTCGTCCTCTTCGTCCTCCTCTTCGTCCTCTTCGTCATCTTCCATCTTCTTCACGAAGTCATCTGATAAAAGATGAGCATACCATCTATCAGCTATTTACAACTGCGTAATGACCAAAAAATAAATGACTTTAAGTTCAGTTACCAAAAACAACACAACAAAAAAAAATATACGGAAAACAGACAAACAAACAAATGGGATGTTTAATTACTATCGGTATGAGTTCTCAACTCACAAGCTAAGCGGTTTATTTCATTGGTACTTCATGTAAGCCTAAAGAGGCATCAATGACTAATATAATCTCAAAAGCAAAGATGACAAGGTGATGTCCCTTTCAATTATTGCAAAGCGTAAAAATGTGATCCTAGCAGCACTTTAGTTTAAACAAACGACAATGGTATGTGCATTACATGTATAATGGCTTTCAACCATATCTTATAAACAAAAGCTAACACTTTCTAAGTGTTAAGGACAATTTTGCACATTACTTCAATTTGGATGTGTTTCTTGATAAACTTGGTGTAATTTTCAGCTTCAGTTTAAGCGAATAAATTTTAAAAGTTTACAATGGTACATGTAAGACTCACCAATGATATCCCTCATGCTTACCCAGCCTCTTTTAGGTATTGTTATCGAATTTCGATAATTGGCTGTTACCTGAAAAGGGAAAAAGTTAATGTTGCAAGAAATAATAAAAATAAGCTGGAAGTTATTACCACAATAACTCCTGGGAATTTATTTGTTCACTATTCCTTCTTTGGTTTCAGGTCTCGGTACCATTTTTAAATCATGATTATGATCATACATCTAGTGGGCAACAATAATTATACCAAAACTAGCTAATTCCATAGTCACTTTCGTAATAATGTTTTGCATCTGAAATAAGATTTAATCTATGATAAATGTCTGAAATTTAAACATCTGATTTTTTTTTTGGTAATTTATGTATTCCTTCGTTCACAATTGAGAAAAATATAATGTGCTGGTAACTATCTCTTATTGTTTCATCAAAAAGGGTGAAAAGGAAATCACTTGCATTATCTAAGATAAAGCCACGTGCTCACCTCAGAAATCCTCAAATATACTCCTCTTGTGTTGCTACCAACATCAAAGTAGAAGCGTTTTTGTTCCACACGCTGCTCACGTGAAGGAGGCAGGTCACTAGCTACCTCCTCTGAAACAGGTGTAAAATTAATACATGAATGTGATGGCTTTTAACAACTCTTATAAAGGCACTCAGTTTACTGTACATTATCACAGAGATGTCGAAAAATATGATGAACCCAAACAGCTAAATATTAGTATATGGTTCAAGGAAAATTTACCAACCTTCTTCTGAGCCATACTCCTCCAGCACCTCAGAAAGTGCATTTCTAATGTCCACAATGCCTTGAGCAGGAACAGCAATATTAGTACGACCTCCACGGCCATATGTGCCAGTTTGATTGATCTGTCAAAGCAAAGTTATGTAGTGAAAAATAATTCAAGGATTTTCATGAACGATTTGATTGCATTACAGTATGAATTGAAACTCCCTCAATAAAAGACCTGCCTGTTATAATGTGCTACAATGTAACCAATACTACTCCTTGCACCACACATGACTTCAGCCTATGGTGAATTTGATCATTAACATATGTCTTTTTATTAGGAATGGCATTTTTTAAAAGCTACAGTTCTAGACATCACTGATCAGCCTTTTATTTGGCAGGTATATTGCTTTTGTAAATAGGAATCAAAAAAAAAATATTCACCATTGAAACACTCAACACAAACCTTGAGGAACTTTCCTCTGTTATTTTCTTTGAGGTCAAGATAGTACATCCTGTTGTTTGGCCCTCTGATGCTCTCGCTACAAAATGAAAGAAAAAGAAAAGAAAGAATTAACTGTTAGTAACAGTGTTGTCTCTGAATGACTAGTAGTAGTAAGAGCCTGCACTGAGCATTCAGCACCTACTAACCAAAAAACAGTCCGAGAGCCCTGAATGTACTGTTAGCTTCACAATCTATGTTTCTTTCACCAAGCAAACAATTCATGGGTTGTAAAATGCATGTTACACAAAGAGGAAGACCATATACATGTAAACTGTAAATCATGTAGTACTGTTAATTTAACATGCTACAAACTAACAGAAAATCATGCAGGGACATCTGTCATTAATGAATGACTGCTACATGCCCTTTGTACACAAGAACATGAACCTGTTCTGTACATGTATGTACATAACCTTTAATCTGTCAACTATTTATTATGTACCACTTAATGACTAGCATGAATTGTCATTCGATTTTCAATTGACAACACACACAACACTTCAGTTGCTGAAAAGTGCTATATTTTAGGAGGGCTGAGAAAGACAAGCTGGTAAGAGGCATCTTCATCAGCCTCTTAATGACAAGGGTATTCTCAGAAGCTTCCTGGTCCTTAGCCAGCAGCACAGATATCGAGACCCAAAAAGGTGGTTCTAGAGAGACTACATGTGATTTGACTGAATCTGCTAGTTTCCTGGAGTAAGATTTTATTCACTAAAGGTTTTTGTTATGAAAGTATTTGCTTGGTTGATTTCTAGCTGGAGCTGTTCAACTTGCACCCCTACAGAACTTACTGGATAAAATACTTTGAAAAAGGAAACCAGCATTGATAATGAAAGTCTTAGTTTTCAAATTAGCTAATCAAATGATGTATCACAGAAGATATTTTAACTTTATGCTATGGTCCCCCTAGCTAAGAAGAGAAGGCAATTCTGGGTGTAAGACTGATCTTAGTCAGTAACAGTAAACTTGTCATTTTACCTCATCAAATTGCCAGATTCCTCTGATTCTTCATCGCGTTTTGGTGCTAGAAACAGGAAAACTTTATGAGTAAATATGAGTGTTATCAGAGTAAGCTGGAGTTGCATGTATTCAAGTACATGGTAAAGCAACACCAGGCCTGGGGCTTGACCTTCCCCATATTTACTGCTGATGAAGTAAATATTGTTTTCTACATCAGTAATATTATCATGAGTTCAGGAAGGTCAGGTATACAGGCTAAATGTTGCAACTGATTGACAAGCCAGAGTATGTAGTTGTGTTGGTGTTAATTAAAACAAACTTTATTTGAGAAATCAGTTTACATCTGATTCGGGTTCTTTTGAATCTGCAAACAATAATGTAAATTATGAGTAAATTATGCAAATGTATTATCAACTAGCAGCTCTTACCTTGGGCAAGGAAATTAGCAAAGGCTGTGAGCTTGGTGCAGAAATCCCGAGCTACACCCATGGTAAATATTACCTTGCTTTTTCCAGAACGATTAACAGAAACCTGCAAGAGATTGAGTTCATCAAATTTCAGTACTGATGACAGGGTAAGCACAGAATGTGGCTAAGAAATTATTCATCTAATTATTTACTTCTTAAGTTTATACATGTATCAGCTGCCTCACTGAGTAGTGAGAGAAAAAATAAACATAAACTAAACAGAAAAAAAGAAAAAAAAATAAGGTGGATTTAAATGGTTTGAAGATCCATTTAACCTTTTGCATAATATAGTAAATACCAAGCACTAAAAGTGTAAAACTAAATGTAGCTGTTTTTTTAAATAGGTTAAGTAATTGCTTCAGTGCACCTATCAAACCAAGAAGAGGATTGTAATTCTCTCAACAATGACTGGTAAATGTGTTATACTATTACCGGTACTTCAGCATCAACTTAATGCACAATTAGAGCAGTAATGCCACCTAGTCCGTCAAATGTACACGTGCTGTTAACTTAACTTCTTAATTTCTTTCATAGGCTGCTGGTACTACATGTACATATAGAAAATGATAACTCGGCAAATCGTTTCCGACTGCAAAAGGAGGGGTCATCATACAGAGTCAAAAAATTAAACCTTGGCAGAGTTTACAGAGTGTACTTCAGGAATAATGAAATTTGATAAATAATAACATAATTTGTCCTGCATTTATTGACTTTAGATATTTGATGGCCTGTTAAGGGGTGATTCCAAACCCCACTGTAGCAAGGGACAATCACAAGTCTGGACTGCAAGCAGTCTTCTTTTTCTCAAAAATCCCTAAAGAACGTCAAGTGAGCATGTGAGTGTGACGGCGAGAATGATATGCGAGCAGTTAGCAGTGAAGCCAGGAGCTGCAATTAGGAGATGAGCAAAAAGAAAGATTCTAATGGTTTCATACTAACTGCCTTTCTAAACCTCTTTGACAGGTTGTGTCAATGACACATCCTGGTGTTAATTTTTGTTTTTCACAAATTGTATTTAGTAAGTTGTGAGGAATGGTTCAACCCAAGAGAAGCTTGTATAGCTCATACTAAACATGGATTCTAATCATACTAATTAGCTTTTCCGTGGAAAAGAAACCTCAGAGATAAGAAGCAATATCACTTGCGACAGTTTTAAACAGACCTGGCGTCAACTGAATGCCAGTAACCAACCTGTTTTATGGTATGTTTAATTTCAAAAATCTCTCCTTACAGGGAGAATGGAGGACTTAAAACGTGTGTTGAAAAAAAAAATGTGCATGGCAAATTACAGAGATTTCATTTTCTAACAAAAGTCATCCACAGGTTTAACAAGACCTACATGTACGATAAGTAATACCCACAGCCCTTCAAAAGCAAGTGTGAAGCATACAAAAGGTCATGAGACTAAAATTTAAAAGAGAACCACAAATGTATGCATGCATGACACTTAAAAAGGTTACTGATGTGCGTGATGACTTTGTAGGCTAACCAATAGAAATGCTGTATGAAACCATTGCAGTTTCTCTTTTTGCTCTACTTTCAATGCTCATGCTCCTTGCAGCTTCTGGCTTCATTGTCATACTCACATGCTCACAAGCCCTCACTTGTTTTGCACTCTTCCACTCAGATATCAGAGCAAAAGAGAGACTGCTCACAGTCAAACCTTATTCTGAAAAACAGAGTCACTCAAATTGACATTAAATTAAATTATATTTAAGCATAGTCGCCGATTGCTTCTAATACTTTATTGTACATTCAATCCTGAAAAACATTAACAAAAGAGTAAAAAACCTATCAAGTAACAACTGACATTATAAATGCATCACTGTTTTACTTTTTTCATGGAAATGTGTCTGAAGTATTAATATGTTGGGTATACCGTCCATTACTTCAAAGGTCTGAATGTCAATAATAATATGGATAACAGATCTTGATATTAGATTTGACCATTATAATCACTAAGCTAATATCATTTTTGATAACACCTCTTAATAAGGCATAGTAAACAAGAAGGGCTGGTGCCACATCACAAACATTTTACATACTTTAGCCTGGTAGCCTGGCTGGCATTGCATGAACCAGGAATTAAAATAAAATGATCCACTGAGAAAATAATTCTAAAAAGATTCACAAGAAAAGAAGAGGTTCCCTCATAAATTTCATGTAAAACTTAACTAGATGACTTAAATTAATATCTACTGGTTAAGTGCTATCTTGTAAATTTAGAGCTTCAAAAATGTTGAGGCAGGACTTAATAACTTCTGGTGCTTTCAAGAATACTAGTTGTATTGTAAATTCTTATGAATAATTTAAAATTAAAGCCTTTATGACAAGGTTTCCTTTGTTCTTTTCAGTGACATCCCAGACAATCCATAACACAGAGTTATCTTCAAAAACAATGGCTGCATTGAAAGAGAAGTGAACTGTTTTGAAGAATTCAGAGGAACTTTCATCTCTTGATTTTACAAGTTTCCGGGATAATATTTAAATGTAAATGCAAAAGACTTTACACATAATGTTTATTCATTTCATAACATCTGATATCCCAAACTGGTAAATGAGCAATTAAAAGGGAAAAATACGATTCTTTAACGTTTCGTTACGAGGTAAAAAAAAAAAGATTGCATTTCTATTTGTTTGAATCACAGTCAAATTCCTTGATATTAACGCCAATGCACAGACACTATTCTGATTTACAATTCACTCTAGATATTACAATTAAAATGACCATAAATTCAAGTTCAGGCATGTCAAAGTGAACAAGATCATATTTAGCTAATAACAGCTTAAAATTCATGAACAACCGATAACCTTTAAAACTTTCGACCCAATCGAGCTTATTTCGAAAAATATATTAAATAGTTAATATGCATCGCGCAGCAAGATAACATATTTCAGTTCTGATTTCCACCAAAATATGAGAAATCTAAGAATTCAGGTAAATCATAATGTCATGGAAATTTACATAATTGGTTGAAAAACGTTTTCCGCAGCCGGCAGGATTTTATGCACGTTAAAAAATATATATAATAGAATTCAAACACAACATAAGCCTAACATGATTTTTTCTTCCGAGCTTCGTTTCCTCGCAATAAATTCAATAATAAAGTACTTGCTGATTAGGGTCTCAAAAGGAACAAATAAAAACGTGGAAATGCTACCTACAATAGCAGAACAAGCTAGCGGCCTGCCAACACAGCTGAATAATTGATAATCAGTGATTTTTATCGTATATCAAAACATAGGCTTCCTTTTAGAGAACAAAATATTTCCTGCTCTTTACGACTGGATACAAAAAGCTGTTTTTCAGAAAAGGATATTAAGTGCGAAAGCTAGAAAAAGCATGTCTTCTTAGTACCTACAGCAAATAACAGTACATTTTGTGTGTACATACCTTATTTATCACACTACAGGAAGTCCCGGCCATTTAAATTCAACCCGAACCCAAAAAAAATTATCCAAGAAACTCCAGTCGCAAATTGCCGAGGGATTTGCAAATTACCAACTCATAACGGGCTATTCTAGGTCTTGGCAAAAATATTTATATGTAGACCAGTTTTAGGAGCCTGACGGACTGCAAAGACGCCCTGCTAGGTTTTGGTTTTCTCTTACGACGATATTTTCTCTCCACTATTTTCACACCTTCCGTTGCGCCAATAATTCAGCTGAAATAAATAATTGCAAAGACAGTCGAAGACAGCTCACTGAAACGCCCGCGTTACCTTGTTTACGGTATTCCCAAGAAGAGGACATTATCTAGTTAAAAACCACGGCGTAATGTAGCTTCAGCGAAGGTGCAAATGCGTTTCTTCGACGCCGGCAAATGGATCTTATTGTTTCACGACTAACCTCTGCAATTTTGATGAACTTGCCACGACGATTTTGCTTCACATCCACGTAAAAACGCTTGGATTGAATTTTCAGCGACTTGCTGAAAAGTTCCGTGTCGCCTGGCGGAAGAAAAACACAGAGTCAGAAACATTTGCGAAAATTTTTTCGCCGCATAAAAGCGAAGACTTAGCGACCGGAGGTAGAGGAGCCTTCGAAAGCTGTCAGGATATGCATCTTGAAAACGATTTTTTTTTCCATCTATACTCAACCGCTCCAAACTTAGCCTTCATAAAAATGACACATAAAATCAGGGTGTTTTTTTCACTATTTTACCTCGACCATCCTGTCCTTCGTCCGCATATTCCCCTCCGTTCGCTCCCTCACTCGCAGCCATTCTTCCTTCTCCTACATCAGCCTCGGTGTTCCCGTGCTCGGCACCAGCCATCTTGAGTGCGCACGCACCCAGACCCCCTGCACTATTTATTTAGGTGAAAGGCACTTCCTAATATGGAGGTGGTCCCTGGTAAGTTGGGTCAAAGGGGAATTATTTGCCAGCCGAGAAAACCCCCAATGTTGGAAACCCGCAGAAAACCAATACCAACAAAAGACGGAAGATAGCAACAACAATATTTTGCAAAAGATGTCAAAGTTGCCATCTCCTATCATCGCTTTCTGTTAATTTTTAGAAAAGCTGATTTGTTCTGAGCAAGTAAGTATGACGAATCTGGCAGGGTCTGTCAGCGGAACACATCATTGCAAGCTGGCTTTTTTTTCTGATACTGACCTGCTTACACTGATCAGGGTAGCAAAGACTGAAAATGTTTCGCTATTGAACTATGAGAGGTGTGGCAGGGGTGGAAAGGGAGCCAGAAGATCAAAAACACACAGGGAATTTCTCCCATGAGTGCCGGATTTTTGTTCATAACATTGTGTTTCTGGCTCAAAATAACGTTATTCACCCATTGCGGAAGAATCACCAAATGTCAAAATATTTGCGATTAAAATTAGAAAAGTGCGAAAGGCAGCCCTCTCTCCTCGTTAAAACAAGTACCTTAAATATTTATTTTCTCCCCACACCCCCAATAAAAATTACCCTTCGATATCGGCTTCCCCTCAAAAAATTCGGGAAGAGAGATCTTTTGAGGGGAGGAGGCGGCTGAACTGCTACAGCAAGGTACTGCACTTGCGAACAACTTGAATGCAAATAAAATCTTCTCTTCCCTAAATATGTGCCGCTCACATGACAACAACAAAGAGTGTTGAGCTCAAACCTTCTTGTCCAACGTGGAACTGAGAGAATGAACCTTAGTTTCGAGTTTCTCAAGAGCTTACAGATTTTTCATGTCGTTGCCCTGGTGTACACAGTCTGGATAACCTTTTTTCATATACCACTACCGTCTGGGTTAATAACGTGACTTCTTCGCACAGCACAGAAGATTCGTCAGTCACGCTAGCTTTGGTCACGCTCATAGAGATCGTGGTTACGAGGCTGGAACCAGAGCCTGCAATGCAGTGTGGGTAACAGCAGCAAAATGGCGGAAGGATTCGATGATTCAGCTTGTCGAACGGAGATTTTAGCTCATTTTCAGGTTGGAGTGGAAAGCGTCTTTAGTTATTAAATTTAAAGACAGAAAACATCATTGGCATTATTTTCTTTCAGGATATAACTGGTTATAACGATATAGAGAAGTGTAGAGCAGTTCTTGAAAGGCACAATTGGGATATCGAGGTGATTTAGGTTACTTTTGGTTTCCATACTAAAAGTTAAAATTTTATTTAAGAATCATTTCTTTTTGCTAAATTTCGGTAGAATTTAGAACAATCATATAAATACCTGTTGAATCATAGTTAAGTTTCTGTTTTTTTTTTCTTTATATTTAATACAGATGCTGTAAAGTTTATATTACATGTCCGATGTTCCTAATCGAACTGTGCGGTAATCGAATTTAATCGAGCCTTATCGGGACCGATTTTACAATACCGGGCCACTTATTAACATATCCCTCAACGAATCATACAGAAATGAAAGGAACCATTTGATTCATTGTGGCGTGAATGATTGGCCCAGTATCCTACAATGTAGCCTTTGTTCAAACTTATTTGGTTTTGATTTGTTTGATTTCTATTTTTTTACATGGAAAAGGTTGCCCATCCACCACAGAGTGCTGGTGCAGGTGCATGCCATCAAGTTAATATAATGCAAAGTACTACTGTGCTGTCCATAGTGCATAGGGCCAAAATCAAACACAACTGAGCGCATTTCTTAAGCACATTGTTTTTAGAAGAGCAAATGATGATCTCTGGTAAATTGAATGCTGTGGTCAAACTAATAGCAAATACCAATAATAGTCCAAATGAGCTGTGAAAATGTTCCTGCAAAATCAATGTTTCAGAAAGGCAACATTTATAAGTGGTTGGTGTTTCCATGGCTATTGTTATTGCATAGGCTAACTAACATTTTCTTAAAATTTCTGCAAAATTGCCACAAAGTGGCCATTTTTCTTCAAATTTGCCTCTGAAACTCCCACAAAATTGGAATTTTTTTATGATCTATATGAAGCCCTGAGATGTCAACCTCCAAAATGTATTAAATAAAAATCTGAGAGGTCGTCAATTTTGTGTGAAAGTATTGCCTGTTGATCATGATGAGGTTTACTATAACACACAGATATTATATTAGAAAGTCAATTTGAAAACCCAAATTCTTCCTGAAATAAGCCAAAGAGATGACAAGCCATATGGACGAGCAGCAGGCTTGAGGATTCAGTTTGTTACCAGAAGACTAACAGATTATCAGGGCGATTAGGCAGGCATGTTAGAAGTTATTTGCCATCTGTAAATGTGTACCATTTTATCTCTTAGACGGCTGTTCAAGATACACTTAATGAAGCAGAAGGTTCGCAACCAGTGTTTCATCCTCGGCAAGACTCATTTGAAGTCAGTGATGATGAGAATGATGGCAGAGATGACGATGCAGCAACCCAGAACCAGGTTTCAACAGTTACTGCAGCCACAGGCACACCTACAACAGTTGTGGTGGCTCAAAGACAAAACCAGGTTAACTAAATATAATTACTGTTTACACTGAGGCTGCTTACAGTGAAAGTCAAAACTTCATACTTCGTACAAAAATCAGGTTTTGAGACATAATCCCACATGTAGCCATCTGGCAATGGTTCTGGAATGGGAAGATTAGAGTATCATCAAGTTTACCATGAGCAGATACAGGACAGAAACATTTTTGAAATTCATATTTGTCTAGAAATTGCTAAATAAATGTAAAAAACAATAAATGTCTCCCCTATAAGTAAGTAAGACTTAGTAAAACCTTTATTTGAGTGTCAATGTACATATAGCCTAGACAGACTAATTGGGGACACTAAGTAAGATATTCTACAGAGTAAAATTAACAATTTTAAAAACTAAGATAATTCTATTGACTACAAAGATTACAGCAATTACTATGTTATAATGGTATTTTGTGATTAAAGTTAATCTGCATATACATGTTTGGACTGTCAGATATACAATCAATGTTAATACTTCGTCATTTATATTTGATACCTGCTTTTGCAAGACATTTAAGACTTACATTATTTATATATTTAACATGAGTCTTATGTATGTATGTACTATATATAAAATTTGTGGGAGATGCTTTGGCCTCATATTTAGTGTCCTTGTCTCTACACTGAGCAGTCCGGGTTGTTGTGTTAAGTGTTGTGAATTTGGGCAAGACACTAAACTCTCACAGTGCCTCTTTACACCCAGGTATATGAATGGGTATCGGCAAACTTAATGCTTGGGGTAGCCCTGTGATGGACTAGAATCCTATCCAGGGGGGAGTAGAAATATAATATAATCTACTTCTAGTCAATTTACATTACAGACACTAGGATTAGCACTGAGCTGATGGGCCACTTGGCCTGTATGTAGACTTAATCTTACTTTTTGTTAAATATATTTACCGGTAAGTGAATATAAATTTATACACTATACTGTTGGTGATTCCATTGTTTTGTTGTTTCAGGGATGGCTGTTTTGGCTTCTGGCAATTCCATTTCTTCCTTTTAGATTTGCATCCAGCATTGTGAGAGATCTTTTAGGATTCATTGGTATTGTACACAGCCAACAGCTGAAACTTTTCTGAACTTTATTGATCATAAGAGAATGTTCATTATGCAGAGTATATAGCAATGCTTTTGTATATTGTGCAAATTAATTACAAGTTGATGAAGTTAACTGCCATAGTGATTGTGTTAAGCTGACATTTTGAGTTGTAGTCCTTCATCAGAGCAATGTGTTTAAGAGCCAACACTAATTTATCTTTATCAACTCCAGTTTGATAAATATTAAACTGAGTGTTTGACTGTCCTGTCGTCACAGCCCAACAGTGTCATTATAAACCAATACCTTTATTCTGAAATTAAATATCCTGTTCCTACATCAGGACCTGTCTGGAGGAAATATCAAACTCTAACTATCTTGTAGTATCTATCTATGCTGTTTATCTATAAGTCAATCAAAACCAACTGAAAAGACAGTGTAGATCAGGATTGCTGGTTTTGACACTGAATAGCAGAAATCCTCGCATACAAATTTGCAAATATAAGGAAATGTTTTCTAACTTGCAATGCAGTGATATTGTAGAAAAAGTAAAATGATAACGACCGGTAAGATGTTTAAAATTAAATATCTTCTACTTTCAGGGAGACTTCTCTGGCCAACAGCATTTCAAGGTACATTACTTGATGTTGGTAACATTGTAGTATCGTCTATTATTGTGTGGGAACGTTAAATTTTTGTCATATTACCGTCACATTGCTGTCAAAATGACATGAAGTCTGAGAAATTAAAATGATATGAAGTTACTATGAAGTACATGTTACATATACAGTAGCATATACATGTAGGAATTAGGCATTTTAAATTTACAGAATTTATTCCCCTCTGCTTTAGCTCGAACTACTCCACTTGAGGATGTGTTACAGTTTAAGGCAGAATTTGAAGCAGAGTATGGAACAGTTCATCCTACATTTTATCAAGGAAGTTACAGTCAGGTTAGAACCCAGTAAAAAAGAAAATTAGGAGTTTAAACAGCATATTTATTAGCATTTATCAATTTTTTTGGTATTTCTAATCAACAGTTGTTTTCCAGACTGAAGAATGGTGATACACCCGAAACATCGGTGTTATTAGATGATTTTGACACTTCTTGATAATTATCACTTGAACTATCAACTTGATCTTTTACTACCAAGTGTCATTGCATCACTTCTGACTTTTTAGTCTATTATTTTGCATTTATTATTATCCCTGTTATGAGCGAAGTCTGCTTATTGGTCAAGTCTCTAGTTGTTTCATTTTTGTTTTTTGGCCTTACCGGTATTATTTCTCTCGACTCTGGTTTATACTATAAAGAGTATCAGGATAATTTCTAGCTTGGTACACTTACCCTAAGTGATACCAAGTCATGAATAATGGCCTCTGAAAGATAATGACAACCCCACATCACTTTTCGTGTGACAGCTACTCCCTCTCAGGGTCAGTAAGCTGGGCAAATTAGGGTGATATTAGAAGGCATCAATTTCAATATCAGCATGGGTAACATGTGCATATATACATGTAAAAACAATTAACAGCTGGAGGTCATTGATTATTTTGTTTTGTCTTATTTTCTTGTAGGCTTTGGACGATGCCAAGAAAGAATTACGTTTTCTTCTAGTCTACCTTCATAGCTCAGAGCACCAGGACACAGAGGAATTTTGCAGGTACATGTTGGTTCATCATTTTATCTAGACGTGCACCAGGCACAACAGGATTCAAATTGTAAAATATCCCTTAAAGTGCCTATGAAGTAAAAAATAATTGCTGTTTATTTGAAAGGCTTTTCAAAGTAAAGAAGAATGGTGTTTCC
>OMLO01002391.1_pt1 | contig 15121 bp, 8 predicted proteins | sample 1674811 | NCBI WGS metagenome assembly OMLO01 (sample SAMN06265003, study PRJEB25207) | coral metagenome | isolation source: Coral host | place: Mexico:La Bocana,Puerto Morelos, Mexico | collected 2008-11-13 | reverse complement strand
CAGCAAAGAGCCCTGCGTCACCACCGCCAAAAAAGGCATAGACTTCGGCCAGCCTGTCATTCAGATCCAATACTCTCAAACCATTGCAAACTTCCGTGCCGCATTAAGCTCCAACGCAGCATGGATCTGTTTTACGTTGTGAGTCTTGACATGTACAATCTTGATCTTAAATGTCTTCAGTGCGATGAAAACCCAGCGATGCCCGCGCCTATTGCAGCCTCCACCTCCTCAGCCACGTGTTGCAGTTCTTCTGCCCAGCTGCAAGGCACCAAAAGAAGTGCGAAGGCCTTGGGATCTGAAGCGCTGGGGTCGTCCTGGCGGCAGATCGCCTTGAGAATCACAGTACCGAATTGTATCGAATTCTCATTCTTAGTGCCGATGCGTGTGCCATCTTTCAAACTTTTCAGAGCAGTACTGATGTACAGTACCGTACTGTAGCTGTTTCTGGGGCACTTGCGCTAACTTTTAGTCTCTGGCTCAGACTTCCCTCTCTACAGTTCGACTCTCTTTTGTAGCCTTCCACTTTGCTCCATTCCAATCATTGGACTACCTCCGATCTTTCTTTTACATGGAGTTCTCTTTGGTTCTATCAATGGACCTGCGCTTTAACCGCACTATTTCCATACTCACAATGCGTTCATTGATTAATGTCGTCGTGTAATGTTCATCCATTCCAAAAGGAACCTCTCCTGAATCCCTAATCCCTCTAGACTTTGTGAGGTTGAAATATCAGAATCTCCTATTCATCTTCTAGCATCTTAAATTACTATTCTCATTCTACTCTCACACATTCGTCTCAATTCAAAGTAGCTAGCTACGATGTGAGACCGGACACCAGGCAAGCAGGTTTCTGCGGGCCAGGTATCCACAAAAAACGACTAAAAGAAAGAAGGGATCCGAAGATCAGCCAAGCACCGAGACCTAGCAAACTGAAAGGACAGGTCAACGAGCGCCGCACGAGGCAGAACAACGTGACCAGAAATACCAGGGCACACAAAGCGCGCCCCCAACTCAGAAACGGATGCAACCGACGGAACCGGACCCCACGGCACCTGCATCCCCCCACGTACCAGGGCGTCCACACAACACCGCCAAGTACGAAACAGAACCTTCAAAGACGGAAGGACGAAACTGAGAGCAACGTCATCATCCAAAGTCACCCAACGGCCACCATACCGAAATGGGGGCAAAACAAGGGTATCATGGATAAAACCCCAAAACAACTCTAACCACGACAGATCCGAGTCCTCGCGGCCAACAGACCCAGTATACCACTTCAGGTTGCTGAGCCAAGAAACTAATTTACTTGCAAACCCAATGTGTGACACAGCACACTCCTCCAAACAGACGTCAGAAACCGAAAAGAAGGGCCCGACACCTTCTTTAACTGTCACCTCAGCGGGTGCAAGCACTTCAACCGAATCCGTAGATGCGAACACAAAAGCAACGCGGGACTGGTACTCATGGACCCACCTTGCAAGGCGTCGCTGCCGAAAGAAACGCTGAACGAAGCTCTGATACACCGGAAGCTGAGCCACCCAATGCGACGCAGCACCAGCCGTACGATCGGCCCAGTGGTTAAACCAAGCGTGGACCTTCTGCAGACCAGAGGACTTACGCCAATTGACATGACCTTTGATCCAGATGACTTTCACACCAAAAGGAGTACAGCCTCGTGCACCTTCCAAAAACCAGGTCCAGAGGTCAAGGTGTTCTTTAGGAAGAATGGGCCGACCCCCGTTACTAATCATCCAAAGAAGATCATTTGCAACACGCACCGCTGACAGGCAATCACAACAGATAGTCCCTCGTTTGATAGAGTGAACTGCGCCACCAAGTCCCATAACCTCTCCACGAAAGGCAGAGTGACAACCCCCGGGGACAATGCCATGTGTCAAGACCTGAAAGTTGCCATCCGACAAGGTCCGCACAGCAGCAAATGACGACACAGCCAGGGCGGGGATCCGAGGGTAAAGACAGCTACCATCAGTGTAAATGACATGGTCGACATCCTGGTTGATACGGCAGACTTCTGGGAAAGTGACAGATCCCAAAGCAGCACGAAATTCTTTCAGCCCCGCGAGTTCACCAAAAATACCAAAGTACTTTTCATGAGGTGGAAGCCCGCGCCAAAGACCAAATAACACAGGGAAAATATTTCTGAGGGGGGCAGTCGCAATACAGTGGTCCAATCGATGCTCACGAGAGTCAGGCAGGCCACATTTCGGACATTTGAGTGATGAACCTGGGATGTGTTTCCGGTAGTCCTCAGTAAAGAAAGCACCTGTTTGTTGGGTCAGAACCAAACCACGTTCACTAGGCGTGAACGAGAGGCACGGCCGTGTGAACTCCAAACTGATGGTATCCAACTGCTCCAAGCTAACCTTCGAAACAACAATCTCAGTCCACGAAGAGGACACGCCCAAAGAGGTGCCACCCCAACGCGCCTAGTTCCTTCCGTAACAACCGGGATGGCCCTTTGTATCGGCCAGTCACAGTCGCCAGACAATCAAGTAGAAGGTCTGCCTGAGAAGGCAATTCTTGCATGACCTGCCGAAACAACTGAATGCGATTTTTGAGTTGAACGAACTGAGGGTCCACGATTTTTGGACATGCCAGCAAGCAGGCAAGTAAAGGATTTGCACCCTTCTTTGCGGTCCCAAGGCTCAAAGAGGTCTTACTACGCAGACGATCAAACACCGATTTAGGAACCAGAGCCGTCTCAGAAGCGTGAAGTGCCTGTGGGAAGACACTCGAAAGCAACAACCTCTGTTTATGCACTCTAGAAAGAGGAAGACCGGCCAGTCTAACAAGCCGCTTGTGCCCCATGGAAATCCTCTCGTTACGCACACGGGCCGCCTTACGAAGACAGTACGCAATGTCCGCCCCTAACTCCCGTGCCTGCAACTTCACTGGAAACCTTTCGGTACCATCCCAAAGAATATTTCTCAGAACCCTGCGATGCTCAGATTGTAAAGACCACAACCAACACTTTCTGGGGTTGATGGGTAAACGAAGTGCCTCAAGAAACGGGAGCAGCTTGTCAAGGAAAAGGCGTAAAATGTCGGGGTCAGGACACACAGCTTCCCAATTGTCCGCGTAAGTGCATGTCATTGCCTGCGGGACATGCACATGGAAATATCGGTAGAAGGTGAATGACACACAAAACATAGCTACCACCGCAAGTGGATCGCCTTCAGGCACCCCTGTCGAGGCAGGGGTGTCACCATAGACCACACCGTCGATCAAAACGCTACGGGACATTGCCGAGAGAGCTCGAAACCAGGGGGAGAGGACTCTTTCAGGAAACCCAAGCCGAATCATAATGTCATACACGACATCCCTGGAGAGAATGTTGAAACATTTGATAATATCCAGAACAACGCCGCATGGCCGAAGTCCTTCCCCATACTTCCGGTCCAGATAATCAGCAAGGAAATACCAAATTGCACGCGTTGAAAGGTCAGGGGCAACCAAAGGCGCACGCAGTGTTCTACAGTGCCTCATACAGTCAACAGTTCGCATGCGAGCCCACATACGGTAAAGAACACCAGAAACGCTAATAGGCCGAAGCAGTGTCCAGTCAGGCGTATCTGTCTCCGTTTTTCTCAAGACAACCAAGAGCCATTTTGAAAGCTGTTTGGGCCAAGCCAACCGGCCAGTCTCCACAGTGTTGTAGATAGTCAGCAAGATTTCCACCAAAGAATCAGGGAGGATTTTCAAGTCAGGAATCGCCCAGTGATCCGTACCCCGCATGGTAGTGACCTTAGACGTCTTAAGGGCCTGCCGCCAATGTGCGATCGTGAGGGGACCGAAATCAACCTCAGGGTTGGAAGGCAAAGACTCAAGGTAAGGGATATGTTCCCTAGCAACTTCATCCGCATCATCACGGTTCCAATATTTAGACCAATTGGACAAGAAATGGGGTGCCCACACATTGGGATCAGAGGTGACAAAATCCTTGGTGAGGTGCGCCGCCTGGCGCCTGGACAACATACGATCAACATGGAGGGAGTCGCCTTGCTTGTCAAGCACCCGAACCTGAAATTCCTCCCCAACAAGGGTATCACCTACAGAAAAGGCGAAGTGGTTGGGAACACGAAACCAAGATTTACCAGTGGGCAACCACCTCTGGGGGGAAAGTTTCAATTCCTCGACAACCCGCAAACTACGAACTTGAGGCAGTGCTTGCTCACGTAAGCAACGAAAGGCTTTTTTGCCGCCTTCAGATTTCATAGAAAGCTCAAGCTGAGAAGAGAACAATTCCTTTTTAAGCTTCCACTGTTGGGCAGCCAGTCTGTTTGCATAAGCAAAAACACTGTCTTTGACGGTTTCCAGCACATCAATGGTCGGGAGGGCCCCTACTGGGTAGCCAAGCACACCAGAAACCCAACCAGGGAAGCTAGGCACGAAACCAGTTGAACGGACAATTGAGTTCCAAAGCTCATGTACACGTCCAAAGTGTCCATCTCCAAAAAAGGGTGACTGCAGCAAACGCAGCAACGATTGGAGACGACGTGCTTGCTTTTGAACTTGACGTACTTTCACGGCAACAGAGGGAAACTTAACCGAAAAGTCACTTTTTCTGCCCGCACGAAACCTCGGAGCAGCCAAAACACGTTTAACCGGTGCCACATCAGCCGCTCTACCTCGAAACCGCTTACCCTCAGGCCGGTTACCCTTATCAGTAAGAGAGTTACAGATGACAAGCTCCTCGCACGCAGCGGACCAAACTTTGAGTGCTTCAGTAGCATCATGGTGAGCAAGCGCCTCACCGACTCTCTTGTGAATATCAGGACCAGCCACATCGGAAGCAACACGGAGCTGCTCAGGATGACTTTGCAACTCTTGAAAGGACTGAGGCTGGGGCCATTTATAAACAACAGGGTTATAAGAAGGCAGCTCCAGGCACACCGCTTGGACAGCATGACTATCCATGTCGTCATGGCGACGAACTTCTGCTGATTGAAGGAACCTTTGCATGGCTGCATTACCAACGCCAAAGGTATGCCGGGTGGCACCTTTGCAGGTGTTACCCAAGGGGCAACCATAGAGGGAATGAGCCATCAAGGCCATGTCACACCAACCCGCAACCAGCAGTGCACGGCAAGACTCAAAGTCTTCAAGAGGAGCATTGAAGTCACCACACAGCCCACATGGACCATCAACTGAAGTGACGATTTGGTGGGCCCAATGCAACAAACGACAATTCAAGAGGTACTTCTTTGAACCTACAGCAGCATTCGGATGAAGATAAACCGTAACCCAATGTGTGGGTAATTGTCCGATTTGGACGACTGAATACAAGATACGCTGAGAACACCAAGCAAGCTCAGGCACAAAGCAGGGCCTGGGGGAAAAAACCGGAAATTTTGATGCAAGGGCAACCCCGCGGGAAAGCCCACGAAAGCTACCACTGGGATCCACAACCTCAAATTTGTCAGGGACAGGGTCAGAAACAGACAAAGCGTAACCGCAAGAACGAAACTCATTGAACAACGCCGGGACAGCCTTTTTTGTATGACTAGTCTCCGAAAAACAAACAATGTCAGCACCCCAAGATTCAACAATTGGACCCTTACCCAACAAAGCAGTGGGATTTGTGATCCCCAGGGTAATCTGAAGCTATGGACCGGCAACCTTCCTCGCCTTGGCAGTAGGCGACTGGGACAAAATCTCCTTGAGCTCGGAATACCCAGTTTGGTATTCGGTACGCAAGGCAGTAATCGCCAACTCGCTGTTCTTCTCCATCTTTTCAAAACAGCTTTGTTGGTTCGCAAGCAACTTACCAAACATACCTTCCAGTTTCGTGTCAAGATCAGTGGATTGCTGCTTCACCTGGTCGCCCACACTTTTAACTTGGGACTCGATGTCAGTAAACCTCACGTCGTTCTTGTCCTGTTGCTCGTCAATCTTGGTGGACAGCGACTGCACTTTAGCTTCAAGGTCAATGACCTTCTGATCAGCCTGCTTGGCCAGCTGGTCGAACTTTGAAGAAACTTCTGTGGCAGGAGCGACGGGGGGGACAGGAGAAACTTTAAGCGCAAGACCCTGATTCTTCTTGCCCGAAGAAGCCACAACGGGGCCACTACCGTTACCAGAAGACTCAATCACAACGACGGTATCTCCAGCAAGGGGGAAAGAGCGAGTAGGTGGAACCATGTCGCTGAAGACAACCCAAGACTTGAAGCCAGAGGAACGAGAGACTCTAACTTGCCACTTCAGTGCCCGAAGGGCAACTTTGAGAGCGCTGCGATCAACAGTAGACGGCGCACCCAACAGATGGAAGCGAGAGGCTCCCCCATTGTCTGATTCAGACGACTGAGCAGCATCCGGAAAGAGACTCTTTTTCGTGGCATCATACTTCTCAGTAGCCACTCTAATGCCATATCCGCACTTGCTTCTAGTGAGCCCAAACGCATCTTGCGGTAGCACCGCACGAGAGTCTGCAAGGGAAAAACCTCGGAGCTGAAGGACACGATAGGTAGGGTCGGAGGTTTTTCCTTGTGAGCGGGGACATGGGAAAAAACCTTCAAAACCTCCAAGACGCAGGAAGGTAGCGACGCATTTGGACTCAATTTTGCAATAACCATGACAGTAAACAGCGGCTTCTGGCGGGACCTTCTTCCCTTGCTTGAAGAATCCTTGGGACCAAGATTGAGATATGGACATAACTTGCGCAAACCCAATAGCCTTCACAAAAAATTCGAATCCTTGTTGCACAAGCAAATCCCACTTGGAGCATGTGTCCTTGTAGACATGATATTGAACCACCTGGTGTTCCGAGGGGTTGGAAGGGATTGACAGGCTCACTGATTTTTTCATAACAATCGGTTCATCACCACAATTCAGCGAAACAGCTTGGATAGCTGAAGGGTGAGGGCCAATCCACCCAGGCACAATGCAGCTTTCAACGTTCACCGAAGAACCCAGGTTCAAATCAGCAAGTTGAGCACCTAAAAACAAAACTCCAGCTGCACCAACCGACAACTTGTTCTTGGTAACAGTCGCAAGATGTGGCCGCATTTCGTCCACACTGGTAACAAAAAGCCCAGGGACACCTTGCAGAAGCTGATTCAACGCAAGCGGTGTAACAGCACACTGGTTGGAATGGAAGAAAGAAAAGTCAACCTTCGCAGTTGCAGCGCCAAAGGTCTTGGCAGGGCGCCGTGCCCTGGCATTCTTCTCAGGTTCCTTCCAATTTGCCCACGGATCGTTCTCAAAAATAGTATTTTTGTCACGCTTAGGATTCGCCCTTTCCTCAAGCGGGATCAAGACAATCTTGGCTTTCGTACACTCAGACTTGAGAGCAGGCCAGGGGTTCTTGTTCTCAAGGATCCCCTTAGTTTTGGCATGGCCAATGTTGTCATAAACGTCATGAGCCTTAGCCTCCGCTGCATCTTTAGAGAGCCCATGAGAAACCAGCAACGTTTGCAACTCAACCAGCATAGACGACAATGTCCATTTGGCTCCCCCAGGAAGCGCATAGACCTTTGCACGCAGTACCCCCAATTGAGTAGCAAAACAGATCGTTTGAGCAGGATCGACAGTGGCGCCATTGGCAACGATCTTCACAGTCGCCTTGCCTGCAAACTGCTTCCACGCAAGAAGATTGGCAACATCTCCCAGGGGAGTTAAGGGGTCAACCCACAACACTCCGAATGGTTCAACCACAATCCGGAAGGGTTCAAAATGGACAAGGTAGGTTTCTCCGTTCTGCGGCAGGTCCGCTACAGAAACAACATCTTCCCGTCTTTCCACGTTCGCCAAACCAGAAAGTCCGAAAGGGAAAATACAGTCAATGGCTCCCGCGATGTCAACACCTTCTTGGATTTTCCATACACGCACGTCATGACCAAAAATAAACCTCACTTCGCCATCCAAACGCAAGGGGACATCAGTCGACAATTGAACAACAGAGGAACCGAAAGACCACAAAGGGACGTTCAAGGAACCAGGGAGATCAGGCACGGCTCCTTGGAGATTCAGACCTAAGTGTTGCAGAGTGCAAAGGGGTGACAAATGAAGCCGTAGCTCAACATCAGAGAGAATCACGACACAGATTTTCTCAAGCCGAAGGCTAATCATCAGAAGTTGGTCCGTCAAGAAGGCCGCAACACTTGTAACTCGAGCCCAACACCCGATCGGGAGTAACCCAGCAACACATGCAATCTCAAATGGTTCACAGTTTGCACCAGGCAGAAGCCTAGTGTCACAGCTGACATACCAATCCACAACCTGAACATCCAGGGCACGTGGGGTTTGCAGACCAAATGCGTGACGGGACAAGTCATTTGGCAAGCCTTGCCGTCTCAAGTTCCTTATTGGAGGTTGCCGGTAAAGCCTGTTCAGCACTTCACATCGCAACCCCTCCAAGTCATCGCACCCGAAGGCACGTGCCAAAACTATGGCTCCCTGAACAGGGGACACAGTATTACCTAGGAGGCGCATAGTGGAAGAAGTGTCTCGAGGCACTACCAGTGAAAACGGGAAACCGAGCAATCTTTGAGCTTCAGCACAGTCAAGAAACCTTGGCTCATACAAATCACGGTCCTCAGTAACGAGCCAAGTCAACAAACCTTTCTCCATCAGATTCGAAATGGGCAATGAACACTGATTACGGTAGCAAGCAACCAACGTAGGGAGAACAGGCCCAGCTATTCTCCTCTTCAGAACTTCCGGCCCGTCGGTGGCGCCATCAAGAAAGGCTTTAGCACGTTCAGCCCGAGGGAGATATCCAACCATGGAAAGCTTGGCAACCTGGTCAGGGGATGGGCAAACATCGTCTCGGAAATGAGAAGGGAGAAAGCCACAACCAGTGTCCAACCAATGTCTCGGTTTGAGGTCAAGGTGAAGAGCCGTACGGGGTCTGTTGAACAACTGCAAAATGAGAAACAGCCTTTGCCTATAGGCTGAGAAACCTCAGATCGGTGACTTGCACTTTCAAGTGGTGTGGCAGAAACCCCAGCAAACGACGCACAGAATCCCAGTGGGGGTGCTGTTGCACACCAGCCACATTCTCATCACCCGTTGATCTCAGAGGCCGAAAAAGCAAAATGATGCCGATGGAGTGGGCAACAAGAAGCCCCATTTGACTCGCGAAGCCAGCAGCGTTCCCAGCCAAGCTCCAAGGCTGACATGGAGCGGACCACAAGATGTCAGTGAAGGGACGGCTAAGGGAAACTCTGAACCAAGAAGGGTCGCAAACATCTGCGCAAACCACGACACCTTCATCGCCAACATCTTCCAAGCGATCAACGTCATGAATCACAATCCGATTTGAGTTAACAGCGAGCACTTCAGCACACCGAGGGTCAATCTCAACTGAAACAAACTCGTGCATAGGGACAGAGTTACGGCCTAACAGTGGAGCAAGCAAATCGACCGCGCGTTCCCATCCTCCCAAACCCGCAAACAAATCGAGAACTCTGATCCCATCGGACGGTTGAGGTCTCCGAACGAACGCAGATTGTCCACCCGGAAATGGGAAACCAAAAATGGGCCTTCCCAAACAATCCCCGACAACCAAAGCATTAAAGAGGGCGAAACCGGAGCCTTCGGGTGGAAAAAAGGAATCATCCCACAACAACAAACACTCACCATCAGCATTTGGTCCCGAAAATCCATCAACGAAAATCACAAAAAGATTCGTGCAGAATGCACGGCCAGTAACCCCTTCAACCGTAAACCTCCCAGAGCCAGAAAAAATATATTGCGGACAAGGCACGTACTTCATAATGATGTCAATCTCAGGTTGCACGTAACCTGCCGAAGTGGGATCAGGGAGGACAACCCTCTTGAGAAGGGAGCAGCAACTGGGACAAGTGGTGGGGCAGGGACAACAGCGATGACAGAAATCCTGGGACCCAGGGTGCACCATGTACTGCGCAAGGGGCTGATCTTCGGATCCTCGAGTCTGTACAATGAAAGGATATGCCTTTAGCATTTCACCACTACTACCATACAAGCCTAGCTCGGAATACAGAAGGCTTCTCAGTACTGCATGAACATCCGGCTTGATATCTCTCAGAACATCTTCAGCAGAACAATCATCTTTGGCAGTAGCGTCGTCCTCTTTCACTGTCCATGGAAGAGTGGGACTGAGTACTGAAGAATTCTCAAAACCACCATCACTGCGAGGGGCAAAGTTTTCAGACCAATTTTCATCAGGGCTGAGGACCTCCATGGATACGTTCTCCCGGGGAGCAGGTGGCGAAGGAGTAAGCCCTTGACCAAGCACCGCATCGCATCGAACTGGGACATCGTGCTCGTCAACCTTCCAAGGTGCAGTAGGCTTCATATCTTCATCATGTGGTGACTCATTGTCATTGCCTTGGTAGACCTTCACCGCCAAATTCCGAAAAGCAGTGAAGTAGCCTGAGACGTGTTCAGAAACTGGGGTAGCAGCAGCGTCTTCAGTGTTCAAACCAGCAGACCTTGTGACACCTGAATGCCAACCACGGGATTCTTCTCTACTGTGCCGTCTGCCCCGGCGTCGTGAACGGTCATCTCTGTCCTCATGTCGTCTACGGTCGTGACGCTCTTTGGACCGAGATCTTTCCTTGTCAGAGTACTTGTCACAGATAACTTCCTCCGTTTCGTCCGTGATATCAGACACGACCAAAAACACCGTAGCCGAAGCGTTGATCACTTCTGGACGTCCTTGAATGCAAACCTGCCATTTGACTCCAGCATTAATCATGGGCAGCTTCCAAGCTGCACAAACCGCACAAAGACATTGGTCCAAGCTCATTGTCGAGAATGGGATGGGGTCTTGATTCTCTTTTTCAAAAACCAAATCCACATGACGTAGTTCACGACCTCTCAGAGCCCAAGAGATACGTGAAGCCAAATGGTCAAAGTCCTTGTTCTGTTTCTCTGACAATGCCGGCATCCAATGAAAGACAACCTTGGCCTCAGTGACATTCCTCGTTGCAGATGAAAAGGCAGAGGCAGCCATGGCGTCGCCGCGGGAACGTTTAGAACCGGACTGAGCACTTGGGGTGGACCCAACGGTGGAGTCAGCAAAAACAGGACGGTTGGTGGACAAGGCACGCTTAACACCACGTGATTCACCTTTGTGGCCAATGGGACCCTTGGGTGGATGAGCAGGGTGTTCTGGTACCATCACCGCAGCATCATATTGAGCGAGGGCTGACATAAGGACCCCTTTCGCCACAAGAATTTCTTCTTTGTCCATGCGATCAACAAGCAGCTCATAGTCAATCATGATCTCTGTGGGCCTGAGGTTATCCAACAACCTCTCGTGCAATTCAAGCTGCACATTGGAATCACCAACGAAGAGGTGGCAGTCCAAACTTTGATACTGCTCTGGAAGTTTCTCCCAGAGTCGAACTTTGATGTCATGTCCTGTCGTGCTGGGAAGGACTCTTTCATACCGCAGCATCAGACGCTAGGACTCAATGAACAAACGCACCTTGAGCACTCGAACCTGCTCTTCAGTAGGGGACACAGACCTTCTAGCAGGCTTAGCTTTCGACTTAGGGGCACCATCACCAGTGACAGCCTGATTCACTTCCTCTCGTGACGCCTCAACCGTTGGTGCCGTTGGATCAACAGTCCTCAGTGCCGGTTGAGATGGACCAAAAGCGTCCATGTGTCTATCCCAAATCAGCTTGATCTCGGGGTACCTTTCAGGACACCTCAAACAGTCAGCATCAGGAAAGACTGATCTCAGCCTGTCAGGGCTGTTGTCAAACAGAATTTCCTGCAAACCAATGTGGTACGCAAAGGAACGAGCTTCAGGGTACTCCTCAGAGATCACGACTTTAGGTGGGATCTTACTTCCATTCAAAGTCGTCAAAAAACCCCGAGCGTTGGCCAGCACTTTATCAAAGTCATCGACGATTCCTTCAATCATTTCATCCGATGTTCCTCTCAACGGAGCGTGATACCTTCTCTGGCACAGCGTGTAGGTGCCTTCCAAGACAACAGAAACTTCCAAGAAACAGGGGGTTGTCGGTTCCTCCTCAGCTTCCAGTTGGGGAGAAAGTAAAGTGCCTGGCACATCGAAGACCCTAGCCAGCTTGGTAAGGCCGTTTTTCCTTACCAGGTCAGCCCACACAACCCTGAACTCAAACTTCGTAACTTCAGGAAGAGTTTCAAACAAAACGACACCGTCACCTACGGCCTCGTTGTTCAGTCTTTCAAAAAGCACACCCTGTATACCAACCAGGCAGTTGGCAAAAGATTCCTCCACGGCTCTCACAAGGGCAGACTTCAAAGTCCGTCTGTGGAGATAGAACTTTTCAGTCGAAATCTTGTGGCCATCGGCAATGAGCTCAACCTAGATTGTATAGGCAAAGTTGGCATCAAGGACCACACTTCTGCTGTCATCAAGCCGCCGAACTTCATTACAGACGGTGTCAGAGGCAAAGGATCTCACAAATTCCTCAGCCCATCTACCATGTGCTGAAGCTTCTACATCCCAGCGATGTACTGGTTCCGCAGACATTTGGGGGACCACTTGGGACAGGCCATCCAAAACCACATCAGCATTACGTTGGATCTGCTGCAAAGAATCAGCAGGGGCCACTCTGGGGTCAGGACAATCTCTGCTAAACCATCCTGGGGTACCATTGGGAAACAAATTCTCCGAGATGACCGCCAGGACAATACCTCGATCTAATTCCGGGACCGATTCCAGAAAGCGCGCAAAGGAAATGACACAGGGGTCAGCCCGCAACGAACGCTCACGGTCCTCATCATGCCTCCTCTCAGCAGCTCTGACAAGAGCACGAACCACACCAACCTCACTCATGCCCGACAAAAGCCTGAGCAATCTGGCATAATGAGCGAATGCATTCCCTTCAGGGCGGAACTGCAAACGCTTTATCCAACCACTATCCATGACACCCCACCGTGGGGGGACAAAGACCACCGGGGGCCAACACAGAAAGAACACTCCCCAAGCACTCAGTCCGCGTCCAGTCTAACCCCTGGGAGGTAGCTTGGGCCAAGACTAGCAACCAGACACCTATGACAAGATTGACCTGGTGGAAATGTTATGCTTTCAGCAACGGAGCAGCGCAGCAGTTTGCCTAGGAAGATCGGGGGGATGTTTCTACATATGTTTATTTTAGTGGACTTACTATCAAACTTCAATTCAAAAAGGTCCAGATTCTCAGACCATCAGATTGATCCAGAAGCAAAAGACAGTATTCACAGCCAACCTTGCCCAACAACATGTCTAGTCTATAGATGTGTGTTCGTTATACTTTGCAACAGTATTCTGCACTCGTTGAGATACAGAAAACCCAATAAGCCATAAGAGAATCTCCACACCAACAAGGACAGAATTTCAACCAGCAACTGCTATTCCATCTACATCATCCGATCTCACATTCACAGGGCTTGGCATTTCTTGCTTCCACAGCTTGTCAGGTGGATCTACCACTCCACCCAAGGCCACATCGCAGTGGCAGTTCCAAAAAAGAACGTTCAGGAAGCACCTCGAAGAGCATGTTGAGACAAGGTTGGTTGGTGGTCGGAAGTGGTTGCAGTTACAAAATGGCTTGGGGTGGCTGTTACTTCGGTGCAGATGTACTAAACAGGCCAAATGATAAGCTAGGTCATTGAAACGAAATATTGAAGGACTGCTTACGGTTCATAGAGGCTGAAGGTACGATTGTTATGATAACACCGCAGGTGAAGGAGTCACTTAGTTCCTTGGTGTTACTCAATTTTGCAGGTGGATCACCAAATGCTGCAGGCTTTGTGGGTGTTGACTTCCCCCTGAAAACGATTGTTCAACCACCAAATCCAAAAGCATCATCTGGGGACTTTTTGTTTCCAAAAGCCAACTCGATTCGACCATGGTGCCGCCTTTGCTTGTGTGGATTTCTTTCCACTGGAGCCACTGAGGTAGTGTTGGTCAGCCGCCGAAAAAGAGGTAAAGGGGGACCATGGGGAGGAGGGTGTCCGTGAGCCTGATGTGAAGTTGAACACAGCAATGAGGTTTAGTTGGTTGAAACAGCTGCTTATTGATTGTGACAAGTCAAGAGATGTATAGTTCTGGCAAAATCAGCTTGTAAGGTGACAAGAATCATAGTTGTCAACGTTTCCATTGCACTAGGTACTGTACAGTCTTACATAGATGCATCAAGATGCATGGATAGTTTCAAGATTCAGCATACTTTCACAATATATGAGCAATCTCAATTTAAAGTATTGAAAATCAAGGGAAAAGGGAGCCCCCTTGTTCATCTATTCCTGACATATCTACTTGTCGCAACTTTGCCATGTCACGTTCGGGCTGAAAAAACCCTGACACTTGACGGCCGTCAGGCGCAACAGGACGGACACAAAGACATCAGGCGCAGCATGGGAACGCCATGGGAACCAATGGCGAATTGAAGGGCATGACTTGCTGTTTAACCAAGTCGGATCAATGCTCAAGTTGATTCCATTGAATCCCAAAGGAACATCTCAATTGTCGTTGTTTGATCGTTTTTGGCAGATGATGAGGGATAGGGATGTTTGGAGATTCCTGAGTATCCTGACTTCCATCCGGCTGCCATGACTGTAGAAGTTGTTCCTTTTTTTGCACGGCTTGCACATGCATCATTGGAAGCAATCCGTGGATGGGAGGTTGGTTCCAGATGTAATCTACATAGCATGGCTCCACTTCCTTTTGTTTCAGTTTCCAGAAAATGAACATGGAACCCAAAAATGGAGGTTTGGTTCCGATGATGTTCCTTTTCCAAACAGGTGATTTTCAGGTTCCCAGCCGTTCATTTTCCAGGGTGTTACAGTAAGTTTTTTTGGCTGTTTCAAATTTACAAAGGTTTGACTCACATCAGGATGTGGCTTCACAGGATATCCTGTGATACATTGCATAATTTGCACAAGCCGAATATCAATGGATTCTTTCTATATACCTACTTGATCCTATTTGGATGTTTCCAAAAATAGAGGTACCCCCCAATCATCCATTTTAATAGGGTTTTCCATAAACCATCCATTTTGGGGTACCCTTATTTTTGGAAACACCCATATACCTACTTGATCCTATTTAGGCAAGTTCCCCGTAACCTCAGTCAACCCTCACCCTTGTAAAAAAAATGACGGTCTTTTGTATAATCTCCCTCCAAATCTGGGT
>OMLO01002390.1_pt1 | contig 15121 bp, 4 predicted proteins | sample 1674811 | NCBI WGS metagenome assembly OMLO01 (sample SAMN06265003, study PRJEB25207) | coral metagenome | isolation source: Coral host | place: Mexico:La Bocana,Puerto Morelos, Mexico | collected 2008-11-13 | reverse complement strand
CCAAACATGCCATGTTTATAGCCAATTAGATCATGTTTCGGCGGCCCGTGTTCACGCTTAGATGCAAGCGACGGTATCTCTGGTTGTAGCAGCATGAAGTGACTAGGAGTAGTTCTATTTCCCCCTGGATAGGATGCTAGCTCATTGCAGGGTTTCCCCACAGCATTTAAATGTTGGTACCCATTTACACACCTTGGATGGAGAGAGGCACTGTGAGGGTATTGTGTCTTGCCCAAGAAAACAGCCTAAATTTTCCTGGCCAGGGCTGGAACCCAAACTGCTCAATCTTGAGGCGAGCACACTAATTGTGAAGCAACCATGCCTCCACATACAATAGTGTATAAAAATAAGTAACGTGTAACTTACCCTTTTCTTTGGTTCCTCCAGGTATTTTCCGCTTTCTACATATTTCTCAAACTCGGTACCAACACTTCGGTGCTTTCTTGTGTCAAAAACCTTCCGTTTTGAGTTTGTAGCTTTTGCACACACTTTTTCATGCTTTGGCAGCCTTTCTGAAGCAAAATTACGTCCACAGATAGAGCAGGGGGAGACGTCAAGCGACACCTCATCAACTTTCTTAGTTGCTTCCTCATAGAAATTATTGTAAGCATTGTCATGGATATTCTCAGTTTCATCAGGTTCATCCTCCATTGCTTGAGCAGGAGGGGGAGTTACGTTTTTTACTGGTTGTTTTGTTTGTTTTGGAACCTTCTTTGAGCCTGTTCTCTTGATCTGTTTGGAATGTTCCACAGAATCATTTTGCTGAGGCAAGATGGCATGTTCCTCTAAACTGCGTGTTTCTGCCAACCATTTCTCATGCTCTTGCTTTTGCAGTTTCTCCTGTTCTTCGAGTTCTTTCCTCTGCTGTTTCAACTGATCAAGTTGCAATTGCTCCTCTTGTATCTTTTTAAGAATTTCATTCTCCCTCTGAGAAAGAGACAACTCAGATTTTTGTTTGTGTTTTTCCAGTCGCTCCATTCTCTCTCTGTCTTGCTCCATCTGCCATTTTTGGAAATCTGTCAGTTTACCATTATCAACATTATTCTGTTGATTCATCATCATTAATTTTTGCTTGCTTAGTTGTCTTTGCTTCAGAGCTTTTGCTTTAAGCTTACTTAAATTTGGAGGTGCACTGCTATAATCTGTAAGGGTACTCATTGCATCATCATAATCACTGACAGATTCTTCAGCACTTGGGGACGGTAATGGAGGCTTTGATTGCTTTGTGTTTGTTTTTCTCTCAATAGGAGGTACTGGCATGTATGGGCCAGAAGTCTCAAAATCTTCACCATCATCTTGTACCAAAAGAGAATGAGTCTCATATCTTTTATTTGGAGTTGGTGGTTTTCTTTTTGTGACATGAGAGCCACCCTTGCTCACTGGAGGAAGGGGGTCTTGTTTATCTATACCCTTTGTCCTTTTTTTTACACTGATGCCAATGTTTTTTGTCTGAGTCCTTGTTGAGTATTTTGAATGCAATGGCTTTTGTGGTGACCTAGGCTCCTGTTTCAAACTAATTCTTTTCCCAGCTGACACATGTGGTTTCGAAAGTTGTTCGCTTTTTATTATGCCTTGTGAAAATGTGTCCTGTTTTTGCTCCTTCGCCTTTTTGAAATGAGATTCAATCGGGGGTAGCAGTTCAGGATTTTTCTGTCCTTTTCTTGTAGCCTCCATTGCTCTTCTCTCTGCAAAGAATTCTCGTACCATCCCACTGCCATTACTCCCTTGTTTTAGACTATTTTCTTGTTGAACAACTCGCAGCTTATTGATCTTCTCTTCTCTTTCAAGTTGAAGTTTCTTGCTGTAATCATTTCTGAGTAATTCCAGACGAGATAACCTCTTTTTTGGGGAACTTCTATTCTGGCTCATGTTGTAATTTGCTTGGGAAATATTTGCTGAGACCGACTTCATAGTATCAGGAACATGTGGGGTATTACTGTTGTACTGGTGCAGTGAGCGTGTTGGTGAGCTGTCATAAAGGATCTGCGCCATGAAGTTTCTTAATAATCTATGGTAAATTAAAAGTGAAAACAAATATGAGTATCTTGAACAATAATTATTCCAATGGCAATCAGTTCCAAATTACAGCCCCACCAAAATTGCGTTAGTCGTCTTTGAAGATGAAGAGAGCTGAGTGTGAGGATGATGTGGCTATAAGTTTTGGACAAGTTGTGATCAGGAAGGCCCTCACAAAAGTGTTATCAGTAGTGGGGTGTTACAAATTTTTGGCCGAACCATCACTGAAGCTTCCGCAGATTATAAATCACTTCACTCAGTCATCACATTAAACTGTCAACAAAAGGAAAGAAGGCATTCCAGCAGATGAAGCATGTCAAACAATGGTCCTTGGAATTTGAAGTGTCCTGTGGATCAATATTACCTTTTTTATGTGAACCTGTAGGACTGCTTTGCCCTTTGATATGGTCTTCATGTTAGAGATTTTCATCAACTGAAGATAAGCTTACTATTTGAAAACCGGTTTATAAATTGTCAAAACTTGTTGTTGTTAGGTAAACACAGTGGATGTTGACATGCACATCACTGAAGCAGAATCAATTATATCGCACCAATAAATAAAAAGACAGACATTCTGAAGTGTCCCTGCGGTGATTGTTTTCGTGGACAATCCTTGTTTCTTGATGCTCGAACAATCCCAACAAAACCAATAATTTCGAATACCAAAAGTATTAATGAAATATAGTTTACAATTAAGGGTGGTTTCTGGTATTAGTGTAAAAAAAAAACAATGATTTGCTGGGTGTACGTGCTTCAAATCATTTGTGATTATGCAATGTTTCGGAACAGTAAATCTATTGGGCTTCCATGTTCTTCAAAATAGCACTCGATTTAAACCGAGAGTAGTGGATGAAAATACTGAAATGTAAAATAAGTACGAAAGCAACATGAATAACCTCAACAGAATGTCTCTCGTCTCGGGTGTAAATAAAATCAAAATAATAGTACAGTTTGTTGCACGTGTGAAACATTTTCCGTGATTTGTATTTCATTTTGTTCTTTTTCAGTTTCATCTCTTTTAACGAATCGGTCTTAAATTCACGTTTGCTCGAAGGCTTTTCACAATTCTCATAAACTTAATTTAGAACACGTTAAGAAAATCTTTAAGAAAGATATTAAGAAAAATTGACTTTCGTTAGGTTGCGCTGTATTGTTCATGCACTTTCGATCCGGCTGGCCAGGGAGAAGTCACGAAACTAAGGCAATTTAAAAAGAATATTCGGCCCAAACTTTCATTTCCTTGTTTGAAACGAGCTAAAACGTGTAAAGAGATACTCACCTCCAAGCAAATATTGTTTCCTCTTCGTTAGTTTTAAATTGCGCGAATTTCTACGACGATCTGATCGTAAGTAAGCTCGCATTATTCTTACACGTTTAGTGAATTGTTTTACATACGATTGGCGTTGCTATGTAAATAAGATATTCGTTGCTATAATCATTCTCGGTTCTTCTGTTTCCTAGCAACGTTTTATTTCAAACCCAGTCTTCGTACCCCATCAGCTCATCCAACATGGCGACCTCTACGCCAAAAAAGTTCAAATCACCCAAATGTCAGAAAACTCCATCAAGAAAAGAAGTAATTTCGCAGCCAACCTCTCCGAAACCATCTCCCAACAGAAATTTGTCGGACGTTGCTAAAAGGCTAAGAGACTGTTGCGCTACTTGGCACGACCACGTGCTTAGATGGTCCAAATTGAACGAACTGGGAACATCGTTGGCTAACAAATTGGTTAATTTTCAACTTCAAAAAGAGTGGGTAAAAGTCATTTGTTTGTTAATACATAATAAAATTAATATGAATTTTTATTAGAGGGATAATTAAACAATGCTGTTTTGTCAATTATATTACTTTTCATCTTTCTCTTAAATAAATATAATGATTTAATTTTACGCGTTTTGTTATCTATACTGTTTCAAATTTTTGTACCTTGGTAGGCGAATGAATATTGCAGATGGGTTGGTAACGGTACGTTACATATTCCACGTCTCTATGATTTACGTGGAAGATGACAGTCATCTGCCTGCTGTGTATCATAACTCTGTAATGGGAATTAACTGTGAAAATACTAGCCATATTTTTAAAAAGCTGATTGTTATAAAATTTAAACATAAAGAGTGATATTCCTTGCTTGGTTTTTTCTTTCACTTTCAATATTTTTAGTTCTTTAAAGGTTTAACCATACTCTATCTATACTGAAACCTTAGCTATATTCCTAACTGCTCTTTTTTACTGTGTCACAAGTGTCACAATTTAGACAATCGTGTAGCATAGAAGTTGACCTAAATTATTACAAAAGTGGATATGTTACAGGTCAAAACAGGTGAAAATTAAATTCCTTCGTCTCTTAACCCTACTTATTCATTGATTATGAAAAATTAGGGTTATAAGACAAAGGAAATTGAGAATCAAACCAGGTTAAAATAATTTTTACCTGAATTTATTTTGACCTGTAACAGATATATCAATTGAACTGAATTGCATGATTTTGATTCAGATATACATGTACACTGAGATGTATCAGGATATAAGCAGTTTGATATAGTAAGCTTATGTTTGATTAAAAGCTTATTTACTAATTATAAGCTTGTAATATACATTTTTATTGAATAGATATAATACTGTTGAGGAAAGCAGCACACTTGCTCTAGAAAATGACCAAGACTCAGCTTTTAAACTTCAAGAGGAAATTGCAAAGGCTTCTCAAGAACTTTCAAGAATTTATAGTTCTTTGGTATGGACAGCCATCTTTTCACCTATGTTTTATTAGAATTTCCTTATTGAGACATTCAAACTGCATTGTTTGAAGTCTCAGTTTGGTTGTGACATGTGCTTCTCTCTACTGAGGGATGGACCAAGGGTTTTATTGATATCTTCAGCAGGAGGGCAACTAGCTGGTTTTCACAGGCAGGATTTTTTTTACTGAGCTTCTTTCTTAAAAAAACGTTCCTATGGATGGTCAAACCAGGTGGGCAATATCATCCTCACAGCTGGCCAGTTTGCCCCTTTTCGTGGCACTTAATGAAACTCCCACTCAAAGAAACAGGTACTGCAAAATACACCCTCCACCCACATAAATAGGAGTCTATGGTGTAATACTGGTATTCAGTTTTGTGTCTCAAAGAAAGATACTGTATATGATGACCTTATTTTGTATTTGTATTTGTGTCATAATGGTGAGTTCAGTAATGTGTATTTCATATAGTTATGTTTCAAGAGTGTTACAACAATTTTTTGGAGACAAAACTTCCCTTCCAAATATAAAACTTGAAAGCTAGTCTTCTGCAAAGTGTCCCCTAAGGGCTTTTACATTTATAATCAGAATTTTACTGTGTATTCAGATGTATTTGCCTGACAACTGTTTGTTTCTGTTAGGCAGATTTACACAGAAAAATGGAAGCTTTAGTACAGAACTTTCATGCTTTAAGAAAACTACAGGCCATTAAGAGGAGCAATGACGACAGATCATCAGACAACCAAATCTTTAATACCTGGACTATTGAGCATTTTTGTAAGTATTTCATCACTTATACATGTATGTTAGTGACATAATGGCATATACAACCTTTATGGAAGGGAGTTTAATCTCCGACAGGGCTCACTGTGTTGATGTCTCGGACAAAACACTTACAAAACACTTTGCAATTTGCATAGTGTATGATTGGTGGGAGTAGGCAAGGGGGCAGCAGCCCCCCCCTCCCCTCCCAGCTACGGAAATCAAATCATTACAGGTTAAATACAGCAGTGTGACTTTGATCATGAAATATAATGAATCTTACTTTTTTTTCAGGTGATGCATCACAGAGACTTTTGGATTCATTTACCAAAGAACTTTCTTTAAAGGAGAGACTTGTAACAGAATTTACCTGCTGTAAGAACAGAGATCAACTGATGGTGTATCTGTCATTATGGCTTCATGAACCACTTTTAAACAATGACAATGATGTCCTCTTAGAAAGCATGTTGATCGAAACCGAGTTAAGATGACGCAAATGGAAAATAATTTGTGTACTTCCACAAGCAAGGTGTTACACCTTGGGTAATCTACTGATAGTTCAATAAAGGGTGAAAGTTTCTAAAGAAACTGTGGTGCTGCATCAGTGCGGGTAACAAGGTAATTTGGTTATATCAATTAAGTTGGCCACCATAACGAGTTATAAAGCTGACGTTTCGAGCATTAGCCCTTTGCTCTGACGAAGGGCTAATGCTCGAAATGTCAGCTTTATAACTCGTTACGGTGGCCAATTTACATTTTCAACTTAGTTGATATAACCAAATTATACTGATAGTTCAGTTGGTCCAGGAGTCCAGTTACAGGTTTTAATTTACTCTTGTTGAAAAAGCTCAGTGGATTTGGATAAGCACAGCTTAAGCAAACAAGATCAACATTAAATGATAAGTGAAATTGTGACTTGGATAAAGTAAAAATGAATGTAGATGTGCTCTCATGTCAAATACTTGGAAAGAGATATTCTGAGTTCCCCAATGGGAATCGAACCCATGACCTTCCAGAATACCACTCTAACCACTGAGTTATAGGGGACTTGTTGTGAGCGAAGCCATATACTGGGTTCTTATGTGTTTGACCTGAGAGCATTTCTACATTCATTTTCACTTGTCTGTACTTCCATGAAATATGGCTGATGATAACACCTTGTACTTTGGGCACAATTTTCCTAGTTCCTAGACCTCAATATTTTCACACAGTCAATCCATTTTAGGCCACATGGTCACTGAATTTTTAGTGATACAAATGGACCATGAAACCCAGAAGAAAGCCATGTACACAAAATTGGCAAGGTACAGTCTACATACCCACTAGCCAAATGCCTTTTGCTACAGACAATCACAACAACAGATATGTTATAATTATACCTCACAACAAATTTTATTGCCTTTTACACAAGGCAATAGTGGACCACTAGGAACCAATAGATAGTTAAATAAATAACCTTAGAGTTTACTGTTTTCCTCTCTTGACATTTGTGTTACCCAATTGGTTATAAATTGATGACAATGGTCCTCATTACCCAGGCTAGGGGTGAAGACTTTCTATAATTTTACTTTCCATCCGTCAAGGTGGCTTTGTCCATTTGTGACAAGTCTACTATGGGTGAAAAAGGTTCTTTTACATATTGCAACAAGCGTCAGTGCCTCGACACAACAATATTGTTAGTACATGTACCTTTTAAAACAGAAATCTTAAAATAAAAACCTGCACGTATAATTATCTGATGGTATTATTTGTATGTACAAGTCTAAGAAGATTCACTCCTTTTCTTCCTTTTGACTTTCTTTGTCAGTTTCTTTTATACTCTGAGAAGCACCCAAAGTAGGGGATGCCCCAGCTCTTTGAAGTAAACTTGATCCCAAAGAGCGTGGACTACCTCCACTAAGAAGTCGGCTTGACAATGAGCTGCTTATACTGCTAAGGGTGCTGGTAATACCACTTGTCTGACGGCGTGATAGCACAGGTCTTTCAAGCGGTGCATCTAAAATTGGGATGTTGTCAAGAGCTTGCACTTCACAGGAAGCCCAGTCTGGTATCTTGTTATCTTGTATGTATCTCTCTTTAGTTACTGAACGGTCGGCCAGCACTTCAAGAGCACCAAATATTGCACCTACAAAAGCCACACTCCAATAAGCTTGAGAATGAAGATTAAAGTATTCGAAAGGGGAAAGATGTACCTCTTAGAATGAATTCTACATTATCATTCATGAGCAGTCATTTCCAGAGGGTTTCTTTTTAGCGGTGAGGTTGTGATCTGTGAACAGCAAAGCTGACATTGTGTTTTTCTTGCTGCATGCTCATGTATACCATGGTGAGATCACTTCTCCTCGTGAAAAGAATACAAAAACCTGGGATACAGTTCTGTATATACTATTAGACTGCTAACTAGTGAGAAAGTGTGATCTTTGCCATGCCCCCTGTTTTACTTCAGTGCTCTGCAATATTCTATCGGTAATCTTTTTTTATCCTTTTGCAAGTTTGCTCCTGAGAAAGATAGTGCTTTTTACTGAAAGCAACTAGCTGATGCTACAACATAATACACCTGAAACTGTTTGGTAAATGGTTACCTGATCTCATTTTAGAGATTAGCAATGAATCACCTCTACTGATGCCTACATGTAGGTTAGCATTGGTAGCAGGATGTGATTAGCAGTGACCTCTACTGGCAAAGAGAACTCATTTCTACCGTAGCTAATAACAATTTCACTACTGACAAAAGAAAGATGTACTGTACTGTAATACTGGAGGGAAACAAAAAAGCTGGCTAACTTTGAGCTTGATAAATGAACTGACTTAGTTTTTCTCAACTACTGTACATCCCAAGACTAGAAGCATTTTAAATTTCTTCCTCCTGGATGAAGAATGGTGGTGTTAAGAGAGAGGAATAGTGTGGTTGTGAGAGTAACAATCCAGTACTGTCAGCACTCGGCAGCTCTGCATCACCTACATATAGGCTTGTAAAGACCTTGGTTCACCTACACAATTACAATGATTTGAGCGGATGACATACCTCCAAGCCATGATGTACAGTTAGGGCTGACAGGAGTGCGATGCATTTTGATGGTTTTTATAAACAGGTTCTCCTTGTATTGAGGTGATCGGAGTAAACAATAAATCTCTTGCAAGAGGCGGTGCCTAAACCAAAGAAAACACATAACACAGTTCCACTAATTTTAAAATTATAAATACAGTACAGTACTAGGTAAAGCCCCTTTCCTTTCCGTATGATGTGATTTCCAGGCAACTCATGGTTCAAATCATCCAATGATAAATGGATCTTTTAGATTAGTGCCTAGCACAGCATTTTTTAGGTGACAAGCTAAGTAGTATTTTGATGAGCTTGTGGGGTGAGTCAAAATGATGAGGGAGCATGTACAGCTGCAATAGTTAGCTACACTACAGAAAACATTTTAATGTTATTAGTTTTCCTTTCCCTACAACAAAACTTTGAACTACGTTTTGCATTACATGTGCTCAAAAGAACTCTGGGAGCTGCAACCAACTCGATATAACCAGTTTTCTGATCATAGCATGGGATATTTCAAATACTTTTTGGAACACTATTTGTACTCCACCAGTAGAGTTGAATAATAATTTAATTTTTACTTATACTTACACATCTTGGTGAGTGGTTATGTATATTTTTGCTCTTCAATTATTACATGTATAGCTTTTACTCTTCAAAACGAAAACTTTTACATGTACACAACACACTTAAAACAAAGTAATAAGATTAAAAAAACAGGTTAAAAATGCGATCTACTTAAATCCTGGTGTCATAACTGTTCCTCCAATAAGAACTATGTTTTCCGCCAATGTTTTCCTTGTGTCAATAGGGCACTACAACATATACATACAATCATGTATGTTAGAAAGTTAATTTTAACTAAACTTGCAATGATATAATATAAAGTGAACATTTCTTAAAAGCAAAAGATTAAATTGGGCAAACCATGTACCTTGAGTATGGAATCCAAAATACATGTGGCAATGGATTTTTCTTCCTCATCACCGTCAAACAGAATATCAAATGTCTGTTCTCTGTAAACAAGGCAAGACAATATAATCACTCTTTAAATGATATTTGAAGAAATGTCACTCTGTAAATCATTTTCTTCACTTGACTTATCAGCCTCTTTTATTATACATGCAGTTTGTTCTAAATAAAATGACGCAATCAAGGATCAAATCGTTTAACCTTGTAGGAATAATCAAACCAATGATTTCACAATCATGTAAATTACGCACATCATGAACATTGTACTTCTTCAAATAACCAGCTAAAAAGTGTCCTTTACAGCAGGGGAGATGACTTTTTTGGTTACTGAATCAAAAAGACAACAGTCAAATAGATCTACCTTAGACACTCTCACTACGTCCTGTCCTATTTTGATGTTAATTATATTACCTGATTTGACCCTCAATTCTGAGAATCCTTCCACCATCAAGTGGATAATCAACCTTTGGAACCTGTGATGCTGGCCGAGGCTCTCCCTCTGGGCCACTGAACTTTGGTGCCACAAAGCATGTACGCACTACAGAGCAATAATAATAATGAAATGTACAGAGTAGATAGTGAGTAACTCTTTGTTGGGGGATAAATAGTCCTGCTCTGATGTATGAGCAATTCCCATAACATTAAAACAAGAAAACAATCAGTTGCCTCTCGTGCGTTGCATTGACAAGGGTGCAAGACAACAATTCTTCATGAAAACATTTTATTGTGTTAAATTTGTAAAAACAAAGGTCACCAATCAAAGTATCTGTCTGTCTGTCTGTCTGCTGGTCCATCTTTGACCATTTGTCACTCAACCTGCCAGCCAGCCAAACCATCAGTCAGCTAGTTAGTCAGTCAGAGGGTTAGTCTCTCTACATGACTGTCAGTTGGTCAGCCTGCCTGCCTGTTAATTTTATATACAACAAACCGTGGGAGAAGAGATAAAAATTGAGTGAGGGATTACATTGTATATGCTATTTCTTTCCTTTGAAGAACATTCACGATGACAATCATTAACTGAAGGGGAATTCCGTAGTTTCACTTTCTGGACTGTTCATATCAGAAAAGAACTGCCTCTTATTTATTTTTACACTTCTGCCAGTTGAAAAGGGCAAAACAGGTCTTGAGTAGTCACCAAGTCAAAGAAGTCACTTGACAAGTTTACCTTTAATGTCCTCCAAAGTTTCTGTTTCAACAGCATCTGAAAAATCATTTATAATAAATCATCACCCAGTGACTTACAATGAACTATTATTTAATTCTCAAGAGATTGGAGATTGATACACTTCATGCAAAACATGAAAAAAAATCAGTTTCTAAATTTGCAATGCAAGCATCGCATTTTATGGCACAACCTATCATTACAACATTTAGAGAAGAAATAGAACACCATATCGTTGTGACAATTATGGCTAACTGAAATTCAAATCAACCTTACATTGTTCAAGTTTGCCACAACAGTTTCATGACTGTTTTTTCTTGATACCCCCAGCAGCTTATTTATAATAACAACAGAATTCGAGCTTACTCACTCATGACAGATGATAAAGGTTTTATTCCAGTTTCTATTTGCACAAGACTTCTATCCATCAGCTGCTTTTCTAAGAACCTAAAATAGCAATATGTTCACTGTCATGCAAAATACCTACATGCAAAAAACATACATGTATGTACATTATTTTAGTAATTCTTTCCAATAATTTAGCCTTATCAAAAACAACCACTCCTTTTTAGCCGCTTCTTGCAAATGAAACCATTTGTTTATAGGCACCTCCCCAACAAAACAAGCCCACACAAGCTAGGCAGTTACTGTAAAGCTCTGATTAAACAGACTCGCAAGTGAAATGTATGCGAGTCTGTTTGGGTCTAGCTACTTTTGAGTAAGTTTGGCCAGGCCTTTTGTGCATGCACTTATGTTGCTTTCAATGGCTCGCGCTCACTTTGGTCATTGACATAATCAAATTTGCATACAAGTTGACAGGTTTTTCACAACTTGGCTACCCAATCCAAGCTGCAATGCAAGTTGAGTGACTTCCACTTGAATGTTGTTACAACAACCTATTTCCCTCCAATGTGAGTATTATAAGGAATATTACATGTAAATGTAGAAATAACATCAACTAGGAAAAACAATCTGACTCCAAGATTGGATTTAACTACAAGACCCTCCCTTATCTAATACTCACTTTGGAAGGTGGTTGGTTGCATCTTTGATATGCCTCAATGTGACTGTGTGGTGCATTCAGCGAGTTAATATGCGCCAAGTCATGATTTGGCTTTGTGATAATAGGATCCTATTTACCAATAAATTACAGGCTAGTTTTCAAGATGGAAAGACGTTTTTGGAGTTTCAAGATGGCAACTTGGAAATGCCTTTTTTGTGACTTGTGCGTGATTGCAAGAAAACTTGCAAACTCCCTTTGGCCACCCAAAATAAATCCTCTTGCAAGACTCTTTTTTGGGGGCTTAGGAGACACTTTGGTCAATGATTGGAAGGAAAGAGCTAAAACTTGAACTTACTTGTGAATGGCTTGTGATCCTAAAGGAATTGTTTCAACAGCTTTTAGAATAGCAGTCCCTTCATAGATGTGATACCAAAAGCAGAAATGAGTCAAGTACTGTAACCAACTTCTAAATAAACATGCATAGTCTGTAAATCTACACAAATGATTCTGTTGACATTTGGTCACATTAAAACATGATACATGTATTATTCATATCATAATAATATTTCTGTATACATTATCTGTTGCGAGAAGCAAGCAGTTTTTCTGAGAGCAAAGCACAAGGAACTGTGAGTCTGAGAAACAGATTATGCCTAAGGGCAAAAAAATTTCCGGCAAGCAAATTTTCGTGCCAAATGGAGACCATTGTGTTTGTTATCATTCAACAAAATTTTACGACACTAGGGATCACTTACAAATTTTCCAGTTCTAGCTGGGGCCTGTTCAATCAGTTGGCATGTTTAGACCAATCACATGAAGGCAAAATTATTAGATGGATTATTAATAGTGAAACTTTTAGCTTTCTACGTCAAGTATTAATGTGCAGTATATATTATCAAGGATATTGGTAAGACAACTGTTTCTGTGAGGCCACAGTCCAAGACTAGTCCTGAAGGTACTCCAAGAGTAAACAATGCCAGCAGGTGATGGGGTGCAAACAATATTGATGGAACCTGTTCAAAGAGTAACAAAATAAATGGTCCAAAGTGAGAGAAGTTGGCATAGCCTTATGATCAGATGGGTGTATGGGTTGAGGTTAACTTGTCCACACAAGTGATTTGTTGGTACCAGTTAAATTCACGTTTACTGAAATGATCAGCACTGACATTGACAATACCATAGTTTGTACAGTGTAAGTGCATTTGTTAAAAATGCACTTTAAAACAAATTGAAACATTTCCTAATGGTTCAATGTTGCTTTACAAGAAATAAAATCTACAAACAAATATCTACTATGAAAAAAAAAAAAATTAAGAACATGTCAAAAACAATTAAAAATTTAAAAAGGAAGTCATATAATTAAATGCTTGTTCAAAAAGCCACCTCTTCAGTTTACTATTAATACTTTTAAAAATGTTCGTAGAAGACAAGTCTTAAATATCTTTTGGAAGTACATTCCACATAGTTAGAGCTGGCACTGCAAATGAACAGCCAGCATAGCATTGTACATACAAATACATACATGTACATCAAATACATGTAGAAATTGAATACAATTTTTTTATAAAATTAATTAAGTGCATTATTATTTTACACAATTTCCACATAAAAATTTGTCAAAAGTTTAAAGAGAAATTCCTATTAACAATATTTTTCATTGTAGAATTAAACTACGCTTACATGTAAATTATACCTCAAAGTGCTTGAAAAGAACTTTTGCAATTGTATTCCTCAAAAGAGTTGAGCAAAGCACAGACTCGCAAATAACGACTCTTCTGTCACGTGGGTTAACAAGAAGGTACCTGATGTGGGCAAAGATAAAATTTTATTTTATTAATTTATTATGTTATTGTTAATATCCTATTATAACTATATCAGATACATGTACACTGAATTCTCTGAGCAGATCTAGCAAATATTTGCCAAGTCTCTTTCCTGACATTTGGCAACCCTGATATTCTCTGTTGTGTCTGTTTTAACAGGGTTCAAATGCAATTGTAGAACTTGTAACACTTAACTATGCAATTTTTTTTTTATTAAAGTTCTCATTAACATATTGTACTCTGATAACCTAGTTGACTCAAACTGAATTCAATTCATCAACAGAAATAATTGTTTGACATGCTAGTTTGAACTTACCGGAAGTACACATGGTGGAGGAAGTCTCGAAGGATTGCGTACAGTTCATCAGGCCTTCTATCTTGTTCGTTGGTAATAACATTCACTGTTTCTGTCTGAATATCGAAGAAATCACTTGTAAACCATCAAGTGCAAATTCAAATTTTAAAAATGTTGTATTTTGGAAACTTCCAAATACAGTTAAATTCCGAATTTTTTTAACACTTGATTTTTCAAACCTCCTTATAACTGTAATTTCCCCAATTTTTGGAACTGTGCACAATTTTTCAAACCAATTTTCATTTTCCGAGAAGCAAGGTTCAAATAAAACCTAGATTCAAGCTTGCCCTGGGAAAGTCTTTGTTTACTTTCACTGTGATTTTAATTAATTTGCAACATGACAGCATGCCTCTCTTTCCGCCAACATTGCATTTTCAAAATGTTTTCTGGGGCATGTGCAGTAGTTGACTTCTTCTGGGCTTGCTGCCAGTTTAAAACTTTCTGAGAAAGCATTACTGAGATGGGCAATCTTTACCATGGAGCAGTTAAGTATAGTCACTGGAAATTTTGCTCAGGTTTATTACTTATAAATTTCTGAGCATTGTTTGTGCATATTTCAGGCTCCATCAAACCTATCATCCTGATCTGGGTATCAATGGAAAGAACTTTTATTCCAGCAGAAGTTGTGTATAATATATGATGCCAATGTTGGTCAAAGGTGATAGGGCCAATAGTCATCATGGCCAGTTACAGGTGGGCACAGGCGTCAATGGATTAAGTTTAAGCAAGATTATTTATAAAATGATACCTCTCCATTTATTGTGTGTGTAATGACACTGCGAATTATGTGACGAGGACTTGTCTCAGAGGCAAAACCACATCTGAAAACAACATGACATATTTATTAAACCTTAAATACTATTAAATTTACAACCAATAATTATTGTTGGTTATAATCAAGTCTTTAAACAGTTATTAATTAAATTCATAATGGTGTGCACAAATAATTGCGGCCAATATAATAGCTCCAGAGGAGTGTTATTGACTTGTGGTCAAATATGTTATTGATCATACTTGTCCTTCAGAACAGACAAGAAATTAATATTTTCTTTTTCCTTAGTTAATCTTACTGTTATTGTATTACTGCTACCAAGCTTCTGAGGCTTATAGTTTCAGAGGCGTACATGTACATGTATGTGGGTGGGTGGGAGGCGCGGTGGCCTCATGGTTAGTGAGCTTGACTCCGGATCGAGTGGTCCGGGTTCGAGCCCTGGCCGGGGACATTGTGTTGTGTTATTGGGCAAGACACTTAACTC